>Ga0302200_10002478_pt1 | contig 16316 bp, 5 predicted proteins | sample II_Bog_N3_1_FD_194585 | JGI IMG/M metagenome (GOLD analysis project Ga0302200, IMG submission 194585) | Peat permafrost microbial communities from Stordalen Mire near Abisko, Sweden - II_Bog_N3_1 | ecosystem: Environmental > Terrestrial > Soil > Wetlands > Peat | place: Sweden: Abisko, Stordalen... | reverse complement strand
CACAACCGGATAGCCGGCGCGCACAAATTCACGGATGGCGGATATTTCCGCCTCGCCGTGGATCGTGTGCGCCTTGGGGAATTCGCGCCAGTCGGCCTTGAGTCCGGCGGCTTTCAGCTTTTGAACTTGTTCGCGGACGGGATCGAACGGAATCATCGGATCAAACCGTCCGTGCGTGATGAGCAGCCGCTGCTGCAACGCGACGGGCGTAAGGCCGCCAAGCAGCTTTTCGATATCATAAACCCAGCCGCTGATGCCAACGATTCCCGCCAGCTTGTGCGGATAACGCAAGCCGACATCAACCGCCATCAGGCAGCCCTGTGAAAATCCTGCGAGTGTGATTTGATCCGCCGAAAATCCTTTCGCACCCAGATCGTCGAGCAGGCCCAGCAGCAGTTTCCGGCTGCGAAGGATTCCCGGCGTGATGTCGTTTGGATAATCGAACCACGAAAATCCCTCGAAGTATTTGTCGGGCGCGTTAACGAGGAGATAATTCAACCACGGCAGGTTCATCGTTTCCTCCAGCCAGCGGTAACCGTCCATGCTGTCGCCCAACCCGTGCAGCATCACCATCAACCGGCGGGAATCAGCCTTCTGCGCGGGAATCAATTCGGTATGAAGCATAAATCATTTGGCGGCCTGAGCCTTCAACCGCGCCGCTTCCCCGTCCAGCCAGCCGGTCAACACCTTGCGCTGGTCATCCGTCATCCGCGCGTCCCTGTGAATGGCGGTGTATTTGCCCGGCGGCATTTCGTCGTAGCCGATTTTCTCGCTCATGTCCTCCAGCCGCTTGGCGGCGCGCATCGGGTCGGTGGGCCAGTCCGAGAGGTTCAGATTTTTGCGCCCTTCGTTCACGTCGCTGGCGATGAGCAATGACACCGGGGCGATGTGCGAATACCACGGCCACTTCGTTTCGTTGGAGTGGCAGTCGTAACACGCCGCGTGCAGCATCGTCGCGACCGGCGCGGGCGGCGGGCTGGACGTCATCAGATCGTTCACCACCGGCGGGTTGGTGTGCGCCGGGTTGGCGAGTTGCAACAATGCGAACAACGCGACCAGCACGGCCAAAATCCATTTCAGTTTCTTCTTCATACACTTAATCAGACCCGCCAGAAGTATTAAATATTCCCGGGAGACGCAAACCTGCATTTTCCCAGCCGCGCATAATTCCGCAACTTCTGCTCGACAACAATCCCCATTTACTGGTTCAAATAGGGCGCGACACATGGCAAAAACCAAACGCATCGGCATTCTCACGGCGGGCGGCGACAGCCCGGGACTCAACGCCGCCATCCGTGGTGTGGGCAAAACCGCCCTCGGCTACTATGGCATGGAGATTATCGGCTTCCGCGACGGCTTTCGCGGCATCGTCGAGGACCACAAGCTCAAGCTCGACAAATCCAAGCTCGCAGGAATCCTCACCGTGGGCGGCACCATCCTCGGCACCAGCCGCGACAAGCCGCACCGGATGCTCATCGACGGACGCACGCGCGACATGACCGACGTCATCGTCGATAATTATGAGAAGCTCGGTCTCGACGCACTCGTCTGCCTGGGCGGCGGCGGCACCCAGAAAAACGCCCTGCACCTCGCCAAGGCCGGCCTCAACGTCATCACCCTGCCCAAGACCATTGACAACGATGTTGTCCTGACCGATTCAACCTTCGGTTTCGCCACCGCAATGGACATTGCCACCGAGACAATTGACCGGCTGCACAGCACCGCGCACAGCCACCATCGCATTGTAGTAGCCGAGATCATGGGGCACCGCGCGGGCTGGCTCACGCTCGGCGCGGGCATCGCAGGCGGCGCGGATGTGGTTTTGATCCCCGAAATTCCCTACGACGTCTCAAGAATTGCCGAGGCCATCAAACGCAGAAGCCGCAATGGCACCAATTTCAGCATCGTCGCCGTGGCCGAAGGCGCCATGAGCATTGAAGACGCCCGCGCATTCAAGGCCGCCGAAGCCAAGCGTGAACGCGCCCGCACCCTGCACGATAAAAAGGAGGCCAAGGTGGAACTCGCCGCGCTTGAGCAGCGTCACACCGGCAATACCATGCGCCTGGCACGCCAACTGGAAGAGCTCACGCATCTCGAATCACGCGTCACCATTCTTGGATACGTTCAAAGAGGCGGCACACCGTCTCCGGGCGACCGTTTGCTGGCCACGCGGCTGGGAGGCGCGTGCGCCGACCTGATCAACGAAAACGTCTTTGGCGTGATGGTGGCCGCGCGCGGCGACGGCACGGAGCCCGTGCCGCTGGAGAAAGTTGCCGGCAAACGCAAGACAGTCCCGCCCGACCATTCATGGGTTGAAACCGCACGCCGCGTGGGCACCTCATTCGGGGATTGAATCAACTTTCCCATCAATCCTCTTCATGCTCATAATCGCCGTCCCAAAATTCAAGGATGACGGGGAGTATGAGAATGACAATTGGAATTGCCAAGGGGCCGGTTGTCCGGGTGAGTTAACCATCCGATGGCAGTTGTTTCAGTGAGAAGCAATTGAAACAGTTCGGCGTTTCAATGCCGGTTTAAATCCCCTGCCCTGCAAAAATGAATTTCCTAGGCGTCAACCCTTGATGACCGTCGCGCCTGCCGCCGGTCGTGAAACAAAAATCGTCGCGTCAATCCCGTTCCTGGCCTTGTAATCCCCGGCAATCTGTTTGGTGATGGCCTCGACGCTCTGGGTCTTCACCAAGGCGACTGCGCAGCCGCCAAAGCCGCCGCCCGTCATTCGGCAGCCGTAAATCCCGCCCTTCACGCCGATGTCCCCGGCGATTTCAACCACGTCGTCAAGCTCCTTGCAGCTCACCTCGTAATCGTCACGCAGGGCGTCGTGGCTGGCATACATGAGGTTGCCAGCGACGGGCCAGTTGGAGTTGCGGATGGCTTCCGCAGCGTGGACGGTGCGCTCGATCTCGCCGATGACGTGACGTGCACGGCGGTAATTGACTTCGTCCATTCTGCCTTTGGCGCGCTCGAGCATTTCAGGGGTCGCATCGCGCAAGGAAGTGATTCCAAGGATCTTCGCGGCGGTCTCGCATTGTGTGCGGCGCTCGGCGTATTCGCCTCCGCTCAATTCATGCTTCACGTTAGTGTTGATGATGAGGAGCGCTACGGCGGGGTCGTTCATCGGGACGAGTTCTGTCTTGCGCGTGCGGCAGTCGAGCAGGAGCAGGTGGCCCTCGCGTCCGAGGGCGGAAATGAACTGGTCCATGATGCCGCAGGGGACTCCGGCGAATTCATGCTCGGCCTTCTGCGCGAGAAGAGCCTTCTCGACGGGATCAATCTTTTTTGCGGTCGCGGTTTCAATCAGCGTGGCGGTGCAGACTTCAAGCGCGGCGCTGCTGCTCAATCCGCCGCCAAGCGGCACGGTGGACATGAAGGCGACATCCAGGGCGGGAATCTTCACGCCGTGATTCTGGAATCCGGCGAGCACTCCCCGGATGTAGTTGGACCATTTGGGCGCGCCCTTGATCACGGGCACTGAGATGTCAACCTTGGCTGACTCCGCAAACTGCGTGTCGTAAATGGAAAAGGACGACGCCGATGAGGCGTTATCGGCGGCCATGACGGCGTAACGTTCAATGGCCATGGGCAGGACGAAGCCGTCGTTGTAATCCGTATGTTCTCCGATGACGTTGACGCGGCCGGGCGCGGCAACAATCCAGCGCGGCGGGCGGCCATAATGTTTCTGGAAGTCAGCGGCGACGTTTGCGGCGAGTTGTTGCAGACTTGTCATGGCAAAAATAACACCGTGAAAGAATGGATTGATCGCATAGAATTATAAGAGAATTGGAGATTTGAGCGAACGTGTCAATGCAATTGCTTTTGGCCGGGAAGTGTGATTTATTACGCGGGTAGAAAAACAATATGAGCACAAAAATCGAAGAAAAGACGGTGGAGCTTTGCGAAACCATCATCGCGCAGCCAGAAATGATCTCCATCCGCAAGCGGATTGACACTTTTATGGCAGACGCATCGGCACGCGGCCAGTATGACGCGTTGATGGGCAAAGGCCAGGAGCTTCAGGAAAAGCAGCAGCACGGCCAGCCTCTCGCGCCTGCGGAAATCGCCGAGTTTGAAAAGAACCGCGAGGCGCTGCTGGTCAATCCGGTGGCGCGGGGGTTTCTCGACGCACAGGAAGAGCTTCACGAGATGCAGCACTCGATACAAAAGCACATTGCCAAGACGATTGAGCTTGGCCGCATCCCCCGGGCGGAAGATCTGGAGGAAGGCTCGTGCGGTCACGGCTGCGGCTGCCATTGAACCAATTTAAATTCAAAACCCGTGAAGCAGAAGCTTCACGGGTTTTTTATTTTATCAGCTTGAAGCACACACCGGCCGGTTGAAATCAGAACCGGAACGTGGCCGTCAGGTCCACACCCAAATTAAACGCCCGGTAGCCAGGATTGAAACCGGCAAACGCTAGGGAGTTGTCATCCGACGACCTGTAATCATAATTGTCAAACGCCTGCAATGACAGCCAAGGCGTGAAATAATAGGACACCGAGAAGCCAAAGCTGTTGAGCAGGTCATTGCGGGCAGAATTGTTCCCCGCTGAATCAAACCGATAGCGTGAGTATGTAAAGCGATAGTAAGGCTGCACAACAATCTTCGGTATGGGCTGCCAGCTGTAAGCCAGGGACAATGTGTCGTCCATGTGATCCTGCGACGGAGTGGGAGGGTTGGGAACCCAGCTGAAGTGATAGTCTGTCATCAAACTAATGGAGATCAGCGAATTCTGGCTGATTTGAACAAGTCTCTGAACACCGAAGCTGGGGACATATTCATGGTAGAATTCCAAGCTGTATTCGGGCTGCTGCACAATGCGCGTATAATCAAATTCCCCGAAAAGCTGCCAGTTGTTCGGCATCAAATACTTCCCGCCTATAAACGCGGTTTGCGCATTGAAATCAAGACTGCTCACCGAAGTGCCGCCGGGAAGATTTTTACCCTCGTAATTATACCATTGGGCGCGGTAGCCAGCCGTGGGGGCAAACCTTCCGTCCCCAAACTTGTAAGGAGTCGGGGCATATGCAGCAGAGATCGTATTGACAAATACCGAGGAGGATGTGAGCGGATTGTTGGCCGTCAGTTGTGAAAGAGTGGCGTTGTCAGTGTAGAAAAACCTGCTGTCGGCAACGACTTCCCATCTAGTTGGATTGGGTATGACTTTCAAAATATGCTGCTCGCCGATGTCTGCATTTTCGTTCACATAAGTTTCCGGTGCATTGGTCCCGGCCCTCAGGTTAAGCAACGGCGCCTGCTGTTCAATGTTCTGCTGGAAATTCTGAACCCGTTGTTCTGCTGTAGCTGCAGCGGGCTGGGCGCGCAGGGGAATGACAGACAGGACAATCAAACTAAATACAAGGTTTACAAGTGTTTTGGTAATTTTCATGTGGGCGAATTATTTAAACATTGATTAGCTTTGGCGTGATTTTGTTCTAAACGACCAAAAGTTAATTTGCATAACCATGCACACCAGGAGATGAACTATATCCACTGGAAACCTGACTTGGATCGGTAATTTCAGACCCACCCCACTTGTCGTTATCAAGATTGATGTCTCTTACATGATAACCCGTGTTCACGTTTATATTTCCACTGTTACTTCCAAGATTTACAGAACCATAACCCAAGTCAGTATTTTGAATCCAAACGGTGTAAGCGGCTATAGAAATCGAGACAAACTTGCTAAAATCTTCTTGGTTGATGTTGATTTCCTGTCCGGGATTATTTCCCGCTGTCAGGTTCATTGTGTTGCCGGAGATCGTGCCGCCGCTCGTGCCGTCAATGAGAATGCCGTCCGGTGAATTGACCGTCAGAGTATATGCAGTCATTGAGGCACCGTTTTGAATAGTCGTCTGCCCGGCTGTGCTGGTAAGAGTAATGTTGCCATAGGTGGTATCATCGGCATTAATGGCGGTTCCGTTGATTGTAATGCCGGAACCGGCATTGACATTGACGTTATTGTTGCCAGTTATTGAGCCGCCGGTCAGACTTGCCGTGCCAGACGAGCTGACAGTGACAGACTTGCCCGCAGTTATGGAGGCACCGTCCAGCGCAAGAGTTTCGGAGTTATTATCAGAATCATCCTTGAATCCGGCCCCGATGTTCACGTTTCCATGCGTCGCCTTGATGGTCGAGCCTTCCACATCAACATTGCCGTTGTCTGCATAAATGTCCGCGTCACCGGTGGTGGCAGTCAGCGTCGAACTGCCAAAATAATTGGCGTCCAAATTCGCAGCACCATAAAGCGTTTCCAACGTGATAGATGATGCCGCCGTGATGCCTGAATTATCAACATGAATACCGCCCGATGAGGTCAGGGTTGCAGCCTCACCCGCTTTGATGGTGACGCTGTTTAACGTAAGCAACTCGGTATTATAATTATAAATATCCGTATATCCGGCTCCGATGTTGACTTTCCCTAACGTCGCCTTGATCGTCGAACCCTGCACGTCCACATCACCGTTGTCGGCATCAATATCCACATCACCACTGCTGGCGGTCAGGGTTGAACTGCCAAAATCGTTCAAATCCAAATCTATGGCGTGATAATGCGTTAACATGCTTATCGAGCCAGCCGTGATGTCCACATCATCAACGGTCATGCCTACTGTTGAGACATTAAGTATGCCGACGCCGCCCGGAGCGCTCAAGGTCACCGACCCGCCGGCATTGATTGTATCGCCATTCAATGTGAGTGTTTCATTATCATAATCATATGCAAAATCATCATACCCGGCCTCGATGTTCACGTTCCCGGTCGTTGCACTGATAGTCGAGTATTCCACGTCCACGCTACCGTTGTTTCCATATATGTCCATGTCACCGCTGTGAGCAATGATGGAAATCAGGTCTTCGGCATCATTGCCGTAAATTCCCACATCGCCGCCCGCAGTCAAACTCACTTCGCCGGCGGAATTAATGCTGACCCCGGTGTCAAAGCTGCCATATTCCAGCGTCAAAGTTCCGTCGGCATTGATTGAAGCCGTGTCTGGGCTGGGGCTTGACAGCCCGGCCAGAGATGGCGCGTTCGCGCTGATGGAAGAATCGGAGACAAGCACGTCGCCCGAAGCGGATATGGTCACGCTGCCGCCGATTGCATCCAGCGTGGAATTCTTGATCGAAATGTCGTTGACAGAAATTTCATCGAGAGGAACTTCATTCGGTGAAACATCGGGACTTACCGTTTGCCGGGGCAGATTGACATCGCCGTCGCTGGTGATGTTAATGCTGCCGTCGTTGGCCGTAATCGTGTCGCCGCAGATGGCAATGTTGCCGGCTGAAAAAGTGTCACCCGAAAGAATTGCCAGATCCCCCGACGAAATCGAAAAATTGTCGCAATCGCGGATGTTCACGTCGCCGTTGTAGGAGGTGATGGTGGAATTCTTGATGGCAATGTCGCTTCCCGAAATATCCGAACCAGCAATGGAAACATCGTAGCCGGAGATGGACAGGCTGCCTCTGGCATCAATATCCACATCGCCGGAGCCACCTTCGCCGGAACCGGCGGTTATGTCCGAACCGCAGATGGAAACGTTGCCACCCATGTCAATGCTCGTGTCATTAATCGCAAGATTACCGACATCCGGGATGGAAATATCGCCTCCAAGAGGACGTATAACGGTGTCGTCAGCAGCGATCTGCACGTTGCCGCCATCAGCGCCTATGCACACATTGCCAGTCGCCGAAATCTTGGTGTCGCTTGAAATGTCCACGTTGTTGTCACTGCTGGCATAGAGATGGGAATTTTCGATGTCCACGTTGCCTGCGGTGGCGCTGATGTCTATTCCGCCGCCAAAGGCATACAATTGGGTGTCGTTGTTGATGTCCACGTCAAAGTTGTCAGACGTAAGGTAAATATTTCCGCCAGCATCAAACGTATCGCCAGCGTTTTCGCCTTCTCCCAGTGTCAGTGTCCCTCCGGTGCTTTCAATACTTACATCCTTGTCCGCATAGATGTCTGAAGACTCCACATCTACATCGCCGCCCGCAGAAATTTCCACATTGCCGCCAACAGAGCCGGAACTGGAGCTGTAGGCATAGATGTCGGAGCCGGAGATATAAATGGTGTTGATGGTTGAAGAACTGTCGGAAATCGAATCGGTGCCGCCGTTGTAAATGGAAAAGCTGCCGTCGCTGACGATGTTCACATTGCCGCCATCAGCCTCAATGGTGGAACCGCCAGAGATGGAGATATTGTTGACGTTGACGTTGCTGCCATCCTCGATTGTGACATCGCCGCCAAAGGAAGATGAAAAACTGCCGTGATTGTAGATGTCCACATCGCCGCCGGAGGTCTGTAAGTAGGACCTGTCGGAAATGGAAATATTGTTTCCAGAAAGAGTGCTGGAGTCCAGATCAAGGCTGCCGCCGGAGATGGTAAAGGAGCCGCCGGTGGAAATCGTCAAATCGCCGGTGTCGGAGGAGTGGATGCCGGAGTCGGAGATGGAAATATTGCCGTTAAGGTTAATTTGCGAGCCAACAATGCTGACGCTTCCTTCGGCAGAAATTGAAAGATTGCCGCCGCTGCTGGAAACATCCCCGTATTCGGAGATAGTATAATCCACATTCGCATCCACATCGCCCGTGCTGATGGTGTCGTTGTTTAATATGAGCGTCTCGGAACCTTCTGAATCAGAAATTCCTGCCCCAATGTTGACATTTCCTAGCGTCGCCGTGATGGTCGAATTCTCCACGTCAACATTTCCGTTATCAGCATAAATATCTACATCTCCGTTGTTGGCCGTCAGATTCGGACTGTCTGAAGCATCCAATCCCGGATTCACGCCCACATTCACATTTCCGTCATAAGATTCCAAATTTACCGACGCGCCGGAAATTCCCGTATCGTTATCATCGATATCAATGTCAATGTAGCCTTGCGCTTTCAAAGTTACAGCTTCAGCAGCGTTGATGATGACTCCGTTTAAGGTGAGTGTCTCGGAGCCTAATGGATCGGTGAACCCCGCCTCAATCTCCACATTGCCGAGCGTTGCCGTTATATGGGAGTTTTCCAAGTCCACATTCCCCACGTTGTCATACAAATCCACATCACCGGTATCTGCAATTAGATTGATGTCCGAAGCATACAAATCCGTTCCAGCGGACACATTCACTGAACCACTGGCCTCCAGAGTAGTGCCATCACCTTCTAAACTTACGGTGCCTTCCCCAGAAATATCAATATCACCTAAAGTAACTTCAGATGGCGAAGATAAATCGCCACTACCAGCACTTATATCAATGCTGCCAATATCAACGCTTCCATCATCACCGAAATCGCCACTGAAGGCGTAAATCGAGACATCTGCCGGAACAATATTGCCGGTGTGTCCGAGCGAATGAGATTTGATGTCGACGCTCTTGGCATCAATGGTCACGTCGCCGTCATCGGCAGTGATGTTGGCATCGGAGATTGAAACGCCGCGGCCGCCGGTCAGCTTGACACTGTTGCCGGAAATCGTCTCACCGCTATTTTCAATCGAGAGTGTCCTGCCGGCGGAGATTTTCACGATCCCGTCGTCAGCAGTCAGTTCGCTGTAGTTGATGCCCACGTTTCCATTGGCCTTCACATACAGGGAATCGCTAGACTCAACTTCCGAGGAACTAATGTCCACGTTTCCTACAGAGGAGGAGTCCAACGTCGCCACGGAAACCGTTCCCTGGCTGCTGATGCACACGTTGCCGCTCGCCCAGATGTCCGCATCTTCCGCATCCACGCTTCCGCCATAGGATGTGATGGTTGCGCCGCCATCGTTCGCATTGATTGAAATTTGGTCTTCCGAATCGTTGCCGTAAATATCCACGTTGTCATCCGCAGTCAAGCTCACGGAGCCAGCAGAATTGATGTTAACACCGTAATCAGCGCAGCCGTATTTCAATGTCAGCGAACCGTAGTCCGCCTTGACGTTGACATTCCCGCTGTCCGTCACGATGTCCGCGTCTTTAATCTTCACATTCCCGTCCGTGCCGGTGATGTCCACTTCATCGCCCGCATAAATCGTCGTGTCCTTGATGCTCACGCAGTCACCGCTCAAACTTGCAGTGCCTTCAGCACTGATCTGGTAGGTGATCGGGCTGGAAATAGCGTCAGGAGTTACAGTGGGATAGACATAGTTACCATTGATTGTCAGCATCCCGTCATCCGCCGATACTGTTACATCCCCGCCATTGGCAATTATCTGGCTGTCCAGAATTTTTACATCCCCTCCGTCGTAGGAGTCCACCTTCACCTTGCCGTACGAATCCAGTTCCGACCCGTCCGTAATGTCTATCTCTCCGCTGCTGGCAAGCTTGATTTCGTCGCACGAAGAACCGTCCAAGGTCTTAATCAAGGCGCCATCCACACTCACGCCTTCACCGCTCCACAAAGTCACCTTGTGATCCGCTCCGATGTCATAGTCAAAGTTTTCGTTTCCAAAGTCTCCATCCACCGTCAATTCCCCCTCGCTCGCCAGCTTGACCTCGTCCTTGCTGGCTGCGTTTTCATCCGGTGCATTCCCGACCGTCGCGCTGATGACGCTTCCATCTTCAATGGTCATATCCCCGGTCGCCCAAACCTTCACCGAGCCGTTTGCCTCAATAGTGCTGTCATCCACGGTGACATCCTCGCTGGTGCCCGACGCTGTAATTTTCACATCGCCATTTGCCGCTTCCACCAAACTGCCATCTCTGATGTAAACGCTTCCGCCGGCATTTTCATCCGTAGAATCCAACGCCCCGCCGCTGGCAATTGTCACATCACCATTCTGGGCGATGATGCCGGAATCGGAAATGCATACGTCATAATCAGCGCTCAAATTCACCGCGCCCCCGGCTTTAATATAAACCCCGTAATCCCAACTGCCGCTGTCAAGCGTCAACGTCCCCCTGTAAGCCGTCATGTCAATGTCGCCGTTCAGCGTCTCGATGTCCGCGTCAATCACCTTCACGTTCCCGTCCTCCCCAGTCAGCGTCACTCCTCCATCCGCATAGATGACCGTGTCCACCACCTTCGCGCATGTCCCGCCATCCAAAGTCACATCACCACCCGCACTGATGTCCTCGTAATATTCATCCGAAAAGTCATGGTCTGCATTAATTGTCAGCATTCCGCCAGACGTTACACTCACCGTTCCATCGGCGCTTACGTAGCTGTTCTTCACATCCACAGTCCCGCTACCGTATATCGTCACATCGCCGTCGCTGATCGAAATCAGGTCAGGCACCACACCCGCATATGCTTCAATGTCATCCCCGGACAAATATACGTCGCCATTGTAGGCGTTGATGTTCACCGATCCACCAACCGTCGATTCCTGTCCGGCATAAATATCCGTATTTTCTATGTCTATGCTACCGACGGCTGCGTTCTCCAAGATCACTGTGGTCGTCCCTTGGCTGGTAATATCCACATCCCCGTTGTCCGCATAAATGGTGCTGTCATAAATATCAACGTCATAATCCGCGCTTAGGTTCACCGCGCCCCCGGCTTCAATATAAACCCCGTAATCGGCATTCCCGCTATCAAGCGTCAGCGTCCCGTTGTATGCCGTCATGTCAATATCACCGTTCCCCGTCTCGATGTCCGCGTCAATCACCTTCACGTTCCCGTCCTCACCCGTCAGCGTCACCCCTCCATACGCATAGATTACCGTGTCCATCACCTTCGCGCATGTCCCGCCATCCAAAGTCACATCCCCACCCGCACTGATGTCCTCATAATAATCTTCCGAAAAGTCATGGTCCGCGTTAATTGTCAGCATCCCGCCAGATGTAAAACTTACCGTCCCATCGGCGCTGACATAGCTGTTCTCCACATCCACTGTCCCGCTACCATAAATCGTCACATCACCGTCGCTGATCGAAACCAGGTCAGGCACCACACCCGCGTATGCTTCAATGTCATCCCCAGACAGATACACATCGCCATTGTACGCGTTGATGTTCACCGAGCCGCCAACCGTCGAATCCTGTCCGGCATAAATATCCGTATTTTCTATGTCTATGGTACCGACAGCTGCGTTCTCCAAGGTCACTGTGGTCGTCCCTTGGCTGGTAATATCCACATCCCCGTTGTCCGCGTAAATGGTGCTGTCATATATATCCACGTCATAATCCGCGCTCAGGTTCACCGCACCGCCGGCTTCAATGTAAACCCCGTAATCGGCATTCCCGCTATCAAGCGTCAGCGTCCCGTTGTATGCCGTCATGTCAATGTCGCCGTTCCCCGTCTCGATGTCAGCGTCAATCACCTTCACGTTCCCGTCCGTTCCCGTGATGTCCACCTCGTCGCCGCCTTGAATCGCCGTGTCCTTGATGCTCACACAATCGCCGCCCAAACTCACATCGCTGGATGCTTCTATGTCGTAAATGACTTCATCTATAGAATCAGCGGTAACGACCGAAAAATCATGATCCGCATTGATCGTCAGCATCCCGTCATCCGCCGATACCATCACGTCCCCGCCGTTAGCTGTAATTGTTGAATCGGTAATGGCCACATTCCCGTCGCCAGAAATAGTCGCATCCGTTCCGGCCGTTATGGTATCGCCCGTCAAATACATGTTGCCGTCAAAGGAATTGTTCGAGTCCGACTTGGAATGGATTTTTACACCCTCGCCGGAAGTGATGGTGTCATTATAAATGGTGACGCCGGCGTCGGCGCACAGGCGGATGCAATCGTCCGCATAGACCGTGCTGTTCTCCAGATCAATCCCGCCGTTTTGGGTTTTAATGTCCACATTGCCATTGTTGGCCGTGATGGTGGACTCCGATGTGATGGAAATATCCGAAGTATAGACATCTGAATCTTCCGTGACGGAATCTGGACCGGTGTTGTCCTCGTTTTTGTAATTCCAAATGTCAACGTCACCATTATTCGCCGTGATGCTGGAACCGGAGATAAAAATATCATTCGCATTGAGAGTGCTTCCGGAAATGGTGAACGAGATGCTGTCGGAGCGATTAAGTTGGCCGTCGTATTCAATCAAAACCCCGCCGTTATCCGCCGTGATCGTGGAATCGGAAATGGAAATATTGTCGAAGCTGATGTCGGAATCAGAAATTGAAACCGTGGTGCCAGAAACGGAAAAGCCGCCGCTGTTGACGATGCTCACATCGCCGTTATCCGATGTGATGGATGAACCGGAGATGTTAATGTTATCTGCCGTATAAGATTCCGATATGGAAAGGTTGCCTGGCGAAACAAATGAAGCCGTGCCATCACTCGTGATAGAAACATCATCAGCGGCGGTTATGCCTGTGTCGGTAATATCCACTTCGCCAGCTCCAGTCAGGGTTGCTTCAGTTCCAGCAGTGATTGTGGTATCGTAGCTGGCAACTAAAGATTCAGACACCGGATTCATGCCAACGGTCAGATTCCCGCCGCTTTCGATGTTCACCAATCCATTATTTACTGTGATCGTCGAACCGGAAATTGTCACACCTCCACCGCCGGTGACGGTGACATCATCGGATGCGGACAACGTGCTGCCGGTAATCAAGACGTCGCCATCTTCAGCATTCACGGTTACAGAACCACCAAAATCCGAATCCCCGCCATAGACATATGAACTTTCAACATTCACATCCCCGCCATCCGTAGAGGTGATGTTTGCATCTGCAGCCGCATCAATTGTCGAGTCGTTGTATATTCCCACAGTCCCGCTACCCGATATGGTCACATCGCCACCAACAAAAGAGGGAGTTGTGTCGGCCACAGTTCCGGGGAATATATGTCCATTGGCGCTGATGTAACTGTTGTCTATGTCCACAGTGCCGTTGATGGCATTGATGTTCACGTTGCCGCCGGTGGATGCGTAATCACTGTCCCCAGCCTCAATGTCCGACGATTCCACTTGAATATTGCCGCCTACAACCGTGCCGATATAATCCGACACCACCACACTACCGCTGGTGATGTCCACGTCGCCGCCGGCATAAAGATCATAGTCCACATTTACGTCGCTCTTATCCGACTTCAGTTCGATTAACCCGCCGGCAACAATCTCATCGCTGCTGCTCTGCCCAAGCGTCAGCGCGTTACCGCTCTCGATGTTCACGGCGCCAGTCGCATAAACATAGGTGTCCTCCAGATCAATCGTCCCGCCCGCATTGATGTCCACGTCATAAGCGGTGGACGTGTAGTAACCCGATTCAATGCCGCTGCTGGAAAGATACATGTTGCCGCCCGCATTGATGCTCACGGCACCGTAATCCGCATAGATGTCACTGCCGTAAATGTCCACGCCGCCATGTTGAGACGTAATAGACACATCGTCACCGGCGGTTATTCCCGTGTCCGTCATGTCCACAGCCCCGGCGGCTGAAAGAGTCGCTTCACTACCGGCGGTGATTGTAACGTCAAAGGCGGGGTCTGTCCCCACGCTCAGCATCCCGCTGCTTGCTATGTCCACACCACCGGCGCCATAAATTGTGGTGCTGTATATCTGCACTCCATCGCCGGCAATCGTCACGTTACCGCCAACTGAATAGGCTTCATTTGCAGACAAATGACTGCCGGAAATATAAACGGCCCCGTTTTCAGCATTCAAATCCACCGAGCCTCCAAAGGATGAATCATAGCCTGCATAAACAGTAGAGCTTTCAATGTTCAAATCCCCGCCGCCTGAAGAGGCGTCTCCGCTGGTGATGTTCACATTGCCGCCCGCGTCAATCGTCGAGTGGTCATATATCCCAACATCTCCCCCGCCGGTGATGTTTACCACGCCGCCGACAATAGTGGGTGTCGTGTTGGCCAACAATCCGGGCAATATGTATCCGGCGGCATTGATTTCGCTGCTGTCAATGTCCACGGCTGCACCGGCACTTGTTATGTCCACATTGCCGCCGTAGCCATATATATATGTGCCAAAAATCTGAACCCCTGCACCATCAATCGTCACGTTTCCGCCCAGAGAATCCTCGCTGTTTGCATACAGGTAACTCCCATTTATATATATGGCGCCCCCAGCATCAGCTTCCATATTTCCAGTGGTTGAATCAATCTGGGAGTCGAGAATATCCATCTGGCCAGTGGACAAAAGCTTCACATTGGCACCGGAATCAATTGTAAAATTATATCTGCTCAAATAAGCAAGTGATACGGTGGATTCACTGCCCAAGGTAAGCGTCCCGTCACTTTGGATTTCCACTTCACCGCCCGTGGATTCCGAGCCATCACTGCCGCCATTGATGCTGCCGCTTGCAAACGTGAAATCTGACAACGACAAAACGTCCACGCCCCCGGCATTGTTGATCAAGCTGACATCTTCCAGTGTGTTTTGTCCTCCAACGCCAACCAGCCCGGTGTCCGTGTCCAAAACACCAAAGCTGTCCGCAACCAAACCGAACGTGCCGGTGTCCGCTTCCAGCGTGGAGCCGGAGGCGATGAGCATTTGTCCGCCGGCGATAAGAGAAACTACATCGGGCAATTGCGGCTCGGAGGTCTCCGTTGGCGATGGTGTCGGCGGTGTCACTTTGTCGAAATTCACCGACTGCCAAATTTTCATGTTACCTTTGGCCACGATGTCAAAGTCAGGTGCGCCTTTGAAAGAACTCAAATCAACTTTCCCCGTATCTATGTCAATGTTGTTTCCGATAAAACCTGAAGCCGGAGTGAAGATTCCAAGAAACAACAATCCTTGGGAGATACTGTCAATGCCTGTCGGCGGTGTGAACGAAGTGTTTTGCAAATGGTTCGGGTCCAACGGCGCGTAATTCACCGGCAAAGTGCTGACGTGGTCTTCTCCAACAATGCTTCCGTCTCCTGCAAAACCAGATGGCGGAGGTGTTGGGGATTGCTGTGAGTTGTAATATCCCTGCACGGTCTGCACCGTGGTCGGAGTCGCGTTGTTGCCGACAATCAGCCCGGTGTCCGCCGCCGTGCCGTTCAGAATCTGGAGAAGCTGCTGGGTGATTTCGGAGTTGATCTTCGACTGCGAATCCAGCGGCGTGGTGAATCCGCTCACGAGCGTGCTGCCCTTGGTCTCAGAGTCCAGACGAAAAACCAAGATCGGAGAAGTTTGTCCGCTGGGCAAAATAAATGTCATTTGCCCCGGCTCCAAAGTCTGGTTGATTCCGTTCAGGAAACGGACCTCAGCCTGACCTTCAAGGTCGAGCAGTTTGAAACCGCCGTTGGGCGTCGCGGTGATGATGATCGTCGTGCCGATCACCGACGCCGTGGCCGAACCGGTACGGATGGTTCCGCCGCCTTTGCCTTTCGGCGAATGGAAAAGCAAACTGCCCTGCTGCAAATCAATCGTGCGGTTGAGCGGATCAAAGGAAAAAATTGTGTTTGCTCCGACGCGGGTGATTGTTCC
>Ga0302200_10002475_pt1 | contig 16334 bp, 12 predicted proteins | sample II_Bog_N3_1_FD_194585 | JGI IMG/M metagenome (GOLD analysis project Ga0302200, IMG submission 194585) | Peat permafrost microbial communities from Stordalen Mire near Abisko, Sweden - II_Bog_N3_1 | ecosystem: Environmental > Terrestrial > Soil > Wetlands > Peat | place: Sweden: Abisko... | reverse complement strand
GAACACGGACGAAGAGCAGTTCTTGGAAAGGCGAGCGGGCGAGCGTGAGCGGACGGACGGGTTGGCAGAGGATTGCGCGGCGGATACGGGTGCCGATGGGGTTTGTGTTTGCGGCGCTGTTTCTATGGCTGGCGCGGCCAAGCTGGCGGACGATGGCGGTGAGTCTGTTGTTGGTGCTGCCGGGACTGTGGCTGCGCGGTTATGCGTCTGGTTATGTGAAGAAGGATGCGGAGCTGACGACGACGGGACCTTACGCGCATACGCGGAACCCGCTGTATCTGGGGTCGATGCTGATTGCGTTCGGGTTTGCGGCGGCGGCGGCGAGTTGGTTGATTCTGGCCCTGCTGGCGGGACTGTTTGCGGCGATCTATATTCCCACGATCCTGAGCGAGGAGGCGTATCTGCGTGCGCACTTCGCGGGCTATGAGGCGTATTCGCGCGCGGTTCCGAGGCTGCTTCCGAGAGGCGCGGGCGCGGAGAACGAGATGTGGGGGGGGGATAAGCTCCTGGCAGGCGATGGGGCCGCAGCGAAGAACGGCTTCTCGGCGGAGCTTTACCGGCGTCACCGCGAGTACAATTCGGCTATGGGCGCAGCGGGAATTTATCTGGCGCTGGCGCTGAAGCTACTGTTATTTTTACGCTAAGTTCCAACCATCTTTATCGAGCGAGCTGCGAACCATTGACTGGTCTGAATCTTCTGCAACGTTCCGCGGCTCTCTGCTCTGGCTTTAAGCCGGCGCAGCATGCGCTCATTTTTCTGCTGCTTATAGCAATACTGGCAGGGCTGTCCGGGCCCTATGGGGGAGCCCAAACGGCGTGGGCGCAGACGGTGCAGCACCCCATTCCAACGCTGCAACCGCCAGTTGCGGGATATGCGTTTCCAGAGCGGCAGACGTTGACCTTTACCGTGGACTGGCGGGTGTTTACCGGAGGGACGGCGGTCTTTCATCTGGAGCAGCAGGGAGACCATCTCCACGTGACGGCGACGGCGGACACGGTTGGCGCGGTGAATCTGCTATTTCCCGTGGTGGACCGCTTCCAGTCGTCGATGAACACAAAGACCGGTTGCTCGGAGGGCTTCTGGAAGCAGGTGCAGGAGGGACGGCGGAAGGTTTCGAGCGACCTGACATTCGACTACCACTCGGGCAAGCAGACGCAGGTGGAGCGAAACCTGGTGAAGGGCACGCAGAAGCAGCAGACAACGTCGATTCCCGCGTGCGTGACGGACTCGCTGTCGGGAATCTTCTATGCCGCGTCGCAGCGGCTGACGGTGGGACAGGACTTCGGCTATCCGCTGGCCGACGCGATGCGCACCGTGACGGTGACGATGAAGGTGGAGGCGCGCGAGGAGATCAAGACTCCGGCCGGGACGTTCCAGACCATCCGGGTGCAGCCGACGGCCGAGGAGGGCGTGGTGAAGAACCGCGGCAACATCTGGATATGGTATACGGACGACGCGCGCCATATACCGGTGCAGATCCGGGCGCGGCTGTTCTGGGGGACGATCACCTTCCACCTGCAGAGCGTGGAGGCGAAGTGAGTCGGAATTGGGAGTTGAATTGGACGCGTTGTTCCATGTAACTTTGACAAGGCTGTCCGTGGAAGGTTTGTTCCGCGGCGTACGCGAAATGGGCGGTGCCGCGAGTGAAGTGCGGAGAGAGAGAGTTGGGGAGAGCGATGAAAATTTGTGAGATAAGGATTGCAGGTGTGTTGACGGCATGTCTTCTGGGTTTGGTGTCGCTGGCGCAGCCAGGGCGGCTGATGGCGCAGCCAGCGGCTCCGGCGCCGGCACCGGCGGCGGCAACCGCGGGAATTCATGGGCATGTGACCAGCCCGTTGGGGCAGGCGATCACAGAGGGCGAAGTGAGGTTGACCACCGATCGGAACATCAACTCGGTAAACCGGAAGTTTGAATACACGTTTCCGCTCGACGCCAGCGGCAACTACAAGGGCGCTGACATCAAGCCTGGCAACTACGTAGCGGCAGTCTTCCAGAACAACGGCCCCGTGGACTACATGCCTGCGCAGCTGGCGGCGGGGGACGACAAGACGGTGGACTTCGACATGAGCCGCAAGGAGTACATCGACAAGATGGACCCGGCGCAGCGGGAGCAGTACGAAGAGTATAAGAAGGCCAATGCGGAGATCATGGCGAAGAATGCCAAGATTGAGAATTTGAATGCGCTGCTGAAACAGGCGCGCGCGGACACGCTAGCGGGCAACTTTGCGCCGGCCATCAAGGCCTTGACGGATGCGACCACGGCCAAGCCGGATGAGGCGCTGCTGTGGGACGCGCTGGGCGACGCGCAACTGGGCGAGGCTACAGCGGCGAGCAATGCCGCCAAGGCGGCGAAGACGACCGACGCCTCGGTTCCGGACAAGCTGCAGGCTGCGGTGACCTCATACCAGAAGGCCCTCACCCTGAATGCCGCGTTGGCCAAGCCCAGCGCAGATACTGCCGCGGTGGTCAACAACCAGCTTGGGCAGGCGCTGGGCAGACTGGGCAAGATTCAGGATGCTGCAGATGCCTATGAAGCAGCGGCCAAGGCAGACCCGAAGAGCGCCGGAAAGTACTACTACAACGAGGCGGTGACGCTCTATAACTCGAGCCTGGCGACGGGCAAGGTGGACGGAGTTGCCGAGGCGGCTGACAAGGCGATCGCAGCAGATCCGACCAGAGCGGAGAATTACTACCTCAAGACGCAAGGGCTGGCTCCGCTTATAACGATGTCGGCAGACGGAAAGTCTTTCGTTGCCCCTCCTGGCCTGGTGGAAGCTTGCAACAAATACCTTGAACTGGCCCCCAATGGAGTTCACGCAGCCGATTTGAAGGGCCTTCTCGCAGGACTGCAGGAACAGATCCAGACAAACTACAAGGCACCACCGGCACCCAAGAAGAAGTAGACTGCCGATGAAGGATGGAGATGGCCCTGGGCGAGAATCGTCCGGGGCCTTTTTCTTGAAGCTAAGGCGAGAGTGAGGAGGGGCGATGAGAGGTGCAACAACGGAGGCGCGGGTTCTGGGGTTCGTCGAGGCACTCGAGGTCGTGCTGCATCATGCGGCAGGGGTGCGCGTTACTGGAGCGGAGAAGGTTGGACTGCTGGCGTCGGCGGGCCGGGTGCTGGCCGAGGAGGTGAGGGCGGACCGCGATCAGCCGGCGTTCGACCGCGCGACTCGGGATGGGTTCGCGGTGCGGGCTGCGGAGTGGACGGCCGGGAGGCGGCTGCGGGTGGCGGGATTGGTGCGGGCGGGTGAGACCTGGGCAGGTAAGGCTCTGTCGAGCGGGGAAGCGGTGGAGATAATGACGGGTGCAGCAGTGCCGAGCGGTGCGGATGCGGTGGCGATGGTGGAGCATGCGGAGTTGGGCGAGGGGCTGGTTTGGGCCGCGGCGGGGCGTGGGTTGAGCGCGGAGGAGAACATTGTGAGGCGCGCCAGCGAGGCGAGGCGAGGCGAGGCGCTGCTGGCTGCGGGAAGGGCGATGGGCGCGGCGGAGATTGCGCTGGCTGCGGCGTGCGGGTGCGCGGAGATTGCGGTACGCAAGCGTCCGGTGGTGGCGATTGTGGCGACGGGCGATGAGCTGGTCGAGGTGGAAGAGACTCCGGGCGATTCTCAGATTCGCAACTCGAATGGCACCGCGCTGGCGGCGATGGTGGAGGCAGCGGGCGGCGAGGCGCGGCGGTTGGCGATTGCGCGGGACTCGCGGGAGAGTTTGCAGGAGAGGATTGCGGAGGGACGCGGGAGCGATCTGCTGCTGCTCTCGGGTGGGGTTTCGGTGGGAAAGTACGACCTGGTGGAGGAGGTGCTGGCGGAGTTTGGCGCGGAGTTTTTCTTTCGCGGAGTGCGGATGCAGCCGGGCAGGCCAGTGGTCTTTGGACGGCTGCGAAAGGCAGCGAGTCAGCGAGATAGCCAGTCAGCAAGTCAGCAAGATAGCGAGTCGGCGAGTCAGCGAGATAGCGAGTCGGCGAGTCAGCAAGATAGCGAGTCAGCGAGTCAGCAAGATAGCGAGTCGGCAAGTCAGCGAGTTGGCGAGTCAGCGGATGCGCGGGAGTGGGTCTACTTCTTTGGGCTGCCGGGGAATCCGGTGTCGACGCTGGTGACGTTTCAGTGCTTCGTTGGGCCGATGCTGCGCGCGTTGTGCGGGGCGGGCGCGGCGGGGCCGAGGTTTGTGCAGGCGACGCTGGCGGAAGAGGTGAAGGGGAAGGCCGGATTGACGCGAATTCTTCCGGCGATTCTGCGGCATGATCTGGAGCGGCCGGAGGTGCGGATTGTGGGATCGCAGGGTTCGGGCGATCTGGCGGCAAATGCGCGGGCGAACTGCTACGCCGTGCTAGAAGACGGACGGAGTTACGACTCCGGGGATGTGATTTCCGTGCTGCTGCGGTAGGATGGCTGGCATGGAACAGAACGCTCAGAAGCAATTTCCACAGAGAAGGCGCATTTTCTCGCTCGTTGCATGGACATTCATCGTTTCGAGCGGAGTGTTTGAGATTGTGACTCATCCTCAACGCGCGGGTGGACTTCATGGATTCTTGACGGGACTGGGAGTTTTTGTCGGAATCATGTGCATATTTAGTGAGATAACAGGACTTCTTCGGGAGCCGAAGTGAATAGCTCTCCTGAAAAGCTGTCGCATTACGATAAGGCGGGTCGGGCGCGGATGGTGGATGTGAGCGCGAAGGCGGAGACACGGCGCGAGGCTGTGGCGGAGGCGTTCGTCGAGTTGTCGGACGCGGTGCTGGCCGCGCTGCCGGAAAATCCCAAGGGGAATCCGCTGGAGGTGGCGCGGTTCGCGGGGATTCAGGCGGCCAAGCAGACCTCGGCGCTGATACCGATGTGCCATCCGCTGGCGCTGAGTTTCGTGGATGTGGAGGCGATGGTGGCGGCAGGAGGCGTGCGGCTGCGTGCGACGGCTGCGACGACCGCGGCGACAGGCGTGGAGATGGAGGCGATGGTGGCGGCGTCCATCGCGGCACTGACGGTGTACGACATGACCAAGGCGCTGGACAAGGGGATACGGATTCGCGATGTGGCGCTGCTTCGCAAGAGCGGCGGCAAGAGCGGGGAGTATCGGCGGTAGCGCCAGTCATAAGGCTCCTCCTCGGGGCTGCTGGTTGACGGGGGGGTATACCCCCCTAAAAGTCCTATAATCTTCAAAAAAAGCATGTTAGGTCTGGACTTGATCTGGATCAGGTCTGGACTAAGTCTGGACTTGGTTGAGACGGTTGAGGGTTAAATGTGAAGACCCGGCGGCTGGCCGGGTCTCTTTGTTTTTTCTTACTGATTTAATTATACGCGTTGGAGGGAAACTACTATGCCAAGTATTTTCCGGATTTAAGCTGTTTGGTTGGTGTTGGTTAGGGGGATTTTTGGGGTTTGAGGGGCTTGACAAGCGGATTTGCTGGGGTTTTTGCGGGTGGAGCGAGGGGATTTTTTTGTTTCAGCTATGAGCTTTGAGCTATGAGCAATGAGCGGGATAGCTAGGGAGAAAGGGTGGAGGGTTGGTGCGGGCGGGGTCCTTCGGGGTTCCTTCGACAAGCTCAGGGGCAGAATGACAATTCTTATAGCTGCGCTGTGGTAAGACGGTGTAATGTGGACTGCGACAAATGTACCGGGCGACGCTGTGAGGCAAAGAGCGCTTCGCGCGGAAGGATTTGCTCGAGAGAAGGCACCTCGATGTTATGGAGAGGTTAGCGACAGAACATGAGCAATATCCGGTCGTTCGTTGGGTTGCATATCTCAGAGATGGCGGTCTGTCTGGGGTTGGCTTCTTTGGTTGCACTGAGTGGGTGTTTTCGCATTCAGGTCAAGCTGGGATTGCGGGTATCGCTTGCCAAGCTTCCGGTTGCGTCCATGGAGGTCAGCCAATATAAGCATCCGGGGATTGGGCCGGGGGAGAAGTCGTCGCTGGTGGCGACGTTCACCCAGCCGGACGGCACGGAGTTGGTGACGGCGGGAAAGGGAAAGGGGAAGATTCCGTGGCAGGAGTTGACGGTGTCGCCAAGCGTGGTGACGGTCAACAAGAAAGGCGTTCTGACACTGGATCGGGACCCGCGTGTGAGCGATGGCAAGACAGGGCATGTCGTCATCACAGTGCCTGGCCACCCAGACCTCCATGCAGAGTTCGATATACCTCTGCGGTACAACTATCCCTTTGCATCGAACTATGCAGGAATCAACGGCACCAACGGCTTGGACGGTATGGATGGGCGGGACGGCTCAAGCGGTGGGGCTGGCTCCATGGACCCGGACAATCCCTCTGCGGGCGGGAACGGCGGGGATGGAACCAGTGGCGCGGACGGCGGGAATGGCGGAGATGGTGGAGGTGGCCCGCCGGTGCAGGTTCAGGTGGCGCTTCAATCCGGGAGTCACCCGCTGCTCCAGTTGGGGGTCACGGTTGCAGGTCATAAGGAGCGGTTTTATCTGGTCGATCCGCAGGGAGGCTCGCTGACGGTTACCTCAGCTGGTGGCGCGGGTGGGCGTGCCGGCAAGGGTGGACGCGCAGGAATCGGCGGCCCTGGGGGGACTGGGGGGATGGGACTGCCCAACGGGTCGCGCGGTATTGACGGTTCCAGTGGCAGCGACGGCCACGCTGGGTCTGATGGACGCGGGGGAAACATTACTGTGACCTACGATCCGCAGGTCAAACCGTATCTATCGGCGATCCATCTATCGAATCCTGGTGGGCCTGCTCCGGTGTTCAAGGAAGCGGCTGTGGCTCCGCTATGGTGAGTTGACGACGGATGGTCAGGCTTCGACGAGGGCGTAGCGGCGCTGCCACTGGTGTTTGAGGCGGGCCCAGACGGCGGCGAGTTGGTCGGGTGGAATGCCGGGGTCGGGGCGTGCGGCGAAGCGTTCTGCCTCGACCTTGGCCAGTTCTAGGGTGGCGCGGTCGCGCAGGATGTTGGCGACGCGGAGGTCAGGCAGGCCGGTCTGGCGGGTGCCGAAGAACTCGCCAGGGCCGCGCTGGGTGAGGTCGAGTTCGGCCAGGGCGAATCCGTCCTGCGTCTGGACCATTGCGTTGAGGCGAAGCTCGGCCTGTTCAGTTACGTTGCCTCCGGTCATGAGAATGCAGAAACTTTTTGCGGCTCCGCGACCGACGCGGCCGCGAAGCTGGTGCATCTGGGCGAGGCCGAAGCGCTCGGCGTGGTCGATGACCATGACGCTGGCGTTGGCGACGTCGACGCCGACCTCGATGACGGTGGTGGCGACGAGGACATCGATCTCTCCGCGATGGAAGCGGGCCATGGTTACTTCCTTTTCGTCGGCGCTGAGGCGGCCGTGGAGAAGACCGAGGCGGAGACCGGAGAGCGCGCCGGTGCGGAGTTCGTCGAACATCTCGGTGGCGGAGCGGAGATTTTTTTTGGTTGTGGGGAAGAGATTGTCGGGCTTGGCGGATTTGGCCGAGGAAGGCCCGGGGCTAAAGCCCCTTTTACGTGCGAGCTTATCAGGGGCCTGAAGGCCCCTGCTCCCTCCGGACTTCGCGGTCTGAGATTTTTTGTTGCCTTCGGATTGCGGAGAGGCAGTGACGGATTCGATTTCGTCGTGGGGGAAGTCGAGCTCGGGTTGGTCGTCTTTGCTGCCTTCGATGACGGGGTAGACGAGGTAGGCCTGGCGGCCCTGGGCGACTTGCTTGCGGACGAACTCCCAGACCTCGTCGGCGTGCTCGTCGGTGGTTCGGCGTGTGACGATGGGGGTGCGGCCGGGCGGCATCTCGTCAATGACGGAGAGTTCTAAATCTCCATAGAGGGTGAGAGCGAGGGTGCGTGGGATGGGTGTCGCGGTCATGGCGAGGACGTCGGGATCAGTTGCGACTCCATCTGCGCCGGGCTTCTTCATCAGCTTGAATCGCTGCTGCACGCCGAAGCGGTGCTGCTCGTCTACGATGACCAGGCCGAGGTTGCTGAAGCCGGCCTTGTCCTCTTGCAGGGCGTGAGTGCCGATGATGAACTGCGATTCGCCGCGCATGATTCGGCCCTGCGTCTGGCGCTTGGTCGCGGGATCGAGCGAGCCGGTGAGGAGTGCGATGCGGTAGGGCTGGCCGGTGCGGGGCGAGACGGCGTTGGCGAGGAGTTTGCGCGCGGAGAGATAGTGCTGCGTGGCGAGGATCTCGGTGGGGGCCATGAGCGCGGCCTGGGTGCCGTTCTCCATGGCGATGATGGCGGCCTGCATGGCGACGATCGTCTTGCCTGAGCCGACATCGCCCTGCAGCAGGCGGCGCATGGGCTGGGGACGGCGCATGTCTGCGACGATCTCGCCGAGGACACGCTTCTGCGCGGCGGTGGGATGGAAGGGAAGGACCTGCTTGATGGCTTCGCGGACGGCGGGGCCGGTGGTGAAGGCCGTGCCGACGCGCTCGCGCATTCGGCGGCGCTTGAGCGAGAGGCCGAGTTCGAGATAGAAGAGCTCCTCGAAGATGAGACGCCGGTGCGCGGGGGTGGTGGAGGACATGAGCTCGAGCATCGGGGTGCCGGCTTCGGGGAAGTGAACGGCGCGGAGAGCCTCAAGGCGCGAGGGGAGATGGAGGCGATGAAGGAGCGCGGCGGGGAGGGTCTCTGGAACCCAGGTCTCAGAATCGAGACCTGGGGCACCCGGCTTGCTTGCTCCTTCGACGAGCTCTTCAAAGATGGACCAGACGACTCGGCGCATCCACTTGGAGGTGAGCTTTGCGCCCCAGGGCGTGGTGCCGCCGAGCGACTCGTAGACGGGGACGATGCGGCCCATCTCGAGCATGGCGAACTCGGCGTCGGGGCCGGTGGCTCCGGGCTCGGGGAGGATTTCAAATTGCGGCTGGATCATCTTGAAGCGGCCGGATGCGGCGCCGAGCGATCCGGCTGCGGCGGCGGCCATGGCGGAACGGGAGGGTTCCAGCTTGCCGTAGACCGCGATCATCTGGCCGAGCTTGAACTTGTCCTTGAGATAGGTTCCGTGGAACCAGATGCACTTGACGGTGCCGAGGCCCTGGCCGAGGGTCATCTCGAAGATGGGGCCGGAGCGGGTGCGGAGCAGCGCGGAGCCGCGCACCTCGCCGATGACCGAGGCCATGGAACCGGCGACCAGCTCTGCCATGGGCTGCGGATTGAGGCGGTCTTCGTAGCGGAAGGGGATGTGGTAGAGGAGGTCTTCGACGGTGTCGATGCCGCGCGTGGCTAGACCGGCGCCGATGCGCTCGCCGACGCGCTTGACGAACTTGACCGGGGTGGAGAGTTCAAGCACAGGATGATGCTATCAAGACTCGCTGCTCGATGTGACGCACATATTTTTCAGTGATGGACAGGAAACGCGATATGCTGCTCTGCATGAGAAATTGTCTGATTGCCGCCGCTCTGTATCTTGCGGCTGGATTGTTTGTTGCTCAACTTTCCATTGCCCAACAATCGAAGGACTGGAACAAGTTGCTCGATGCCAAGAAGTCCGACGAGGCCAGAGCTCTATGCGTCGGCTGGACACAATCCAAGTCTTTGGCCATGCGGGTTGAAGCTGAGAAATGCCTCGCGAATGTCGAGCTATACGAAGGACAATCGATAAGCCTTCTAGGCAATGATGCTGGTGGTGGAACACTCGGTGAGGGTTACACCACCGAGGCTGTGGACAAGGCGCTGGTTCACCTCAACAAAGGCATTCAATTGGCACCGCAGGATAAAACAATTCACGAAGGTCGGCTACACGTTCTGGAGGTTTCTGGCCGATTCGCGGCGATGATTCAGGCTGTTGATCAGAGTGCCAATCTCTACCACGGGGCAGACGCACTTCAACTGTGGCTTAATTACTGCCCGGAACTCGCGGATATGGGGCAGGCAAGGGCAGGATTGGAGTTCTCCGAGATGCTGGACCGACACTACCCGAACTCTCACGATGTGATCGGCAACATTGGAGCCTTTTACAGCATGCTCAAGGAATTCGACAAGGCTCTTCCCTATAACCAGCATGCAGTTGAACTGGCTCCGCGTGACCCGTTTGACACATGGAACTTGGGCTGGACGTACAACCATCTTGGAAATACAGATGAGGCGAACAAGTGGTTGTCCAAGGCGATTGAGATTGATCCAGTTGGGAAAGATGCCCCTGACCGCAACTGTCTCTACGCTGAGTTTGTGGAGAAGAAACTTTACGATACGATGCGCGCTTGCACACTGGAGAAAGCAAGCTGCGAAGCAGATCGCCAGACCGCTTGCACCAAACCTGGTATTTCGCAGAGTGCCGGAGAGAAAACACCGGAGTCGAAGGCGATCCCTGCCGCGAAGTGAGTTTGGGTCCGTATGTCAACGAACTGGTGGGCGAGCAGTTGAGGTGGGTGGGGTGGTAATCTGTGCGATGTATGGGTGATTCTCTTCGAGCGATGGCGCGGCCTGTAGTGCGATCTTTTATGGCGGTGCGCATTGCGGTTTGGTTGGTTGCGGCGGGGCTGTGCGCGGTTTCGGGTGGGGCGGTGACTGCGCAGACGATGGCCGCGGGGGGTGGGACGAGGACGATGCTGATGGAGCCGCCGACGCCGCTGCTGCCGGCGACGCTGGGGAAGATGAAGCGCGTGGCCGAGGGCGATGTGGGCGACGGGCTGGGCGCGGTGGATGCGAGCGATGCAGCGGCGATGACGGAGGACGGGCTGCGGCGGTTTGCGCGGTCGGAGTACGCTGCGGCGAACGCGTTGCCGCAAGGAACGGTTACGGTCTACAAATTTTTCGATGCGAGCGGCGCAGTTGCGGCGTATGACTACTTCCGCAGGCCGGGGATGCGAGCGGAGAAGGTGGGCGACGACGCGGTCTCGAATGGGGACGAGTTGCTGATGCGCAGCGGCGCAAATGTGGTGGTGGGCCACTTCCGGCTAGACCACGAGGCGATGATTGCGCTGACCAGGGAACTGATTGCCGGGCTGCCGAAGGTGGGCGGGTCGGCGGGGATCGCGCCGATGCTGCCGACTCTGCTGCCGGAGAAGTCAGGGATCGAGGCAGGTTCGGTGCGCTATACGCTGGGGCCGCGGGGTTACGCGGAGATGGGCGGAGTGCTGCCGGCGGGGACGGTGGGGTTCGACAAGAGCGCCGAGGTTGTGACGGCGAAGACGAAGGACGGCGGCGTGCTGACGCTGCTGCTGTATCCGACGCCGCTGATCGCAGGCGATCATGAGCGCGCGATCGAGGCGCTTAGAAAACAGCCGGGCACTATGTTGACCGGGACGGTGAAGATGCGGCGCGAGGGGCCGCTGCTGCTGCTGACGACGGGCGCGTGGACGGCGGACGATGCACAGAAGATGGTGGATGGAATCCATCTGCGCAGCGAGGTGACGTGGGACAAGCCTGTGCCGCTCGACTTTGCAACCGAGGTACACAAGACATTCAGCCTTCTGGAGAACATCACGATCTTCTGCGCTATCTCTGCACTCGCGATGCTTGTGCTGGGACTGTTCCTCGGTTATGGGCGGGCGCTGGTGCGCGTAATGCAAGGAAAACCAGCGGCCAGCGAGCCGGAATTTTTGCGCATCGATCTGAGCGGAGCGGTGGGCAAGAGGCTGCGCGATCCCGAGGACTGAAGAATCGGCAACGGAGAATTGGACGGCAGACCGTGGGCAGCGGAGCGGCGAAGCGCCGAAGCGGGCCAGGATGCACATCCAATGGTGCAATATTTCTGGATAAATATATGATTTCACGTTGGTTCACTGCGCGGCAAGACTAGCAAAAGCGAATATATGACGTATATTTTCAAAAACCCATGCCCGTATAACGCTTTTATTAGCAAGCTGTTGCAGCGGCGATGTTTTAGCCTTGACACCGGTTTTGGCCAAACTTAGTATGCAGCCAGAAAGTTCTGATGGCTTTGCCTCCGTTGGAACTATTCTCCCTAAAGAAAAGGCCGCCCTGTTGCCGGGCGGCCTTTTCGCGTCTGCGGGGCTTTGTGGGAGTGCGAGAAACGGAAGAGGAATGACCAAAGTTTTCTGAGAGATGCGAGCGCCTGTTGGCGCGGCGCGGTTTTGCCGATAGCGATGATGAGAGCTGAGTTGCGCTCCGCTCGATCGAAGCTGAGGCGCTGCGATGCATGAATTCTTCGCGGGACTGGCATATGTGGCGATTGTGATGGCACCGTGCGTGGTGGCGCTGCTGAGTTGGCTGCGCGATCCGAGCTGCAGGTAGCCTGGTTCACGATGAGCATTCCGAGTTGTGTGTTCGGGTCGCGGGGATGACCGATCTCGCCGGCGTGTGTTAGTTTTGGGCACGATGTTGGCGGAGGCAGGGCTATGTTCCCAGATGCGGTGCGTGTGCAGGTAAGTAGACGGCGGAACCGGCTGCTGCTGTCGTGCGCGATGGTTGCGATGGCGGCGGGTGCTGGGGCGCAGGACACTCGGGTGGTGACGGAGCCAGTGATTCCGGTGGCGTGTGTGCGGCTGGGTGCGCATCTACAGGGTGTGGGCGCAAGCATTCGTGAGGAAGACGAGAACAAGCCGGACACGGAGCGCATCCAGAAGGCGATCGATGGTTGCAAGCAGGGTCAAGCGGTCGAGTTGACGGCGAGCGTTTCGCTGGGGACGGGCAGCTCGAATACGCCGCCGAGGAATGCGTTTTTGAGCGGGCCGCTGGAGTTGCGCGAGGGTGTGACTCTGCTGGTGGACAAAGGGGTGACATTGTTTGCGTCGCGGCGGGCTTCGGATTATGACGTTACTGCGGGGGCCTGCGGCGTGTTGATGCAGGCGCGGGCGCGGGGCTGCAAGTCGTTCGTCACGATACGGGCGAAGAATACGGCGATCATGGGCGATGGCGTAATCGATGGGCGGGGCGGCGCGAAGCTGCTGGATAAGGGCTACTCGTGGTGGGCGCTGGCGGTGAAGGCGGAGCCGGGCAATGTTCCGTATAGCGATCCGCGGCTGATCGACGCGACAGAGGCGGATGGGTTTGTGCTTTACCGGATTACACTGCACAACTCGCCAAACTTCCATGTGGGCGTCACGCAGACGAACGGGTTTACGGCGTGGGGAGTACATCTGAAGACGCCGACAGTGGAGCCGGGGCCGGGTGACCCGAGGCCGAGAAATACGGATGGGATCGATCCCGGGTCGTCGACCAACGTCACGATTGCGCATAGCTGGATCGACAATGGCGACGACAACGTGGCGATCAAGGAGGGTGTGACGCATATCAGCGTGATCGACAACCATTTTTATAGCGGGCATGGGATGTCGATTGGCAGTGGGACGTTCAGCGGCGACAGCTATCTGCTGGTGGATGGGCTGACCGAGGACCATACGACCAGTGGGATTCGCATCAAGAGCAATGTGACACGCGGCGGGCTGGTGCACGATTTGGTGTACCGGAACATCTGCATGAGAGATGTGGCGATGCCGATTGCAATCAGTCCGTACTATAACGATGGGACGATCGAAGGGTTCGTCGATCCGGGGCTCAAGGGAGACAGGATTCCGGATTACAAGAAGATTTCGATTGAGAACGTGACGGATGAGTCGACGGGCGATGTGCTGATCGCGGGATACGATGAGGCGCACCGGACGGAGGTGAGCTTGATCGATGTGACGATCAAAGGCATCGCGGCGGACAAGGTGCATTTGAAGCTCGCGGACATCAACAATGGAGGGACGAATTTGCCACTGGCGAAGGCGGCCGAGGGCAACGACGTGAAGGTGACGCCAGTGGAGATGAAGGAGTTGTCGAAGCCGTTTTCTTGCGAGGGGAAGTTTGTGCCGATGCGATGAGGACGGCGGCGTCCGTAACGGTTAGTATGATCGGGTTGGAAAATTTTCTGCGAGTGAGGATTGTTGTCCGATGATCAAGTGGGCCGGAGTGGGTGTGCTTCTTGGAGTTACGTGCGGGTTGTGCGCTCAGGCGCCCGCGGTTGCCGGGGCAGGCAGTGCGGCTGCGGTGACGACGGCGGGCAGGGCACCGGCGGTGCTGCCGGGCAAGGGATTGGCGCAGCACGACTTTGTCTACTCGGGCGAGTCGCATGACCGGAAGATATTCATTGTGCGCGGGGGAAAGATCGTATGGAGCTATGACGACGCCGCGGGCAAGGGCGAGATCAGCGACATGGTGATGCTGTCGAACGGAAACATTCTGTACGCGCATCAATTTGGCGTGACCGAGATTACGCCGGAGAAGAAGGTGGTGTGGAACTATGAGCCGCCGGCGGGGCACGAGATCCATACGGCTGTGCCCATCGGGAAAGAGCGCGTGCTGTACATCATGAACGGCGATCCGGGCGCAGTGCTGCGCGTGGTGAACATCGTGACGGGCGCGATCGAGAAGGAGCTGCCGCTCGACGTAAAGAAGCCTGTGAGCGTTCATGGGCAGTTCCGCCACGCGCGGCTGACGGCGGCGGGGACGCTGATGGTGGCGCACATGGACCTGGGCAAAGTGGTGGAGTACGACTCGAATGGACATGAGTTGTGGTCGTTTCCGGGGGAGCATGGAGTCTGGAGTGCGAATCCGCTGGCGAATGGGAATGTGCTGATCACCGACGGGCTGGGGGTGCGCGAGGTGACGCGGCGCGGCGATACGGTGTGGAGCTGGACTCCGGCCGATGCCGCTGGATATAAATTTGCGAGCCTGCAAGAGGCGTGGCGGCTGGCCAATGGCGATACGGTGATCAACAACTGGGTGAACGAGTGGACGAACAACGCGGACAACGCTCCGGGTTCGGCGCAGGCGATCGAGGTGACGCCGGCGAAGCAGATTGTGTGGGCGCTGAGGGAGTGGAGCGCGCCGAACGCGCTGGGGCCGGCGACGTCGATCCAGTTTCTGGACCAGCCGGGGACGGCGGCGGCGGAGGACGTTCACTTCGGCGAGATAAGATAGGCGGCAAATTAACGACTCGGATGGAGTTGTCGCACTCCCAGCAAAATGCGGGGAGCCTTCACTGCGCTCAGAATGACAATATTTATGACTTTTGCGCGATGCGAGCGGAGCCGGTAGAATAAGGCAGGCAGGCCGATGTAGCTCAGTTGGTAGAGCAACGGTTTCGTAAACCGTAGGTCAACGGTTCAACTCCGTTCATCGGCTCCATTTTTTCCAGGCAATCCGGCATTTTGTATCCCTTCCACAGAGCGAGTGCGGAAGGGTGTTTTATTGGTAGGGCGATTGCTGCAAGTTTCTGTTTGGCGGCAACGCCAGGTTTGGCCACGACTGAGGCCTGCTTTATCCGCGGATGAGATGAAGCCGGACAGGAGAGCAACCAGATGAGCGAAGAATCACTGCAAAGTGCAAGCGGCAAGACCTGTCAGGTTTCTGTATCTGGATTCAACCTGATCAATTCCCCGCGTTTGAACAAGGGAACGGCGTTCACCGATCATGAACGCGACATATTTGGATTGCACGGTTTACTGCCGCCACATGTGGGGACTCTCGATGAACAGGTGGAGCGGCGGCTTCAGGCGCTGCGGGACCAACCGGATGCCTTCCATAAATACAGCGTTCTGCGCGACCTGCAGGACATGAACGAGACGCTGTTCTATGCGCTTGTGGTGCGCAATGTCGAGGAGATGCTGCCACTGGTGTACACGCCGACCGTGGGGGAGGGGTGCCAGCGCTTCAGCGAGATATGGAAGAGGCCGCGCGGCCTGTTTCTGAGCTATACAAATTGCGACCGCTTTGAACAGATGCTGAGCCATGCGCGCTACGACAGGGTAAAGTGCATTGTGGTGAGCGATGGGGAACGTATCCTGGGGCTCGGCGACCAGGGAGCCGGAGGAATGGGCATTCCAATCGGGAAGATGGCCCTTTATACGGCGCTGGGCGGGATCCATCCGGAGCATTGCCTTCCGATTCTGCTGGATGTGGGAACGGACAACCAGGAGAGGCTGGATGATCCGCTGTACGTTGGCTGGAGACACCGTCGCATTCGCGGGGAAGAGTACGACATCTTCGTGGAGAACTTTGTGAAGGCCGTGAAGAAGCGATGGCCTCACGTTCTGTTGCAGTGGGAGGACTTTGCGCGGACGAATGCGACCCGGCTACTGGATCGCTACCGAGACCAACTGTGCACATTCAATGACGACATTCAAGGCACTGCGGCGATTGCGGCGGCGACACTGCTGTCGGCAATCAATGTAACGGGCGTGCCGCTGGAGCAACAGAAGATTGTGGTGATGGGATTCGGAACGGCGGGGATTGGGATTGTGAACCTGCTGTTGCAACTGATGCAGGACAAGGGAATCCCAGAGGCAGAGGCACGGCGGTGCATCTACGCGATTGGGCGGTATGGGCTGATTGTGGAGGGTGGCAAGGGAGTGCGGACCGAGCAACTGCCCTACGCGCGAACGGCGGATGAGGTGAAGGACTGGGGACGGACAAACGGGGAGATTGAGCTGCTGGATGTGGTGCGCCATGCGCAACCTACCGTTC
>Ga0302200_10002474_pt1 | contig 16338 bp, 13 predicted proteins | sample II_Bog_N3_1_FD_194585 | JGI IMG/M metagenome (GOLD analysis project Ga0302200, IMG submission 194585) | Peat permafrost microbial communities from Stordalen Mire near Abisko, Sweden - II_Bog_N3_1 | ecosystem: Environmental > Terrestrial > Soil > Wetlands > Peat | place: Sweden: Abisko... | reverse complement strand
CGCTTATCGTCACGACACAAGCCGGGAGCTTGACCCTCAGTTGCACACCCACGCGGTTGCTGCCGACCTGACCTATGACGGCGTGGAAGGCCGCTGGAAGGCGTTGCAGGCATCGGGACTTTATGAACGCCGCGCAAACTTGACCGAGGTCTATCGAAATGCGTTGGCCCGTGAAGTGCGCAGCCTGGGATATGAAATAGAATCGCGTCGTGATTCAAAGGGCAAGGATCGCGGCTTTGAGATTCGCGGCGTCTCAGATGGTCTGCTCGAAAAGTACAGCTTACGCAGTGCTCAGCGCGACTCCGCTATTGAAGCATTCACAGCGGAGCATGGCCGCAAGCCGACCAATAATGAAGTCGCCGTCCTGGTCCGCGAAACCCGCGCGGACAAGCTGGCGGAGATCGCAACAGAGAAGGTCAGAGAGCAGCAACAGACCCGGCTTGCACCCGAAGAAAGAAGCGCGTTGCAATTGATTCGCGCCGAATCCATGGAGCGGGCTCCCCGCAATACTGGCGTTCCTTCATTGACCATTGAATCGCTTCAGTACGCAAGGGAGCATCTCTTTGAGCGCAGCTCTGTGGTGCGCGACTACGAGTTGCTATCCGAAGCTCTACGCCACGGTCGTGGGCAGATTGATTCCGGTCAGTTGCGCGGTGCGCTGGAACTCGGGCTGTCACAGAGTTCTCTTATCCGTGCCGGGAGCAATCTGGCAACGCGTGAAAGTCTGGAACGCGAACAGGGCATGATTGCGACGGTCAATCGCGGCATCGGATACTTCGGACGGCTAGGAGGAGACCGCGAATTTATGCCGTCCGAACGATTGAACGCTGAGCAGCGGCGGGCGGTTGGTCGGGTTCTTGACTCCCACGACTTTGCCATCAACCTGCGGGGCGCTGCCGGAACGGGCAAGACTGCCACGCTTCAAGAGATCGACCGTGGATTGCGCGAAGCGGGCCGGGAGGTTGTTGCAGTGGCTCCGACGAGGAGCGCCGTGGAGGAGTTGCGGAATGTTGGGTTCAAGGATGCAATGACCATCTCGCGGGTACTAGAGGATGAGAAAGCTCAATCCTCACTGTTCGGCAAAGTCTTGATAGTTGATGAGGCGGGCATGGTTTCAGGCCGTCAGATGGACGGCCTGCTCAAGCTGGCAGAGCGCGAACAGGTGCGGGTTCTCTTCTCTGGTGACACCCGGCAGATTCAAAGCGTCGAGGCGTCAGATGCATTGCGCATCCTGGAGCGTGAATCGGGAATGACGAGCGTCTCGCTGACTGGCGTGCAGCGGCAAACCAATTCTCAATATCGGGAAGCAATCCAGACATTCCGCCAGTCGCCAGAGCAGGCATTCGAAAAGCTGGAAAGGCTTGGCGCGGTTCGCGAAGTTCCTTTCCTTGATCGTGCAGAGGCGGTTGCGTCGGCCTTTCGCGAATTGACATCAGACCCCGGCCGCAAAGTCCTCGTCGTGGCCGGCACACACGAAGAGATCGGTAGGATTACGGCGGCAATTCGTCACGATATGCAGCGGCATGGTGAACTGCAAGGCGGCGTTGTGTTTGCCCGCCACACGCCACTCCAGTGGACGGAAGCGCAAAAAAAGGATCTGACGAACTATCAGCCGGGCCAGATACTGCTCTTCAATCGCTCTTCAAATGGGATCGGCAAACATGAGGCACTTGTCGTCGAGCGGACTGATGGGCGGAACATCATCGCCAGAGATGAGCAAGGCGCGGAGCGCACGGTCGCTCCAACACAAGTCCGTTCCTTCTCAGCTCAGGAGCGCAATCAGATTGAGGTAGCTCCCGGCGACAAACTGTTGCTGACCGGAAACCGCCGTGCCCCAGACTTCCGGGCAACAAACGGCGAACTGGTCAAAGTCCGCAGCGTAGAAGGTGGCCGCATTCAACTTGAGGATGGCCGGACACTCCCCGCGAACTATCGCGAGTTCGATCATGGCTACGCGATTACCGCCCATCGGAGCCAGGGCAAGACGGTTGACGCGGTGATTCTCTCCGGCGACGCGATGAAACAGGAGCAGTTCTACGTCGCTGCGTCACGCGGACGAAATGAAATCTCGATCATCACTTCCGATGTTGACCGCTTGCGCGAATCATTGGGCGTATCCTCGGCACGCCCGTCGGCTACTGAACTGGCTCGCGAGAAAGACAATACTCGCCATGCGCCCGAACATGAACTCGCACATCAGCCATTGCGCGAAAAGCAGTTGCCCAGCCATCGGCATGAGATTGGGTTGGGGCACGACTTCGGGATGAGCCTCTGATGTTTGCTGATTGTCGCCTAGTTTTTGAACTTCCTTTAAGACATTCCCGGATAGATGGCATTGTGCGCCGAGGCGACGGAGGCCGGTGTCAAGGGTCTTGACCGCGTAGCGGCGGGCAACGCCCGCCCTTGACACAGGCCGCGCCTCGGCTATGATCTGGCCATCCGGGAATGTCTTTCGGGGCTTGTCCAGTGCAAAAAGCAGACAGAAAAATATTTCGTTTTCATAAAATGAAAAACTGGCCTACGCCACAGATTCCTTAGATGCGCTTCGATGCACTCCAATGCAATACCGTTCCCTAAAGTTCGCTATCGCTTCGCCTACGCGCTTCCATGCCCTCAATTTCCAAGTCCTGTGTTTCCGTTGACTTAGCAGTCGAGCTGCGTCCAATGTATGTAGTTGCAGGAGCGTGCGAACCATGTTCGAGTCCCCTGATTACCGGATAGCTTTCGAGCCGTTGCTCAACAGTGAGCAAGCGGCAGAGGTTATAAAGGTCCACCCCAAAACCCTCCAGCGGTATGCCCGCAACGGCATCATCGCTGGAGTTCGCATCGGCAAGCTCTGGCGTTTTCGGAGGTCGGAAATTCTTCATTCTCTGGGCGTCCAACCGGCACTCGACGGCAACCGTGAAGCGCAGTAGGCTGGAGACAGCTATCCGTGCCGCCTCACAACTCTTCTTTAGGAGAAAAATGAGACGGACACGTTATCAACAAGGCAACCTCCAGCTTGCGGAGCGCAAGCGCGGTCCTCGCGCCTGGGAGTACCGATGGTACGAACCCATGGCGGATGGGAGCCGCAAGCGGCGTAGCTTGGTTGTCGGAAGTCTGGAGCAGTATCCAAACGAAGCAGCGGCGAAGCGGGCTGTTGCATCGCTTCTGGTCAACATCAACGCAGAGAGTCCACGGTTCACCCTTGAAGCAGTCAGCGTTCAAACGCTTGTCGAACACTACCGCGAAAAGGAACTGGGCGAGGGCTCGAACAAAACCTTCGCGACATGCGAAACGTATCAGGGCTACTTCAGAAAATGGATTCTGCCTCGTTGGGGAAACTATCGACTGAAGGATGTCAAATCGGTTGCCGTTGAAGAGTGGCTCCGTTCGTTGCAGCTCTCCAATGGCAGCAAGGCAAAAATCAGGAACATCATGCACGCTGTCTTCAATCACGCGGTTCGGTGGGAGTGGCACGACCGAAATCCCATTTCGCATGTGCGACAAAGTGCGAAGCGGATGAGCATTCCCACAGTGTTGACGCTTGCCGAAGTAGAGGAGCTGCTCCTCTATCTTGAGGAACCGACGCACACCGCAGTTCTGGTGGACGTAATGACTGGGCTGCGGGTCGGCGAACTGCTTGCTCTCAAGTGGCAGGACATCGACTTCGAGAGATTCGAGGTCCAAGTCACGCGGTCGATCTCACTCCAGCATGTTGGAGAGTGCAAGACGGATGCATCGCGCAAGCCGGTTCCGTTGGATACACGATTGGCAGAGGCACTTTGGCGCTGGCGTAGGATGTGCGCCTACCCTCAACCGGAGGATTGGGTATTTGCCAGTCCCCATGCGGATGGGAAACAACCCTATTGGCCGAGTACTCTCAATCGCTGGCATCTGCAACCCGCTGTGAAGCAAGCGGGTATTCAGGGCCGGATCGGTTGGCACACTTTCCGGCGTACCTATGCGACTCTTCTCAAGGCCAACGGAGAGGATGTCAAAACGGTGCAGGAATTATTGCGGCACGCGAACAGCCTGGTAACGATGAATCTCTACGCTCAAGCGGTCACGGAAGTGAAGCGGAATGCGCAGAGCAGACTGGTCGGCATGTTGCTCGACGGCAACGAACACAACGAGAGCACAACTGCTATTGGAACAAAACGGACGTACGATAAAATCGTTCAACAGCGTAAGTTGTTGAATTGATTGGCGTCCCCGACGGGATTTGAACCCGTGTTATCGCCGTGAAAGGGCGGTGTCCTAGGCCGGGCTAGACGACGGGGACGCTCTGGGAGTGCTTAAAGCGGCACCAGTTGGCCGAAAGCGCTCTTATGAAGGCTACCAACCTTGCGTGGGCGTGTCAAAGACTACTCTCTTCCAACAGCAGTTCTAACTGTAGGAACCAGCATCGTCACCCCGTTTTGGCCTGGGAAGTGATGAACTTGGAGTATGCTGGTAACGCGGCTGATCGCTCGCTACATGGCCAGCGGGCGGGTCCGTGTGACGGTCTATCGGCGGCGGCGTTTTCCGCCACTCTACACGCGGGCCGACATCGAGTTGCTGGCCTCGGTCGATGAGGCTCACGAGACGCTGAGCGGGCCGGCGACGCGGCGCATTCTGGAGCGCGAACACTTGCTCTACAAGCGGCCGGAGTTTGCGCGGCTGGCAGGCATTTCGGTCGCGGACCTTTATAACTTGCGCAAGCATTCGCGCTACCGCGAGCGGCTGATGAGTTATACCAGGACGCGGCCCACAGCGGTGTCGATCGGCGAGAAGCGCAAGCCTCAGCCGCAGGGCCAGCCTGGCTTTCTGCGCCTGGATACGGTGCATCAGGGCGACCAGCCGCACGGCGGGGAGAAGGGCGTTTATTATATCAACGCCGTCGATCAGGTCACGCAGTGGGAGGCGGTGGGCTCAACGCGGCGCATCTCGGAGGCCTATCTGGGGCCGCTTTTGAAGCACATGATGCGTCAGTTTCCCTTTCGCATCCTGGGCTTCCACACCGACAAAGGCTCGGAGTTCATCAACAAGACGGTCGCCGAGTTGCTCGAAAAGCTGCTCATCGAACAGACCAAGAGCCGGCCTCGGCAAAGCGGCGACAACGGCCTGGTGGAGACCAAGAACGGCGCCATCATACCGGGGTCCCCAGCGACAGGTCTTCGTCGCTGGGGTGGTCATCCGCAAGCATATCGGCTATGGATACATCGATCCCAGGCACGCCGATGCCCTCAATGACTTCTATCATGAGTACTTGAATCCGTATCTGAACTATCATCGCCCTTGCGCCCAAGCCGACGTGAAGATCGACGAGAAGGGCGCAGGCGCATCCGGTACAAGCGCTACCAGACCCCGTTGGAGACTCTGTCGTTGTTGGACAAACCGGCGCAATACCTGCGCAAAGGGCTGAGTATGAACGCGCTGAAACGGGTTGCCGCAGCCATCGGCGATACCGATGCCGCGCGGCGCATGCAGCAAGCAAAAAGCAAGCTGTTCGAGAAACTGCAGCTCATTGCGTAGAGCCCCAGGCTGATGCACAAGGGCCTTGCCGAGGAAATGACGGCTTGCTAGAGTATTGTCCACGAATTAGCTGGACAAACGTTTGCGGGCTTTGGGTGCGGCGGAACCAGGCTGGATCTGTTCCAGAGTCTGGCGGCATTTGGAGAGTTTGGCGACGATGGAGTCTACCTCGGTAGTCCAGACGAATGGTTTTGGGTTCTCGTTCCGTGCAACCAGGAAATTTTCAATCGCAGCGACCGAATCGTCAACGCCGAAAAAGGAGCCGCGCCGTATGCTTTTCTCGGTCAGTTCGGCAAACCAGCGCTCAATCAGGTTGAGCCAACTGCAGCTGGTCGGCACATAGTGGACGACGAAGCGTGGATGTTTGTCGAGTTATTCTCTGACATTGGGTTGGCCGTGCGTTCCGTAGTTATCCATGACTAAGTGCAGAGCTGTCTTTCCGGGAAGCTTTCGGTTGATCGAGCGCAGGAAACTTAGGGAACTCCCGATGCCGGTGCCGCTTGTGAAAGTCTCCTATAACTTTTCTTTCGAGCAGGTCGAGCGCGGCAAACAGAGTGGTGGTTCCGTTCCGCTTGTAGTCGTGGGTCATGGCGCCGCAGCGGCCTTTCTTGAGCGGCAGGCCCGGCTGGGTCCGATTGAGTGCTCGTATCTCCACCCCAGTCTGGCTTTTCTCATCGACGCAAAGGACGATCGCCTTGTCCGGCGGATTGATGTAGAGCCCGACCACGTCTGTAAGTTTTTCCAGAAACCGGGGGGCGCGACAACTTGAAAGTCCTGGCGCGATTCGGCTTGAGATTGTGACTGCGCAAGATGTTATTGACCGTCGACTTACTAACACCCTGATCGGCCGCCAAGGTACGGCAGCTCCAATGCGTGCTCCCTTTCGGCTTCGATTGCAGAGTTGTGTCGATGACCGCCTTGATACGGTCCGGGCCATAGGTTGGCTTACGTCCGCGACCCTGCGCGATCTCCCATAGCCCGCATGCCCAACCCGTCGGCAGTCCGGTCTGGGCGGGGCGAACTGACGGATGCGGATAATTTGCGACGATGAGCCGGCTCCGGGCGTCAAAGTAAAGGGTGGGCGGCATACCCTCTCGCCGGAATCGTCTGTGGCAGCGGAAGGTAACGCGGGCACCGCAAATCTAGAGCAGGGCATCCTGCCCATCCCGCAGCCGAGCGGGGCCCCAGGTTGAGACAATTCAGGCTCAAACAAATCAGCAGCACGCATCTGCACAAAGGAAAGATCAAGTGAGGGAGAGCGCGTTGAAACGCATTCATATCATAGGTTCTCTGGTCCTGGTGGGGTTTGCTGCCACGGGCTGCAAGCCAAAGCCAGCCGCGCCACCAGCAGCCGCTATGCAGGGGTTACCGGTGCAAACGGCGACGGTGACCATGGCGCCAGTGGCGCAAAGCAGCGAGTATGTGGCCACCATCAAGTCGCGGCGGTCGGCCACAATGGAACCTCAGGTTGCCGGAATGCTGACTCAAATTCACGTCCAGTCAGGCGAAGATGTGAAGGCGGGCCAGGTGCTGATGGAGATCGATCCTCGAGTCCAGATTGCCACCGTAGAGTCGGCGCGCGCCACAGAGCGCCAGAAAAAGGCGCTCTACGACTACAACACTGTGGAGATCGAGAGGCAGCGGAAGCTGTTTGAAGCAGGCGTGACCAGCCGCGATGTCTACGACCAGGCGCAGCAATCACACGACAACGCCAAAGCGGATTACGAGTCAGCGGTGAACCTGCGCAAGACGCAGGAACAGCAATTGGCCTACTACACCATTCGCGCGCCGTTCGACGGCGTAGTGGGGGACATTCCGCTGCACATTGGGGATTTTGTCGCACCGATGAGTTCGCCTCCAAGCGTACTCACCACGGTGGATCAGATCACCGATTTGGAAGCGTACATCTACGTACCCACGGAACGCTCCGGCCAGGTGCGGCAAGGGCTGGATGTGGACCTGATGGACAACAGCGGCAAGCTGCTGGAGAAGACCAAGATCGATTTTCTTTCTCCGGAGGTGGATAGCACGTTACAGGGGATTCTGGTGAAGGCTCCGGTCCACTTTACGGCAGAGGTGCTGCGCAACGCGCAACTGGTAAAGGCGCGGGTTATCTGGAGCACCGCACCGATGGCTGTGGTTCCGGTGCTGGCCATCACGCGCCAGGGCGGCCAGAGCTTTGTGTTTGTGGCGCACCAACAGGACGGGCACACTTTCGCCGTCCAGACTCCAGTGACGCTGGGGGATACGGTGGGCAACAATTATTCCGTCACGTCGGGGCTGAATGCAGGCGACAAGGTGATTGTTTCCGGCACCCAGTTTCTGGTGAACAACATGCCGGTAATCCCGCTGCCGGAAGCTCCGAAATAGGCGATTCATGCGCCCCCGGCAGATGAGCCAGAGGCGGCACGACCCAAGGTTTGTGGCGAACGCACAACAAGCAAAAAGGAAGGCAAGCTTTGTTTGTCGATTTCTTTATTCATCGGCCGGTTTTTGCGACGGTTTGCGCGCTGTTGATCATTCTGGGCGGAGCCGTGTGCATTCCCAACTTGCCCATCTCGATGTATCCCACTCTGACGCCCCCGCAGATAGCAGTCAGCTGCAACTATGTGGGCGCCAACGCGGATACCGTTGAGAAGGCCGTGACCATTCCCCTGGAAGAAGCCATCAACGGCGTCGAGGGGATGCGCTACATCAGTTCGTCGAGCACCAACAGCGGCGTCAGTTCCATCGTCACCACATTCGATACGGGCTACAACCAGGACATCGCCGCCGTGGACGTGCAGAACCGCGTGGCCAGCGTGGAAGGACGCCTGCCCGCGGCGGTGAACGCCACCGGCATCACCATTACAAAGACCAACAACAACTTCGTTTTCGCCGCCGGCTTCTTCTCGCGGGATGGCCGCTACTCGCCCGAGTTCATCTCCAACTATCTTGACGTTTATGTAAAGGACGCGGTCAAGCGCGTACCGGGCGTGGGCGATGTTGTCATCTTCGGAGAGCGCAAGTACGCCATGCGCGTGTGGCTCGATCCAGTGCGTCTGGCCGCGCGCGGCCTGACCGCCACCGACGTGGTGAATGCGCTGGTGGAGCAGAATGTCGAGATTCCCGCCGGACAACTCGGACAGCCACCTTCGGACTCGAAGCAGGCTTTCCAGATACCGGTGCGCGTGGTGGGACGCCTGACAAGCCCCGCGGAGTTCGACAACATCATCGTGAAGAACAGCGCCAACGGCCTGGTGCTGTTGAGGGATGTCGGCCATTCGGTGGTGGGCGCAGAGGATTACAGCACTTTGCTGAAATTCAGCGGGCATTCCGCAATGGGTTTCGCTGTGCAACTGCTCTCGAACGCCAACGCATTGGATGTGGACCGCCAGGCCAAGGCCGTGTTGCTGGAGTTATCGAAAAGCTTTCCGCCGGGCCTCGAATTCGCTATCGCCTTCGACGCCACAACCGTGGTCGGCGACTCGATCCGCGAGGTGCTGGTCACGCTGGCTGAAGCCGTCGTCATCGTCATCGTGGTCATCTTCCTGTTCCTGCTCGACTGGCGCGCCACCATCATTCCCGCCGTCACCATTCCGGTTTCGTTGATCGGAACCTTTGCGTTCATCAAGATCTTCGGCTTCTCAATCAACTCGCTCACGCTTTTCGGCATCACGCTGGCCACCGGGCTGGTGGTGGACGACGCCATCGTGGTTATTGAAAATGTGCAGCGGCACATTGCAATGGAGCACTCCGATCCCCACGAGGCCACGTCGCGCGCCATGGGAGAGGTTACCAGCGCGGTCATCGCTACATCATTGGTTCTGATAGCCGTGTTCGTGCCGGTCTCGTTCTTCCCCGGAACCACCGGCATTCTCTACCGTCAGTTCTCGCTCACAATCGCTTTCGCCATTGCCATTTCCGCCTTCAACGCGCTCACACTTTCGCCTGCGCTCTCCGCCCTGTTCCTGCGCGGCGAGGAGGATCGCCCCAAGCAATTGGATTTCCTGCGCATCCCCCCGCTTTCGCGCGCCTTTGCGGGGTTTGTTCATGGGGCCGATGCCTCTGTGAGTTGGCTTTCGCGCAGTTATGCTAAATCGATTCATGTTGCGCTACAACTGCGGTACGTCCTGTTGCTGCTGTTCTTTGCGGGGCTGGGCGCAACGGTGTGGGTCTACCAGCATGTTCCGACAGGGTTCATTCCCCAGGAGGATCAAGGCTATCTTCTTGTGATTGTGCAGGCGCCGCCAGGCTCTTCGCTGGCCTACACCGGCGCATTGGCCGATCGCGCCGAGGCCATCATCGCTACGAATCCCGACGTGGTGGGAGCGTTCTCCGTTATGGGCTTCGGCTTTTCCGGAGGCTCTTCCAACGCGGGACTGATGTTTGTGGCCACCAAGCCCTCCGATCTGCGGCGAGGCAAAGGACACTCCGCGACAGACATTGTGGCCGACCTTACTCCCAAGCTGCAAAGCCTCATGTTTTCACCCACCGGCGGACTGGTGGCCATGTTTCAGCCTCCGGCGGTGCAGGGCGTGGGCAGCTTCGGAGGCTTTCAGTTCATGCTCCAGGACCAAGGCAAGAATACGCTGGCGGACCTGGACCGCGTGGCGCACCAGATTGTGGGCGCAAGCCGCACGAGCAAGGACCTGATCGGGCTGAACACCACCTTCTCCGCCAACGACCCGCAGATGCTTGTGACAATCGACCGTCAGAAAGCCAAAGCGATGAACATTTCGCTTTCGCAGATCACCACTACGCTTAGCGTCTTCATGGGCTCGGAATACGTCAACGATTTTGACTACAACAACCGCACCTATCGTGTATTCGTGCAGGCCGACCAGCCATTCCGCATGACGGCCAAGGACCTGCACAACTTCAACGTGCGTTCGGACTCGGGCGAGATGGTGCCGCTGGACAACCTGACCACTGTGGCGGAAAGCTCCGGACCGCCCGTGATTACCCACTACAACCTCTTCCGTGCGGTCGAGATCGACGGCTCTCCGGCACCGGGTACCAGTTCCAGCGAGGGACTCGTGGCGATGGAAGCTCTCTTTGAGCAGAACAAGATGCCAGGCATGGATTACCAGTGGACCGGCCTGACCCTGGACGAAATCGAATCGAGTGGCAGGGCGATCATCATCTTCGGTCTTGGAATTCTGGTTGTCTATCTCACTCTCTCCGCGCAATATGAGAGCTTTGCGCTGCCCTTTATTATTCTGCTTGCTGTGCCAATGGCAGTGCTGGGCGCTCTGGGATTGGTGGCTGCACGAGGCCTCTCGAACGATGTTTACTGCCAGATCGGCCTTGTGATGCTCATCGGTCTCTCCGCAAAGAACTCGATTCTTATCGTTGAGTTTGCCGAGCAACTTAGACGCAAGGGTCATTCCATCGCCGAGGCCGCCATTGAAGCCGCCGAACTGCGCCTACGCCCCATCCTGATGACTTCGTTCGCCTTCATTCTCGGCGTTCTCCCGCTGGTCTTCGCCACCGGGGCGGGCGCGTTGGGACGCCGCTCGGTGGGGACCACAATCGTCGGCGGCATGTTGCTCTCCACCGTGTTGAATCTTTTCTTCATCCCCGTGCTATATGTAATTTTGAGCGGGCTGCTGAGGCGCGGGGACGGAACAATGGTCCCGCGGACGGAGAGCCACTAAGAACCCGTCAAAAAGCTCTGTAGAGATGCCGAACATTCGACTGGATGCAGGTCCAACAGGGGCGAGAAAGCCCAGCATAGTCTTCGGCCCTTTCGAGACAAAAGCCATGCACCTGGCGCGTCGCCGCTGGTACGGTTAAATGCGTACGCTGCGATGGCAGAAGCGCAGCGTAGCGTACGCGTATACGCGCACTCAAGAGTGTGACAAAAAGTGCAAAACAGCGCAAAATAATGCCTTTTAGGAGCGAATTAGAGCGTTTTCGATGCGTTTTTGCGCACAAATATGCGCGTGTAAATGTTTACATTTTAGGGAAAGTGCTAGCAACGATATCATCTGGTTGCGTAAGCCTTGCCGGGGTACGGCTGACACCGTGCCGCATCAGAATAGTCCCGGCGGTCGCAGTTTCTGGACAGTTTCCGGATCGTTTCATTGTCGATTGCCTGCTTTTGTCGAGTTTCCACCGGAATCATCGCTACTCCCGGTGCGCAATCACGTAATCCTTGATCCGGTCGTAGACCTCGCTCGGTACCACGCCGTTTTCCAGCAGGTCAGCCTTGGTGCGGTAGGGCCGGAAGCGCACAACCCGCCCCGCCCAGGAGCGTGTCATGCCGGGAACCTTCAGCAGCTCCGCCACAGTGGCATGATTGATATCGATCCGCATCTCCGGCGGAGGCGCAGTGGCAGATGTCGCAGGCACGCCACTGGTGTCTCGATCCTGGTTCTGCGCAGGCGCGGCAAGGCACACACATAGAATCGCGGTCGCAAAGCCCGTCCATTGCCACACCGTTCGCATCGTTCCATTTTCCGCCTTGCCTGGCATAGACCGCAACCGCGCAGCTACGCCTATCTGTGACAATGAATCTATGGCCATGCCACCCGAGTCTCCTTCAACAACCGGAATCGACCCACCCCGCATCTTCGGCTGGACCAAGCTTCTTCTTCTCTTAATTTTGTCCGCGTTGTTCTCGATCTGCCTCGTCTTCGCGTGGACGACGCGGAGCGCCATGGCAAATCTTCCCTTTTTGCAAGCGCAAGCCGAAGGGCTGGCGCCAGTTGGAGACCAGAAAGCGCTTGCCGATCTGCGCCCCTGGCAAACAGCGCAGGCTCTGGCTCCGCTTGCCGTAACCGCCGAGGAATCCGAGTACGCGCGGGAAGCTGTCCGACTCGCCGATCACGAAGTTGAGCAAGCTTTCGACTCGGCGTTGCGCAAGGCCAACTCAGAGGCACAGCACCGCGTCCTCACCGGTGATGCGCTCGCGCTTTCCAGCAAAGTCGACAATCTTGAACAAGTGGTGGCGCAAGATCAGGCACTGGTCGCCAGCCTCACGTCCAAATCGCCGTCGCTCGCAACTGGGGCAAAATCCGGCTCCCCGTCCGCTGGTGCTGGAGACGATCTCGAAGTCGCCAAAGCCCAATTCGGTCTTGACTCCGACGACCTTGCCGATGCGGAGCGAGATCTTAACCGCGTCTCCGGCGACGACCGCGCCCAGATTCAAAGCGAATTGGCTGCTCATCAGGCGGCAATGAACAAATACAACAGCCAGTCGGGTGGCAATTCCCAGGTCGCGGTCGTCTCCGCCAGGCAACACGGAACTTTGGCCAGCCGCGTGAAAGCATGGTTCGATCAGCGCGACCGCTCCCAGTTGATCGAGCAGGCATTGCGGCAGGCGCAAGCCGAAATCCCCGCTCTGACCGCCGAACACAACAAGCTTGAGGGTGCGGCTGACTCAGCAGCAACCGCGGCAACAACCGGCGAGGGCCGGCTGACCGGCATTCAACAGAAACGCGATCAGCGCCAGCTGCTCAGCATTTTCGACGACCGCATTGCAACTGAGCAGCAGTTAGCCACCGTGTATAGTAAGTGGTCCACCCAGGTGGCCCTGCAACACCGCATCGTTCTCCATCTCATGATGCAGTCGTTGGCGCTGATCGCCCTGATTCTCATCTGCATGATTCTCTCGGACGCACTGGTGCAGCGCCTGTTGGCCCATCCATCGCTCGACTGGAAGCGTATGCAGACGCTGCGCACCGTCCTCGAATTTGGCGTGCAGGCGCTTGGTGTCCTGCTGATTCTCTTCGTCCTTTTTGGCCCGCCGCATCAGTTGACCACAGTTCTGGGCCTGGCCACAGCCGGCCTCACGATCGCACTCCAGGATTTCATTCTCGCGTTTCTCGGTTGGTTTGTTCTCATGGGAAAGAATGGCGTTCGCATTGGCGATTGGGTTGAAATAAACGGCGTGGGTGGCGAGGTCACAGAGATCGGCCTTATCTACACTACCCTGCTCGAGACGGGAAGCCTGGAGGATAAAGGGCACCCCACAGGCCGACGCATAACGTTCATCAACGGATACGCGATCAAGGGGCCATACTTCAACTTCTCTACGAGCGGTCAGTGGATGTGGGACGAAATCACCGTTCCCGTGTCCGCTTCTTCGAACACGCAGACAGTCGTCGAACAGATTCAGAAGGCTGTGGAGCAGGAGACAGCCGAAAATGCACGTGTCGCGGAGCAGGAATGGAAGCGCGGAATCCGCGGCGACGGCCTCAGCCGCTTCAGTGCCGCTCCGGTCGTGAATCTGCGTCCCGCCGGCTCCGCAATCGACGTTGAGGTGCGATATGTGACTCGCGCATCCGAACGATTTGATCTGCGAAACCGGTTGAACCAGCAGTTCATCGATCTGATCCACGAACCAGCATCGCCGCAGGCCGGGACGTCGTCCGCGGCTGAGAATTCCTGACATTGGAGCTTCTGCCAAACGCCATCCACAAGCAACAATTTGACAGCGCAGGGGGTTTACCCTTACTTTGAAAACAGATGCAGAGCCACCGCCATCCCGGCCATCATCATCATCATGGGCTCCCCATGCCGGCGGACTGCCATGGCCTGAACTAAGCGGCCATCCAGATCAAGAAGATACCAAGCCCGCCGGCCACCAAGCCGGTGGGCTTTTTCATGTTTCCAACCAAGAAAACCAACCGAAACCAGGAAAAGAATGAGCAACGAATCGACAACAATCGACTTTGACAAGATGGATGGCCTCGTCGCCGGCATTGTGCAGGATGCGCACACCGGCGAGGTGCTGATGCTGGGTTTTCTTAACCCCGTAAGCTATGCCAAGACGCTGGAAAGCGGCTATGTAACCTTCTGGAGCCGCACGCGCCAGAAGCTTTGGATGAAGGGCGAGACCAGCGGCAACCGGCTGCGCGTAATCTCTGCCGCAACCGACTGCGACAACGATACGCTGCTGTTTCGCGTGGAGGTGGAAGGCGACGGCCTGGTGTGCCACGAGGGCACAATAAGCTGTTTCACCAAGCCGCTGCCATTTGGCGCTGCTAACCAGGAAACCGACGCTCAGAAAGGGGAAATTCGTGGCTAACAAGCTAAGACTCGGCATCCCAAAGGGAAGTTTGCAGGATGCGACCATTGCACTTTTCAAGCGCGCAGGCTGGAACATTTACGCCGATGGCCGCTCCTACTTTCCATCGATCGACGACCCGGATATCGAGTGCATGCTGATTCGCGCGCAGGAGATGGCGCGCTACGTCGATCACGGCGTACTGGACGCCGGCCTTACCGGCATCGACTGGGTGGTTGAGAGTGGTCTCGACGTGACCAGCGTTACCACCCTCACCTATGCCAAGCAGAGCCGGCGCAAGGTCCGTTGGGTGCTTGCCGTCCCCGAAGGCAGCGGGTTTGAGAAAGCCGAAGACCTGGAAGGCAAGATTGTCGCCACGGAACTGGTGGAGGTAAGCAAGCGCTACTTCGCAGCCAAAGGCGTGAACGTAAAGGTTGAATTCAGCTGGGGCGCAACGGAAGTAAAGCCACCCACTTTGGCTGATGCCATCGTGGAAGTCACCGAAACGGGCAGCTCTCTCAAGGCTAACCACCTCAAGATCATTGACACGGTGATGGAGAGCGAGACGCATCTCATTGCCGGCCACGCCACGCTTGCCGACCCGTGGAAACGCGAAAAGCTCGACCAGATTGCGCTGATGCTGCGTGGGGCAATCGATGCGCAATCGCAAGTTGGGTTAATGCTCAACGTGAAGCGCGGCGATCTGGAAGCTGTGCTCGCGGTGCTACCCGCGTTGAACTCGCCCACTATTTCGCAATTGAGCGATTCCGAGTGGGTCGCGGTGAATACGATTGTCGATGAGCGTGTGGCTCGCGATGTAATCCCGCGGCTTAAAGCGGCCAGGGCTACGGGCATTGTGGAATATCCACTGAACAAAGTGGTGCTCTAGCCCAAGGCGAACGATGAAGCTGATTCGGACCAGAGGACGGAGCGCGAAAAAGGCGGCAGATACAATTGCGGCCCTCGAGCGGCGTGGCGGCGCGGCGCTTGACGCCGTGCTGCCTGCGGTTAAGCACATCGTGGCCGATGTGCGCAAGAGAGGCGACCGCGCTCTTCTTCGCTATGCCGCTCAATTCGACGGATTGAAAGGCGCAGCAACTGTGCGCGTTACGCCGGATGAAATGGCCTCTGCATGGGAATCAGTCGGCCCCGCGCTGCGCGAAGCTCTATCCACGGCTGCTGAGCAAATCCGGACATTTGCCAAGCGCCAACTTCCCGCCTCATGGAGCTTTTCTCCGCTTGCCGGCCTCACCACCGGTCAGCTTGTCCGCCCACTGGCCTCGGTGGGATGCTATGTTCCCAGCGGCCGTCATCCGTTGCCCTCCACGCTGCTGATGACGGCTATTCCAGCGCAGGTGGCCGGTGTGAGGCGCATCGTGGCAGTCTCGCCCAAACCTGCACCGGAGACTCTGGCTGCGGCTCATCTGCTCGGCATCACCGAGTTTTATCGCCTTGGCGGCGCTCATGCCGTTGCCGCGCTGGCCTACGGGACGACGACCGTCCCACGAGTCGACAAGATCGTTGGCCCTGGCAATCTCTATGTCACCGCGGCCAAGCGTCTTGTAGCCTTCGACTGCGCCATCGACATGCTCGCCGGTCCCACTGAAATTGTTGTGACCAGCGAACGTGGCGATGCCGCCGACATCGCCTCCGACCTGGTTGCGCAGGCCGAACACGATCCTGAAGCGCTGACCATCTTCATCACCACACGAGCAGACCTGGCCAAACAAGTGATTGCGGAAGCAAAGCAGCGTAGCCGCAACAATGTTGTCGCGCGAGCAGCGCTTGATCGCAATGGAATCGTTCTAGTCGCCGCCAATGTTGACGAAGCCCACCAAATCACCAAT
>Ga0302200_10002472_pt1 | contig 16345 bp, 8 predicted proteins | sample II_Bog_N3_1_FD_194585 | JGI IMG/M metagenome (GOLD analysis project Ga0302200, IMG submission 194585) | Peat permafrost microbial communities from Stordalen Mire near Abisko, Sweden - II_Bog_N3_1 | ecosystem: Environmental > Terrestrial > Soil > Wetlands > Peat | place: Sweden: Abisko, Stordalen... | reverse complement strand
TGAAATGCAGAATTGAAGTAGAGAGTTTTTCTGGCAAAACAGCCAAAGCAGTAAAACAAGATTTTTATGCAAAATTCTTTCTATTAACACTTTGTGCAGCGTATGCCCATCCAATCGAAGAGAAAGTTCGAGAGGAATATAAAGCTGATGAAAGTCGAAAGTTTGATCAGAAAATAAATAGGACAAATTCAATCGCAATGACAAAAGATATTCTGATTGCAATGTTTTTCCGGAAAAAATATAGAAAGGCATTAGAGGCGTTCGATAATAATGTTTCAAGGACAAGAGAAATTATCAGACCAGATAGACATGAAAAAAGGAATCATCGACCAAAGAAACCTTATTCTATGAATTATAAAAGGTTATAGCTTTAGGCTTAACTAAACGACATTGCATTATATTCTAAAAAAAAGGTACAACTATCAAATCAATTATATGAAATTTAAACATATTCTTATTCTTACATTCCTGCAATTTTATATTATTTCATTTGCTTCCGGAACTTCCGTTGCAGGATTTTTTCCGTTGGCGGGATGCGGACGACAGGTATATAACTTTAATCCGGGATGGAGATTTTACAGGGGTGATGTGAAAAATGCCGAAAAAACCGATTTCGACGATTCCGGTTGGGAAATAGTGGCCACACCTCATACTGTAGAATTGATGCCGGCTGAAGCCAGCGGATGCAGAAATTATCAGGGAATAGTCTGGTACAGGAAACGTTTTGTAGTTCCATCCGACGCCATAGGAAAAGATGTGTTTATTCATTTTGAAGCTATTATGGGAAAGCAAAAAATCTACCTGAACGGGAGGCTTGTGAAAGAGCATTTTGGTGGATATTTGCCTTTGTCAATCGAACTGACAGCTAACGGAGCACAAGCCGGAGATACATGCCAACTGGCAGTGATGGCCGATAACAGCGATGACAAAAGTTACCCTCCGGGCAAACCGCAATATATGCTCGATTTTGCATATCATGGTGGTATTTATCGCGATGTATGGATGATTTGTAAAAATAAAGTGGCCATAACCGATGCTATCGAAGCCGGTGAAACAGCACGTGGCGGAGTTTTTGTACATTACGACAATATAAGTACGAAAAGTGCCGATGTATTTGTAAATACGGAATTAAAAAACAATGGAAAGAAATTCAAAACGGTTGAGTTGGAAACTTCTCTTGTAGATAAACAAGGAAAAACGGTCAAAATAATCAGGAATAAAATCACGCTGAAAGCCGGTGAATCCAAAACTGTTTTCCAGAAAACAACGGTTCCAAATCCATACCTTTGGTCGCCTGAAACACCGGATTTATACCGAGTGAATTTAACGGTAAAGGATGGAAAAACAACCATTGACGGCGGAACTGTTCGTGTGGGAATCCGTAAAGCCGAGTTCCGTGGCAAAGATGGATTTTACCTGAACGGTAAGCCTTACGGGCAGTTAATTGGAGGAAATCGCCATCAGGATTTCGCTTATGTGGGCAATGCAGTTCCCAATTCGCAGCAATGGCGTGATGTAAAACGACTTCGTGATGCAGGTTGTGTCATTATCCGAACGGCACATTATCCACAGGACCCGGCTTTTATGGATGCCTGCGACGAGTTGGGTATGTTTATTATCGTGGCTACTCCGGGTTGGCAATTTTGGAATAAAGACCCTGTATTCGAACAAAGGGTATATCAAAATACAAGGGATATTATTCGCCGCGACCGCAATCACACTTCCGTTTTGCTATGGGAACCGATACTGAACGAAACCCGTTTTCCAAAAGAATTCTCATTAAATTCATTGAAAATAACAAAAGATGAATTTCCTTATCCGGGAGCTCCGGGTGCTGTTGCCGATTTGCATTCCGAAGGTGTGGCTGATAATTACGACGTTGTTTATGGTTGGCCTACCGACGAAGGCAAAGTAAAACAATGTATTTTCACCAGGGAATTTGGCGAAAACGTCGACGATTGGTACGGTCACAACGCGAATAACCGCGCGAGCCGCAGCTGGGGAGAACGTCCAATGTTGGTTCAGGCATTATCTCTTGCTCAATCTTACGATGCTATGTTTCATACTACAGGCCAATTTATCGGAGGAGCGCAATGGCATCCGTTCGACCACCAACGCGGTTATCACCCGGATCCGTACTGGGGAGGAATTTTTGATGCGTTCCGTCAACCGAAATATGCTTATTATATGTTCAAAAGCCAGGTAAATCCTGAACTAAAGGTACCGAATGTGGAAACAGGACCAATGGTTTATGTAGCCAATGAAATGACGCCTTTTTCGGATGCGGGCGTAACAGTTTTCAGTAATTGTGATTCGGTGCGACTCACTGCTTACGAAGGGAAATCGTGGACAAAACCTGTGTACCATCAAAAAGGACATATGCCCTATGCTCCGGTGACATTTGACAATGTATACGATTTTTGGGAAGCGCGTGACTATTCGTACAGTCTTAAAGACTGGCAAAAAGTAAGCTTTCTGGCTGAAGGAATTATAAATGGGAAAGTGGTTTGCAGTGAAAAGAAAATGCCATCACGACGGTCAACTAAAATCCGTTTGTACATCGACAGCCTGGGAAAACCGCTCGTAGCCGATGGCTCGGATTTTATAGTTGTAGTGGCCGAAATTACTGATGATAATGGAAATGTACGTCGGTTGGCAAAAGATAATATCGTGTTTTCTGTTGAAGGTGAAGGTGAAATTATTGGCGACCAGAGTATTGGTGCCAATCCTCGTGCAGTGGAATGGGGTTCTGCTCCGGTGCTGATTCGTTCCACCAACAAAGCCGGTAAAATAAAAGTGAAGGCACGTGTGCAATTCGAAGGAACGCAGGCTCCCACCTCTGCCGAAATAGAATTTGAGAGTGTAGCATCCTTGTTACCTTTTAATTATATCGAGCAACATAAAGTGGAAACAAGAAAAGTTGAAGTTGCTGAGCCGCATAAACTTAAGCTTACTGACGAGCAAAAACAAAAGCTGTTGGACGAAGTGGTAAAACAACAAACCGATTTTGGAGAAAAAAGAACAAAATAATTATATAAAATAACTTTTCCATGGGAATAAACTTTGGAAAAGTTGAATTAATATTTAAAAAAATGAATTTCAAGAAACTCACAATACTAACTTTTAGTATTTTACTGACATTAACTTCCACCGTTTTCGGGGAAGTGGTTTTACCAAAAATTATCGGTCACAACATGGTGTTGCAACGTCAAAAAGAAGTTCCAATATGGGGAACTGCCACTAAAAGTGAAAAAATAACAGTCACTTTTGGAAATCAGAAGAAAGAAACCGTTACAGACGAATCAGGCAACTGGATGGTGAAGCTCAGTCCGATGGAAGCTTCGGATGTTCCTCGCAATATGACTATTTCCGGAATAAATACTATTGTTTTGAAAAATATTTTGGTAGGAGAAGTATGGCTCTGCTCCGGACAATCGAACATGGAATATGCAATGCGAAAATATAGTAATTACCAGTCAAATGTGAAGGGATACAAACCACCTGAAGATGATCTGAAGAAAGCAAATAATACAAACATTCGCATATTCCTTGTTCGACGGAAATTCATGTCCCCCGATTCCACACATACAGGATGGGAAGCTGCAATGGGTCGCCCATTGGTCGATTTTTCTGCAGTAGGTTATTATTTCGCGAAAGATTTATATGCCAAATTGCATGTCCCGATTGGAATGATTTCGTCCGCAGTACCCGGAAGCCGTATTGAACCATGGATTGAAGCCTCAAAAATGGATGTTGCACCTAAAATGAAAAATGGAAAGATCCTTGAAAAACTTTCGGCTGATGGAGGTGACCCAGGCAAGTTTTATACTTCTATGATTCATCCGTTGATTCCGTTTTCAATAAAAGGATTTCTTTGGTATCAGGGTGAATCTAATTGTTTCCTGAACGAAAATATCCGTTATGCATATAAGTTTAAGACATTGATTGATAGCTGGCGAAACGATTGGAATAATAAAAAATTACCATTCTTTTTTGTCCAGATTGCACCATTCGATTATTCTGCATCCAAAGATGTAAGGCCACATAACACTGAAGATTTACCGGAATTCTGGGAATCACAGGCACTTGCACTTCACTTGCCAAACACAGCAATGATAACAATTACCGATTTAGTAGATAGCATTGTCGATCTTCATCCAGGATATAAATGGGAAGTCGGGCGAAGATTGAGTCTGGTTGCACTCAATAAGGCTTATGGAGATAAAGAAATCATCTGTTCAGGACCTAGTTATAAACAAATGAAGATTATCAAAAATAAAATTGAAGTTACTTTCACAAACACTGGTAGTGGTCTGTCGAGTCGTGATGGCAAACCGCTGAATTGGTTTAGTATTGCAGGAGCTGATGGCAAGTTCGTTCCGGCTAAAGCCGTAATACAGGGGAATAAAGTAATTGTATCTTCAGATGAAGTAACGAGACCCAGATTTGTCCGGTTTGGTTGGAATGAAGTTGCCCAATCAAATTTTATTAACAAAGAAGGTTTGCCAGCCGTTCCATTCCGCAGCAATAACCCGTGGGAGAAAATATTTTAAATGCTTAAAGTATTTTATTTTAACATCCCAATGCAGAATTAAACCATTATGTAATTATAATTGTTTAGTTACAAATAGTTTCATACATTTGCATCAAGGAATCCACGAAACTTTACATTGAAGAATTACATGAAAATAAAATAAATGGGAATAGTGAAATGTTGTTTTGTTAAAACTATTCAAGTTGAAATATTACATTTAGTATAGTTTTACATTCCTGTAAAAAAGTATTCATTCATTTATTGAAATATGAAGAAGTTGCATCTATCTATTCTTTTCCTTTTTATGGTTTTACAATCGGGCTTTTGTTATAAAAACATGATTGTTCAAGACTATACGACTGAGAATGGATTGCTACATAATACCGTTTTTTGTGCCTTAAAAGATGCTGACGGATTTATGTGGTTTGGAACGTGGTATGGCCTTACAAGTTTCGATGGCGTAAAGTTTAAAAGTTATAATAACAGGGATGACTATAATACAGATATCCCTCCACTTAAATTGCAAACAATTGTCGAAGCAAATGACGGAAATTTATGGATAAAAACTATCGATCATAAATTATATTTTTTTGATAAAAGAAGTGAACTCTTTTATGACGTTTTTAATGTAATTAAAAAGAAGTATTCTGTAAGCAATAAAATTATTAAGATACAAAAAACTGAAACTGGAAATTTATTGCTTCTGACCAAAAATAAAGACTTATTAAAAGCGACCTCTGAAGGGAATGGAAAATTGGAAGTCTCACTTTTATATAATTCACAAAGTAAACGTGAACATAAATTGATGAATAACCTGTTGATTGAAGATGCAACATATTTAAACTGGATCGGATTGGATTATAAAATTATTTCCTGTAAAAAAGGGAATGCATTGAAATCAAAACCTGCTGATTTTATCCTTAGAAAGATTGTACTCAATACCGGCCAGGAATTTACATGTGCTTATTTATCAGGCGATATTCTTTGGTTGGGTGATAGTTATGGGAATATTTATAAAGTTGATTACAAGAACGGGAATGTAGCAAAAAGCACCATAATTCAAGGCAGTTCAGTACAAAACATTGTGAGTGCCAATGGTAAAAATCTTTTTATCTCAATTAATAATAAAGGCGTTTTTGAATACGATGATCGGACTACTGCTGTTAGAAAAGTTATTCCATTGAACGGAAAAGATATTGTTACTAATTCATATATAGATAGTTATGACAAGTTATGGTTTGAGCTTAATCAAACTTCCCTTATCTATTATGACCCGTTTAATAACTTTGTAAAACGATTTGTCTTGCCTGCAGGGGATGTCAATAAAGCCCTTAAATTTCAGGATGGGAGAGAACAAGGCATGTTTTTTCTTACTACTTCCGGGGATGTGGCTTGGTTCGATCGTTCAACGGTGTCTATCACGCTGTTGAACAATCAACCGGAGTTAACTCAGAATGGCATTAAGAAGTTTTTTTTCGATTTGCTTTTAGATAAAGACAATATACTTTGGTTAACATCAACTACAAATGGTATTTTCAAAATCATTTTTCCTAAACAACAATTCACACTGTTTCACTTACCTTCTACAAATCCTACCACTACTGATTTTGCAGTAAAAACAATGTTTCAAGCCAGAAACGGAGATATTTGGGTTGCAACACGACAGGCTGAAGTATTTCAACTTGACCGGAATAGAAAAATCAAAAATGTTTTTTCAAAAAATAACAATTTCATTGGGAATGTATATCATATTATGGAGGATCGAAAAGGCAATATTTGGTTTTCGACTAAGGGGAATGGACTTGTAAGAGCAGAATTGAATACTGGAAGTAAATATGGTTATAGTTTTACCAGATATGTTTACGATGAGAAAAATCCATCGTCGATCAGTGGAAATGAAATCTATTATACGTATGAAGACAGTAGTAACCGTTTATGGATAGGATTGTTCGGAGGAGGCCTGAATCTTCTGACATATGAAAAGGGTAAAGTTTCATTTAAAAACAAGTTTAACAGCTTTGAGCATTATCCAAAATACGGGCTTTATATGGAGATACGGAATATTACGGAAGATAAAAACGGACGAATCTGGGTCGGCACCAGCGATGGCCTAATGTCTTTCGACAGTCATTTCAAAAATCCAAATCAAATTAATTTTGAGATTTACAGGTCAGATGCTTCAGGATCAGATATTGCCGATAATGATATTTATGTATTGTATAAAGACGCTGCATCGCAAATCTGGATTAGTGTTTTTGGCGGAGGATTGAATAAACTTGTGAGCTATGATAAAGAAACAAAACGCCCCATTTTTAAATCATATAGTTTAAAGGAAGGACTAAAAACAGATGTTATTGTATCCATAGTCGAAGACAACGAAAATGCTCTTTGGTTGGTAACTGAAAATGCATTATCACGATTTGATATATCAAAAGAAACTTGCCGGAATTTTGACAGATATGATGGGTTTTTAAATGTTCAAATGGAACAGGAAAGTGCGTTGAAATGTCAATCGGGCGATTTGTGGTTTGGGAACAGAATGGGAATACTATCATTTAATCCTCAAAAAATAGAAACATATACTAGTGATTATAAAACATTTATTGTCGATTTTCTGGTATCTAACAGAAAATTAAATAGTTTTAAAAACAATCCGATTCTCAAGGGATCAATTTGTTATGCTAATTCAATTACACTCGACCATAATCAATCGACTTTTGTTATTGAATTTGCAGCTTTAAACTTTTATAATCAGAACAGGGTCACATATAAATATATTTTGGAAGGATTCGATAAAGAATGGCACTTTAACGGCAAAAACCGCATTGCATCTTATCCGAATATTCCACCTGGGAAATACACTTTCAAAGTCCAGACAATTGACGAAGCAAATGCGTCATTGAAATCTGAAAGATCATTGGAAATAATCATTTTACCACCCTGGTGGCAGACATGGTGGGCCTATACATTTTACATTCTATTTGGAATCGTTTTGGTATATTTTATTATCAGAGGAGTATTGTTCTATATTAAAATGCGTAATGATATTTATGTAGAACAACGGGTTTCAGAATTGAAAATAAAGTTCTTTACTAACATTTCACATGAATTGCGAACTCCTTTGACCCTTATAATGGGTCCTATTCAGGAACTGAAACAAAAGCAGAAGCTCAATGAAAAGGGATTGCAATATATTTCAATGATCGAAAAGAATGCAGGTCAAATGCTCCAACTGGTAAATCAGATTCTGGATTTCCGTAAGATACAGAATGGAAAGATGATTTTACATATATCTCAATTTAACTTAAATGAACTGATTAATTCCTTTCAAAAAGAATTCAGTGTATTGTCTGAAGAAAAGGAAATCAGCTATACTTTTCATCTTTTAGACGATGACATCCCTATTTGGGCAGATAAGGAAAAGCTCGAAATCGTAATACGAAATATTATTTCAAATGCGTTTAAATTCACAGAATCCGGTGGAAATATTTTCATTACATCAGGTTTAACGGATGATGGATTGCACTGCTTTGTACAAGTTGAAGATACGGGTATTGGCATTCCACAAAATAAAATTTCCGAGATTTTTGAGCGGTTCTTTCAGGGAGAAAATTCAAAAAACAACAATTATCCGGGCACAGGCATTGGGTTAGCACTTTCGAAAGAAATTGTCAACCTGCACCATGGCAGTATATCAGCTGAAAGTAAACCTGATCAAGGCACAGTATTTACTATAAAATTAAATTTAGGAAAAGACCATTATAATCCTTCTGAAGTCGACTTTTATGTAAGTGATACTGTCTCTGAACCATCCGGTATTAATACTGAAAACGACAATGAAACTGAAGAAAATTTATTGAATGATACGGCAGAAAACAGGAATGATTTACCTACATTATTAGTAGTGGAAGATAATAAAGATCTATGTGATTTACTAAAGCTTCAACTGGAAGATAAATATAAAGTTTACATTGCCGGAAACGGAGTTAAGGGATTAAAAAAAGTAAGTCTTTATCATCCCGACATAGTAGTTACCGACCAAATGATGCCTGAGATGACAGGAACTGAAATGCTTCAACATATTCGGAATGACTTCCAGATCAGTCATATTCCGGTTATTATTCTAACAGCCAAGAATGATGAGGAGGAGAAGATAAAAGCCATTAACATGGGGGCAAATGCTTATATTACAAAACCTTTCAATAAAGAATATTTAATTGCCTGTATCGAACAATTGCTTAGCGATCGAAAAGTTTTCCGGGATAAAATCTGGAAACAGGATAAAACTAAAGAGCCGGAAGACAATGATACGTACGAAAATTATCTTATGAAAAAAGATATTCAGTTTCTGGATAAGATTCATCAGGTCATTGAGAAAAATATCGATAACAGTGACTTTAATATCGATACAATTGCAGATAATATTGGATTGAGCCGTTCAGCATTTTTTAAAAAGCTCAAGAGTCTGACTGGGTTGGCACCGGTTGATACCATAAAGGAAATTCGACTTAGCAAGTCGATAGAATTGCTAAAAAATACCGATATGACTATTTCAGAAGTTGCATTTGCAGTCGGATTTAAGGAATCTGGCTATTATGGCAAATGTTTCCGGAAGAAATATGACCAAACCCCCACTGAATATATAAGCAAATACAGAAAAAAGTGATATAGCTGATTACAAAAGGGTTTCTTATTCGTTTTAAGTAAATAAAATAGATCCTAATGAAAAGAAATCAGTTCAAAAAAGTTTTATCAGTATTGGTATTAACTGTTTCTGTATTGCCTGTTTTGGCTCAATACCCAATAATTCCTGACTCCATCAAAGTAAGAGCTGCAAGACAGGAAGCAGAAATAGATCGAAAATCGGATTTGGCATGGCAAAAAGCATTGCCTATTGTGATGAAAGAAGCGGAAGCCGGTCGTCCATACCGACCATGGGCAGCGAAACCCGAAGATTTATTGAAATCTGATCTGCCAGCTTTCCCCGGAGCTGAAGGTGGTGGAGAATTTACAGCCGGAGGACGTGGAGGAAAAGTAATTGTAGTAAAATCATTAGCCGATGAAGGTCCGGGTACTTTCCGTGAAGCTTGCGAAATTGGAGGTGCGCGTATTATTGTGTTTAATGTTGCCGGAATCATTCGTCTTAAAACCCCAATACATGTTCGTGCACCTTATCTGACTATTGCCGGACAAACAGCTCCCGGTGATGGAGTTTGTGTTACAGGTGCTTCATTTTTAATTGATACTCATGATGTGATTCTGCGTTATATGCGTTTTCGACGTGGCTCACAGGATGTTGCAGATCGGGATGATGCTGTTGGAGGAAATCCGGTTGGAAATATCATGATAGACCACTGCTCTGCCTGCTGGGGATTAGATGAAAATATGTCAATTTATCGCCATGTTTATAATCGTGGAGCTAATGGATATGGTTTAAAACTACCAACAGTAAATATTACCATTCAAAATTCTATTTTTTCAGAAGGATTGGATACCTATAATCACGCCTTTGGTTCTACCTGTGGTGGTCACAATTGTATGTTTACCCGCAATCTTTATGCTTCAAACATTAGCCGTAACTGTTCGGTAGGAATGGATGGAGGATTTAACTTTGTGAATAATGTTATATTCAATTGGTGGAATCGTTCAATTGATGGTGGAGATAGTAAAAGTTTATTTAACATTATCAACAACTACTTTAAACCAGGTCCGATTACTCCACTTGACAAACCAATATCATATCGGATTTTAAAACCTGAATCCGGACGGGATAAAAGTAAACCAATTACATTTGGTAAGGCTTATGTTGCAGGGAATATAATAGAGGGTAACAAAAAAGTCACTAAAAACAATTGGGATGGTGGAGTTCAACTGTCAGAAGAATTTAAAATTGCCGATTTTGTTCAAAAGATTAAAGTGAATAAGCCTTTTGTAATGTCGGAAGTAACAATTATGAGTACTAAAGATGCTTACAAATTTGTATTGCAAAATGTGGGTGCTAACTTTCCTAAACGCGATGCAATTGACTCCCGGATTATTAAAACAGTAATTACAGGTAAAGCTATTTATGTTGAAAATGCTCCATTGTATGTTCCTAAGTATGTTAAACGACGGTTGCCTGTTGATTCATATAAAAAAGGAATTATCACGGATATACGTCAGGTTGGAGGTCTTCCTGAATACAAAGGACAACCCTATGTTGACTCTGATAACGACGGGATGCCTGATGCCTGGGAAATTGCAAATGGTCTGAACCCCTACGACCCGACTGATGCTGTGAAAGATTGTAATGGAGACGGTTATACCAATATTGAAAAATATATCAACGGAATTGATCCGAAAAAGAAAGTTGACTGGAAAAACCTCAAAAATAATCACGAAACTCTTGCCGGAATTAAAAGTTTGATGTAATTCCAGTCTTAAATTTCAAAATAAATCATTATAAATGAATAATCTTAAATTTTATATTGTAGCATACTGTGCTGTTTTTATAAGCACATTTCAGTCTGCTAAGGCCCAGGACTTTCCATTGAAAGTGAAAGATAATATAATAACTTACATCAAGGATGCAAAAGGGAACCGGATTCTCGATTTTTCTTATTGCGGCTACAAAAGTTCTGAGCAGGATATTCCTAACGTTAAAAACATAATTTTTGTTCCTCATATTGAAGGCAATGCTTCGGAAATTATCCAACGAGCCATTAATTACGTTTCCGGATTGAAACCGGATAACCATGGATTTCGAGGAGCAGTACTATTGGATAAAGGCACTTTCAATCTTGAAAAGAACCTTTGGATACAAACTTCAGGTGTCATTTTGAGAGGCTCCGATAAACATGAAACCGTTTTGTTAAAGAAGGGAGTTGATCGTTCAGCTGTTTTACACATTGAAGGCATAAACAATCTGGTGTCTAAAGACACATTCAAAGTTACATCCAATTATGTGCCTGTAAATGAAAGAACTTTTGAAATAAGTTCTGTTTCAGGATTGAAAGTTGGTGACAGATTAAAAATTGTCCGCCCATGTACCAATAAATGGATACAATCAGTCGGATGCGATGTTTTTGGAGGTGGAATCAGTTCTTTGGGATGGAAAGAAGGTGATATGGATGTCAGTTGGGATAGGACTGTTACTGCGATTACCGGAAATGAAGTTACAATAGATGCACCTCTTACAGTAGCAATAGATTCAGAATTTGGTGGTGCAATTGTAACTAAATATGTCTGGAACGGACGTATTTCCGAATCAGGGGTAGAAAATCTGACAATGACGTCCGATTATAATAAAAAATACCCCAAAGATGAAGATCATTGTTGGACCGGAGTATCAGTTGAAAATGCCGAAAACTGTTGGGTTCGTCAAATAGACTTTAATAATTTTGCAGGAAATGCAGTTTTTCTTCAACCCACATCTTCGAAAATTACGGTTGAAGATTGTATTTCGCTCAATCCTGTTTCTGAAATTGCAGGTTTCCGACGGATAATATTTTATACGATGGGGCAACAAAACCTGTTTCAACGTTGCTATTCCGAAAATGGGATAAATGATTTTGCAGCCGGATATTGTGCTCCGGGTCCAAATGCTTTTGTACAATGTGAATCGAAAGGATCTCTTGGATTCAGTGGAGCTATCGATGCCTGGTCATGCGGATTGTTGTTTGATATTGTAAATATAGATGGACAGAATCTGACTTTTAAGAATTTGGGACAAAGTAAGAATGGTGCAGGTTGGGGAACATCAAACAGCCTTTTCTGGCAATGTAGTGCTTCAGAAATTGAATGTTATTCGCCTTCAAAAGATGCACAAAACAGGGCATACGGATGTTGGGCACAGTTTTCCGGAGATGGTCAGTGGGCTAATTCAAATAATCATGTACAACCCAGAAGTATTTATTACGCACAACTTGCAGCTCGATTGAATCAGGATGTTTCGTCACGGGGACGTATTTTACCCAGGAATACCGATGATGCTTCCAGTAGTCCTTCCATCAAAGAAGCTACGAAGATGGTAAAAGAATCATACATACCACTCCTAACAACGGAAAAATGGATTGAACAAGCCGTGTTCATACCTTCTGTCGGTCATACAAATCTTCTGACAGTAGATAACCTGAAAAGCAAACCATTAAAGTTCAAAGCCAATGTTCCTGAGATCGGAATTGTGAATGGTCGTATTGTTTGCGATGGAGCATTAATTTCTGGCGGAAAGCTTGATGTTCAATGGTGGAACGGGAAATTGAAACCGAAATACATTGACTCGAACTTAACAAAACCAGGTGTAACACGTTTTGTTCCCGGACGCGAAGGCTTTGGACTCACCGACCGGATTGATTCTGTGGTTTCAAATTTGAAAAGAAATAATTTTTCAGTTCTGGATCATAATTATGGTCTATGGACTGATCGCAGAAGAGACGACCACGAACGAGTTCGCGAGCGCGATGGCGATGTTTGGGCTCCATTTTACGAACAACCATTTGGAAGAAGTGGCGAAGGAATTGCCTGGGATGGATTATCTAAGTACGATCTGAATCGTCCGAATGCATGGTATTGGTACCGACTAAAAGAGTTTGCCGATAAAGCTGAAAAAAATGGAATACTTTTATATCACGAGAATTTTTTCCAGCATAATATTATCGAAGCCGGAGCTCATTGGGTAGATTGTCCGTGGAGATCAGCCAATAATATTAATGACCTTGGTTTTCCGGAACCGGTTAACTTCGCAGGCGACAAACGTATCTACAGGGCCGATATGTTTTACGATATTTCAGTCCCTGTCAGAAGGGAATACTACCGTAATTATATTCGCTGGTGTCTGAATAATTTTGCCGATAACAAAAACGTTATTCAGCTGATAAGTGCTGAATTTACCGGACCGCTTAAATTTGTACGTTTCTGGTTGGATGTGATTGACGAATGGCAAAAAGAGACAGGCAAAAAAGCAACTATTGCTTTGAGTACGACAAAAGATGTTCAGGATTCTATCCTAGCCGACCCAAAACGGGCCTCATTGATTGATGTTATTGATATTCGTTACTGGCATTATAAAAGCGATGGTACAGTTTACGCACCTAATGGAGGATTAAATTTGGCTCCACGTCAATTTGCCCGGGTAATAAAAGTAGGAAAAGTGACTTTTAAAGATGCTTATAAAGCAGTAAATGAATACCGCACTAAATTTCCTGATAAAGCTGTAATTTATGATACGGAAAATTATCCCGATATGGCATGGGCTGTATTTATGGCCGGAGGATCTTGTCCTGTATTGCCAGTAACTGATAAAGAGTTCTTAAGAGCTGCTGCTCAAATGGATGTAAAGAACGTGAATTCTGATGAATATAAGATGTTGGTAAAATCTGGTACTGGAATTATCATTTTCGCCCAATCGAAGTCAATAATTCCTATCCAACTGGAACAAGGAAAATACCAGCTTAAATACATTGACAGCAAATCTGGCATGATTTCCATAGTGAATAAATCCATTAACGGAAACCTGATATTTAATCTAAATGCAACTGCACCAAGGACTGGAGTATATTGGTTTCAAAAAAAATAATTTAAACCGTCTCTTTTAAAAGAATTTTTATTTCATGTGCCGGGACAACCGAAAAGTTGTTTCGGCACATTTTGTTTATAAAAACCGTGATATTAACACAAAAACATGTTCTAAAGCATATTACCTAAATTTACTACATACAAATCAGAATTTCCAACGGCTTGATAAGGCAACTCTGTATTTTTGTTGCATTAAAATTAGTAACCAATTTAAATAGTACCGTGATGGAAAATACTTACACAAATAAATCACCTTATCTTAATACCGATGTTCAGACATCCGAATTACTTGGTAATTTTATAAACGGGGATATAGCTGCATTTTCAAAATTATATAACCTGCACGTCAATTTACTCTACAATTATGGTTGCAAATTAACGACCGATGTAGAGTTGCTTAAAGACTGCATTCAGGATGTATTCGTTAAAATCTACAACAAGAGAACAGAACTTAGTACAGTTGCAAATTTCAAATCCTATATTATCATATCATTAAAAAATAAATTGTGCGACGAAAGCCGGAAACGGGTAAATCTTTCGGATGTGGCGGTTGATGAACTTGACGTTATTTCAAGTGACAATATAGAGAAAGATTATATTGACAATGAAAAAGAAATGTTGGATAATGTTTTCGTAACCAAAATATTGGATCAATTATCTCCACGTCAGCGTAAAGCCATCATTTTATACTATATTGAAGAAAAAAAATACGAAGAGATTTGTTTTATAATGGACATGAATTACCAGTCAGTTCGTAATCTTATTCATCGTGGAATTTCGAAATTGCGTACCTGCGCAGTATAATTATAAAAAGAATTGTTTTATTGAGTACAAAAAGAACTGAATTTGCGTCTTAATTATAAATTAAATGCAATTTCGTGAATACAATTACAGATAATCGGTTACGAAGCTTTCTGGTTAATGATGATTTCATTAACTACGTACTTAATCCCAATCTCATACTCAAGGAGATGTGGGAAGACTTTATTAATTCTCACCCTGAAGACATTCCTATTTTAAAAGAAGCAAGGCAAATACTACTGGGTGAATTAAATATAAATGAACTTTCAACCCAAAATGTTTTAGGACTGGAATATGCCATTTTCGAAAAATGTGGCTTGGAATCCCAATAAACATTTATCCAACAACTTCCTTTCATTTATAATTATATGCATAATTAGCAGATTTATACATCTAAATAATGAACGAGTCGAATTTATAAATAAATACAAAGAAAGTTTTTTATTTCATTGAATCATTTTGCCATTTAATCTTATAGTTTCTGATTTAACTACCTCCCTCAATTTCACATATTCTGTTTTTATATTTTTTTGTTGCAATTGATAACAAATTGTGCTATCAATCCAGACGGTTAATAAATCCACTTCGCAGACCTTTATTATTTATTCTATATTCTTTAGCCGATACAAGACACATTCCTCATTACTTCTTCATTCCTCATTCCTCATTTCTCATTCCTCATTCCTGATTCTGCACCGTCCTGAAATTTGTTTACAGATTTACTTTTTTACTTCATTGAAATACCGACCTCTCCCCCTGCCCCCTCTCCCAATCCCGATAGCTATCGGGAGAGGGGCAAAGCCATTGACCATCAGTTTCTTTATTTTTTTATTTCATTCCTGATTCTCCTTGTACTACTATCTTCTCTTACCTCTTACTTACACTCACTTCTCATTCCTCATTCCTTGCTCCTCATTCCTTTCCTCTTACTCCTTACTCCTTACCACTATTCTTTCCCCTCCCGTATGGCTTACAAACTCCGGTGCATACTGGCATTGCAGGGAAGCAATCCCGCTGGAATATTCACCGGCGGAATTAGCCCAACATTCGTATTCGAATACATAGGTTCCTTTTGGAAGATAAGAGAAGAAGAATTGTGTGGAAGCATCCTTGATGGTTTGGTAATAACACACTCTTTCTTTCCATTGGGTACCGGAGAGTTGATTTACCGGTTCAAAACAGGCAGCACGCAGATCCTTCAAAGCCACAAATTCAAGGTTCCGGTCGGTGGTGATCACTAACCTTGTAATCACTTTATCCCCTTTCTTCAATTCAGTCTGCTCAATTGGTAACAAGGTTTTACCGGTAGCAGTCATTTTCTCAACAAATAATTTCTTTGTTATCTTTAACGGACCACTCTGACCTGTTACTTTATCGAGTTCCTGAACATACTGCCAGTACATGGCACCCCAGCCAATAGAACTCTTAGTGAGGGTTTCACTCGAAGTGAAGCTTCAT
>Ga0302200_10002467_pt1 | contig 16356 bp, 15 predicted proteins | sample II_Bog_N3_1_FD_194585 | JGI IMG/M metagenome (GOLD analysis project Ga0302200, IMG submission 194585) | Peat permafrost microbial communities from Stordalen Mire near Abisko, Sweden - II_Bog_N3_1 | ecosystem: Environmental > Terrestrial > Soil > Wetlands > Peat | place: Sweden: Abisko... | reverse complement strand
GCACCGTCTCCGTGCTCGAATGCCTCCGGAGACTCAAGGATCCCTGCGCGGCCGTGATTGTAACGACGGACAAGGTCTACGGCGGCGCCTCCAAGATCCACCTTGAAACCCACGCTTTGGGTGCCCATGAACCCTATGGGGCCAGCAAGGCGGCTGTTGAACTTGCGGTCCAGGCATGGCGAGAGTCCTTTGACTTGAGGCCGCTTGCCACCGCCAGGGCGGGAAATGTGATCGGGGGAGGGGATTGGGCTCCGGATCGACTTTTCCCGGACTGCATGAGGTCTCTTTCGAAAGGTCGCGTGATTCCCGTACGCAATCCGTCGGCTGTTCGTCCATGGCAGCATGTCCTGGACCCGCTCCACGGTTACCTCATGCTTGCCGCACATTTGGAGCGGTCCGGAGATGGTTCATATGATTCGGATTCGTTCCTGCGGGACGCGGCGTTCAACTTTGGTCCGTCGGCGGGTGATCACCGCACCGTTAAGGAACTGGTTAACGAGATCCTGAAGCACTGGAAGGGAACCTGGACGCCGGTACCCCGCAAGGGCGCACCGGCTGAAACCAATATCCTCCGTCTGGACGCCGGAAAGGCACGCCGTGTTCTCGGTTGGCACCCCAGGTGGCATTTCGAAGAGGCCGTGGCAAAATCGGTGGAATGGTACCGGGGAGCTAAGAACCCACGCGCGACCCGGGAATTGACCCGCCGGCAGATAGCCGAATTCTCGGCCAACCTGCAATGAGTGAGGACAAAGACTTGGGCGGATTGGCCGCCGAAATCGATAGGCTCGTCCGGGAGTATTCCCGGAAGGCTCACGGGGCCAATAGGCCCGTCGGTGCGGGTTCACCGCCGTTTGTCGCAGGAAAGACCGTGGTGCCGTATGCGGGAAGAGTTTTCGATGAGGACGAGGTGGCCGCTGCCGTAAGGACAACGCTTGATTTTTGGCTTACGCTCGGGCCCGAGGGTGCCGCATTTGAGAAGGAACTGGCCTCGACACTCGGGGTAAAACACTCCGTGGCGGTTAACTCGGGCTCATCCGCCAACCTTTTGGCCTTCTCGGCTTTGACGAGCCATAAGATTCCCAAGAGCCGGAGGATCCGTCCCGGTGACGAGGTGATCACCTGTGCTGCGGGATTCCCGACAACCGTGGCCCCCATTGTCCAGAATGGAGCTGTCCCCGTTTTCATCGACAGCGAGCCTTCAACCGGCAATGCCCACGTGGATCTCCTTGAGGAGGCGTACGCCGCCGGAAAGACGAAGGCCGTCTTCATGGCCCATACCTTGGGGAATCCTTTCGACCTGGGCGCCGTGACCGCCTTCTGCAAGCGGCACGACCTTTGGCTCATCGAGGATAACTGCGATGCCCTGGGAAGCCTCTATACACTCACTGGAGAATCGCCTCGGTTCACGGGTACTTTCGGCGATCTCTCCACCCAGTCCTTCTATCCCCCTCACCATATCACGATGGGCGAGGGCGGGGCGGTGAACATCGTCTCGCACCCGCCGCTTAAAACCCTTGTTGAGAGTTTCCGGGACTGGGGGCGCGATTGCTGGTGCGAAAGCGGCAAGGACAACACCTGTGGCAAGCGCTTCGAATGGAAGCAGGGAGACCTGCCGAAGGGCTATGACCATAAGTACATCTATAGCCATTTAGGCTATAACCTGAAGCCCCTCGACATCCAGGCCGCCATCGGGCGGGTGCAGCTGAATCGACTTGCAGAGTTTTCAAAGGCGAGGCGGGCCAATTGGCGGTACCTTCGGGACGGTCTGGCCGACCTCTCGCACGTCTTTGAGTTCATGGCACCCACGGCGGGTAGTGATCCCTCGTGGTTTGGATTTACACTTCTCGTGAAGCCGGACGCACCGTTCACCGCGGTGGAACTCTCGCGGCGCCTGGACGAGAAGAAGATCGGCAACCGGCGGCTCTTTGGCGGCAATCTCGTCCGGCAGCCAGCGTTCATCGAACTTCGCCGCGACAATCCCCATGCATTTCGGATCGTCGGCGACTTGGCCGGGGCCGACCGGCTCATGAACAGCGCGCTCTTCGTGGGGGTCTATCCCGGTTTAACCCAGCCCATGCTCGATTATGTGGTCGAAACACTCCACCAATTGACGCGATGAAGGTGGTCATACTTTGTGGCGGAAAGGGTACGCGGCTTCGCGAGGAGACCGAATTCCGGCCGAAGCCGATGGTCCCAATTGGAGAGCGCCCGATCCTCTGGCACATCATGAAGCGTTTCGCCGAGTTCGGGCACAAGGACTTCGTCCTTTGCCTTGGATACAAGGGCGACCATATCCGTTCCTATTTCAGTGTTCCTCCGCCTGAGTCCGACGGAACGTGGCGCATTGAGATGCCCGACACCGGTCTCGAATCCCTCACGGGCTACCGCGTCCGGTCCATCCACAGTCTTGTGGGGAACGAGCCCTTCTTCCTCACCTATGGAGACGGCGTCGGAAATATCGACCTGAAGAAATTGCTAGCCTACCATCGCCGGTCTGGTGCCGTCTGCACGATCACGGCGGTCCATCCCCCGGGACGATTTGGTGAGATCAGCTTTGGGCGCCACGGCAAGGTTGCCCATTTCAACGAGAAGCCCCAGACGGAATCCGGGTACATCAATGGCGGGTTCATGGTCTGTGAACCAGCGCTCTTCGATTACCTCCCGGACGACCCTAACTGTATGCTTGAGATCGAGCCCCTACAAAAGCTGGTGGCCGAGGGTAAACTTGCGGCCTTCCGGCACCGTGGATTCTGGCAGCCGATGGACACACCCCAGGAGTTTGCCCTCCTCAATCGGCTCTGGGCATCGGGCAAGGCGCCCTGGACGACATGATAAGCAAGCCTCTACCCGAGGCAGACCTCCTCTACGTGCTCCGTACGGCACAGGGCGTATGGGAGGGTCTTCGAGGCCAAAGGATCTTTATCACGGGGGCGACGGGGTTTGTAGGGCGGTGGCTCCTGGAGAGTCTCCAGGCCGCAGACTACGCCCTCGGGCTGGACGTGCAGGTGGTGGCCCTATCCCGGGATCCCGAACGATTTCTGCGCACCGTTCCCCATCTGGCGGTGTGGTCCAAGCTCACCTGGGTGCGCGGTTCTGTGGCCACGTTGACGCCAGAGACCTTGGGAGACCGGAAGTTTGATAGTGTGATCCACCTTGCAACGGAAGCCGACCTTGCGGCTATCCAAGCGGATCCAAACGCGGCTAGGGAGGTCATCGCCGGTGGAACGCTTCGAACGTTGGAAGCGGCCTCATGCACCGGTGCCCGTCGGTTTCTGTTTACGAGTTCTGGGTCTGTTTATGGTCCTCAGCCCGAAGGAGTCGCCGCGCTTTCCGAGAATAGATCCCTTCCTGTCGCCGTTACGGGCGACCGTGATGCCGCCGCCACCGGCGCCGAGGCGAAGCGCCAGGCTGAAAGCTATTGCGCCGCCTTTGCGAGAGACAGGAACCTCGGAGTCGTGATCGCCCGGTGCTTCACATTTGCCGGGCCCGCCATGCCGCTCGATGGAAAATTTGCATTTGGTAATTTTCTGAAGGATGCGTTGGCGGGGCGGCGAATCATCCTGACGGGTGACGGGACCCCTGTGCGCTCCTACATGTACGGCGCGGACTTGGCTCTATGGCTATGGACCCTACTGATTCGGGGTGCTTCCGGGGGGATCTACAACGTGGGCTCTGAAGAAGCCATTCGCTTGCAGGATCTGGCGGAGACCATGGCGCATGAACTCGGCGCTCCCGGGATCGAAATCCAGCAACAGCCTGTGCATGGCATGCCTGTTAACCGGTACGTTCCCTCTACCCAAAAGGCCAGGAACGAGTTGGGACTGCGGGAGTCCACCGGATGGGTCCAGTCGATATGCAAGACGGCCGATTGGCTCCGCCATTGACGGCTCGCAAGAGGCCGATTGGCTTGGGTTAATCCGCGTGACCTTATAATGTCGAAGCTCCTTTTCATATTCGAGATGGCGAATAACCACATGGGCGACACAGCCCATGGGATTCGTATCATCCGTGAGCTCCGGGAGGCGTGTGAAGGCTTTGATTTTAGATTCGCGGTGAAACTCCAGTATCGGAACCTGCCGGAGCTGATCCACCCGGACTATCGCGCTCGATCCGACCTGAAATTCATAAAGCGCTTCACGGAGACGGCCCTCAGCTGGGACGGTAACAAACGACTCAAGGACGCCATCGTCGAGAATGGATTTATTTCAATCTGCACGCCGTTCGACGAGGCGTCAGTCGATAAGGTGGTCGAGCACGGGTTCGATTACCTGAAGGTGGCAAGCTGCAGCCTGACGGACTGGCCCCTTGCTGAGAAGATAGCGACGACCCATTTGCCGCTCATCTTGTCGACAGCCGGTGCGGCCCTAGAGGACGTCGACCGCGTCGTGAGCTTCCATCAGCACCGAGACAAGCGTCTTTCGATCATGCACTGCGTGGGAGAGTATCCGACGCCGAATGCCCACTTGCAGCTGAGCCAAATCGACGTGCTTCGGAGGAGATACTCCAATGTGGACGTGGGATACTCGACGCACGAGGCCCCAGATCAGCTTGATGGGGTCAAGATGGCGATAGCGAAGGGAGCCACCCTGTTTGAAAAGCATGTGGGTTTGGCAACAGACAAGTACCCGCTTAACGCCTATTCCGCCGTTCCGGCCCAGGCACGTCTTTGGCTTGAGGCTGCCCGGACGGCCGTTGCGATGAACGGAACCGAGGGCATGCGCCACGAATTTTCCGCGTCGGAGTTAAAGGCCTTGGGAGACTTAAAGCGCGCCGTCTTCTCCACCCGCGCAATGGGTGCCGGACACACCCTTCAGGCAGACGACTTTTGTTTGGCGATGCCCTCGAGTGAGGGACAGCTGACCGCGAGCGATATTTCCAAATACACAGAATATCGCACTTTGCGCCCCGTGACTGCAGGAGTTCCCATACTCCAAAAAGATGTCTCTGCCACCGATACTCGGAGCCTCGTTCATGGTATTGTTCGGGACGTAAAGGCCCTTCTGAAGACCTCGGCTGCCGTGGTCCCTGCTCAGCTCGAGTTGGAGATCTCCCATCACTACGGGCTGGACCGCTTCCGAGAAGCGGGAGCGGCAATGATCACAGTCATCAACCGGGAGTACTGCAAACGCCTCCTGCTCCTCCTTCCTGGACAGTGGCATCCAGAGCATTGGCATACGGTCAAGGACGAGACCTTCCATGTCCTTTACGGGGAGATTGACTTGGTTCTCGACGGGAAGCGCCGAAAGTGTGTCACCAACGATGTCGTCGTAATTGCCCAAGGCGCGAAGCACGAATTCCGCAGTGCGACAGGGGCTGTGATCGAGGAGGTGTCCTCGACGCACGCGAGGAATGATTCAAGGTATACGGATCCTGCGATAGCGATGAACAATCAGCGCAAGACCTACGTAACCAATTGGATGGACTAAATGGATTCGATAGAGAAAACCGAGTTGCTGCGTCTCCGTAGGGAGTGCCGTTGGGGGGCGGTGGTCGCAGTTCTTACCATCGCCCTCGGCATGGCCATAGCAATGCCGCCCGCAATAAAGCGACGGAGGGCCCTTCATGCGGCGCATGACGAACTGTTAAGCCTGCAGGCCGCAATCGTCGACACCCAGGCGCAGATACGGGACGTCCAGGCCAAGATTGTGGGCACGCAGGCCCAGATCCAGTCTGCTCAAAATGGACACTGACGACGACATCACGCAGCTCATGATCGCACGGGAGAAAAGGGACCAGGCATTGGCCTGCGGGTTTCTCTCGTTCATCATCGCGTTGGCGCTTGTGGTCTCGAATGTGGGTCGGGACCACAAGACGGAAGAGGCCATGGTTCTTGTTCGCCAGCACAGGGAGCTCCTGGCGCAGAACCAATCTGTCCTTCAAATCAATCAGGCGGAACTTACCCGGGACCAAATGGCGCTCGAAGCGATACTTAAGAGCCGCAAGCCGATCGATCGATGAAACTTTCTGACTACGTCGTCGAATTTATCGCGGGACTGGGAGTGAAGCATGTGTTCATGCTGCCGGGAGGGGGAGCGATGCACCTGAACGACTCTCTCGGGAAGTGCCATTCGCTGCAGTACGTGTGCAATCTGCACGAGCAGGGTGGGGCGATCGCCGCAGAAGCTTACGGGCAATACGCCGGTTTGGGTGTGCTCATGGTGACAACCGGGCCAGGGGGCACGAACGCCATTACGGGGGTTGCAGGTGCATGGCTTGAGTCGACCCCGATGCTGGTCGTGTCCGGCCAAGTCAAGCGGGCGGACCTTGTGGGTAATCGCGGTGTTCGCCAGATCGGATTTCAGGAAATCGATATTGTGAGTGTGGTGAAGCCGATCACGAAGTTCGCGGCGATCGTGACGGACCCAAACCAGATTCGTCGCTGTTTGGAAGAGGCCGCATGGAAAGCGACTCATGGGCGCAAGGGTCCTGTGTGGGTAGATATTCCCTTGGATGTGCAGGCCTCGGAAATCGACCCACAAAATCTGGAAGGCTTTACTCCGCCCAAGGCGGATCCCAACCAAGACTCCCGGATCCAGGCTGCGGTTTTGAAAACATTGGAGCTGCTGTCGAACGCGAAACGTCCGGTGGTGCTCGTCGGCAACGGGGTGCGGCACGCCGGTGCAATTGATCTCTTCCTGAAATGGGTGGAGTCGATCGGCATCCCAGTGCTAACCACCTGGAAAGCCTTGGATTTTCTGCCAGAGGACCATCCGCTTTATGTCGGCCGACCGGGTGCGGTGGGACAACGGGCAGCCAACTTTTCCCAGCAAACCAGCGACCTTTTCATAAATCTTGGAGCCCGCCTGGATTATGGCCAAACGGCCTACAACCACCGGAATTTCGCACCGAGGGCTCGGAAAGTCGTCGTCGATATTGATCCTGCAGAGATTGCCAAACTGGACATGGAGATTGCCGTTCCGCTCGTTGCCGACGTCGGGGCTTTCCTGGTGTCATTGGCGGACTCAACAAAGAACCTCAGCCATCCCAACTGGGGGGCTTGGCGCCAACGTTGTATGGCATGGAAGGCCCGTTATCCGATCGTCCAGGAGTCGTATCGCACGGTGCCTTCGGGCGTCCACAACTACATGCTGGTCGACACCCTAGGGCGTCTTCTGGGGTCTGGTGATATCCTCATTCCCGGAAGCTCGGGCGCCTGCAGTGAGGTGACCTCCCAGGCGGTGCCTGTTTCCAAAGGACTGCGGTTCATCAACACGCACGGCTTAGGGGCCATGGGTTTCGGGGTCCCGGCCGCTCTCGGTGCCTGCCTGGCTTCGAGTGGCAAGAGGACGGTATGCATCGACGGAGACGGAGGGTTCCCGATGAATTCTCAGGAATTAGCGGTCATTTCTAGGCTCAAACTCCCGATAAAGTTCTTTATCCTCAACAATGGAGGATATGGCTCAATCCGTGCGACCCAGGTCAACTATTTTGAGCGGCGATTCGTAGCGTGTGATCCTAGGTCCGGACTAACCTTTCCCGACATACAGAAAACCGCTGAAGCCTGTAATGTCACCTACTGCCGGATAATTTCTCAAGACAACTTGCCTGGTGATGTCGCCAACGTGCTAAACTCATCCGGACCGGTAGTATGCGAAGTTCTCATCTCCCCGGATCAATTTACTCAACCGAGGGTGTCCTCGAAACAGCAACCGAATGGAAAGTTGGTCACAATGCCGATGGAGGACCTTTGGCCGTTTATTGACCGCGATGAGCTAGATGCGAATTTGCAAGTTGAAGACCCTGAGTGATGACCACTGCCGAACTTCTTTCAGAATCCCAGGAGGGGGTTCGCCGGCGCGAGGAAAGCGAGCTTGGGCGAATGCTTGCTCAGACTAGCGGAGAGGTCGTGCTTTTTGGGGCAGGAAGCCTGGGGAGGAAAACCGCCGCCGCTCTAAGGTCGCATGGAATCGAGCCTGTGGCGTTTGCCGACAACGATACCAAAATTCAGGGCTCGAGTGTGGATGGACTGCGAGTTATCGCCCCACAACAAGCTGCTGAGCGTTGGGCCAAACGCGCACTCTTTGTGGTATCGACATTCCTTCCTGGAAGCGGCGTTCAACATAGGGTCCGTGAACTGGTCGAACTCGGCTGCACCCATGTGACCAGCTTCCTGGTGGTGGGGTGGAGGCATTCGGGCATATTACCGCATTTTGGTGCCGACCTCCCCTCACGGCTACTAGCCCACAAGGGCGAGCTCGCCCGTTCGGCGGCTCTGTGGGACGACGAGGCCTCGCGCGAGACATTCCGGCAACAGCTGGCCTGGCGGCTTAGGGCCGCGTTTGATGAGGTCGGTTGTCCTGCGCCCAATCAGTATTTCCCTACAGACCTCATATGTCAGAATCCGCAAGAATGCTTCGTAGACGGAGGAGCCTACGATGGCGACACACTGAGAAAAGCTCCTTGGCCATTTGGCAGGATCATTGCGGTAGAGCCGGATCCTGCGAATGCCTCAAGACTAAGGGCAATGCGTGGTGCCCACCTGCTCCTGCACGAGGTGTTGCTTGGTAGTGCCACAGGGAGCTCTCGATTTGCAGGGATCGGGACCATGGCTTCAGCCCGGTCTGACGACGGCGCCTTGGAGGTCCCGGTAGAGACGCTAGACCGGCTGCTTCAGGGGGAGGAACCAACATTCATTAAGTTGGACGTAGAAGGGGATGAGCTAAGGGCGCTGCAAGGTGCAGCCGGTGTCCTGCAAAGAACTCGGCCTATTGTCGCGGTGTGCGTGTACCACCGGCCTGCGGACCTATGGGAGCTGCCGCTTTTCCTTCGCGAGTCCTTGCCGCACCACCGGCTGTACCTGCGAGCCCACGAATGCGACGGCTTTGAGCTCGTAGCGTATGCTGTGCCGCTGTCGCGCTGCCCCCCGCCGTGAACGAAGAGCGACTAAAGAGATCATGCCCGGTTTGCGGAGCGCACAAACCCAAGCTCATGTGGCGGCAAAGGTTTCAGGATGGGCCGATGGGAGACGGCTACGATGTGGTTGTGTGTAGGGAGTGTGGTGCGGGCTATGCCGACGGCATACCGTCACAAGCAGACATGGAACACCACTACTCAGAGGACACGGCTGTCTGATCAGAACCCATTGATTTCGAGCTGAATAGGTATATCAAACGGTTCATTCGTTGTATCATGTTTCGTAAACAGTTCAACCAGAGGCACTTTCTCCAAGCAGGAGAGGCTGACGACTTGCAGAACCTGGTGCAGGCTCTGACGGAGCGCGTTTTCCTTCTTCGCGATAGCCACCAAGAGGTAGGCGCAGATCGCGGTCCAGACTTGGACGCGCACACCGTTGGGATCGTTGCTGAAGAAACCGCGGAGTCGAAGGTGCTGCTTGATCCAACGGAAGAACAACTCGATCTGCCAGCGACGGCGGTAGATCGCGGCGATCGTGAGAGCTGGCAGATGAAAGGCGTTTGTCAGGAACACGAGCGAGAGCCCGCTTTCCGTATCGAAGTAACGGATACGCCGAAGGGTCTCGGGGTAGTGCTCGCGACTCTTCCTGAAGTTGAGACGGATCGTCTGGTCGCACCTCACTCCGGTTGCCTTGTCTACCTTCCTGGACTCGACGACATAGAAGCGCAGGTTGCACTTGCTGCGGATCACGAAGAACGCCTTCGCGGTATGAAGCCGATGCAGCCTCTGGAAATCCATGTAGCGATCGATCACATAGAAGCTGTCCGGTTGGACCGGGATCTCGTCGAGGGAGGCGACCTCGTGGCGGCTCCCTTCGTGAAGGCTGGCGAAGACCGAGATGTCCGTCCTGAGATCGAGCAGCACGTTGAGCTTCACGGCCGCATGACTGCTCTGCCACCGCGCCCACGGAAAAAGCGCCAGGCTCAGCTCGATCAGCGTCGCATCCAAAGCGAACAGGGCGAACGGCAAGTCCGGCTCCGGCGGCTGATCGGCGTACAGACGATGCGCTCGGCGCATCAAGACCGCAGCAACTTCCGCGAACACACGCCAGTCTCGTTGGGTGTTTGCATACGCGAGATTGCAGCGCTTGACCCGGCCCCGGATGCCAGAGTGGTAAAGCAGCTGGCGGCGCGCCTCCAGGCACGCCTCGATGTCGCGCAGGCTCTCGCGATAAGTCAGCTGCGCAAAAACCATCGTCGCGAAGTGATCGTACGCGGAGATCGCAGACGGTGTCCTGCGCATCGGGTGGCGAGCAGCGCAGCGCGCGAACTCCTTCGCGTCCAGACCTCCGAGAACCTGCGCCAACACCGTTGTTCGGTAGCTCATTGGGCCAAAATGGCCCCATAAAGGTCGGCGAAAACACTAATCGAGGACACATCGGAAACTCTGTAAATGACGGCCGTTTAATCCCTAACAAACTTTGGAATGCTCCTTAATCAGACAGCCGTGACTCAGAGGACTCAAAATATGCTTACGCCGATGCAGGGGGGGCCGAATCTTCGTGGGACTTTATGCGCTTTAACGAAATTGTGGACCACGTCATGCCGCACTTGCAATCGACCGATGCGCGAATCCTCGACATCGGTTGCGCAACAGGGGGCTTGCTTTCCGCATGGGGGGCTCGAGGATTCCGCTATGCGATCGGCGCAGATCCGTCTTTGACGTGCGCAGAATATGCGCGGCGCTGTCACGGCGTCGAGGTTCGGGTGGAGGCAATTGCAAGAATGGGGTCATGGACCGAAAGATTTGAGTTGATCACGATGGTCGGTGTCCTGGAACACCTGCGCGACGTCGGCCCTGCGATCGGTGTAGCTTCAAAGCTGCTTGCTCCTGGCGGCATGCTCTACTGCGCTGTGCCGGATGTGCAGGGTGTGTGCCGGTGCGCCAATGCGCCTTTCCAGCAATTCAGCGTCGAACATGTAAACTTCTTCACCTTGCAGTCGCTCTGCGCATTTATGGCAGGCGCCGGCATGGAAGCGATACAGACGTGGCGTCACACTGTCCAGTGGCGCGAAGATATCTACGAGCCTGTCGCGAGCGGATTGTTTAAGCTTGGGCGGACCGTGGAACCCGGGCACGACTCATCAACGGAGCCCGGCTTGGCCGACTACATATCCCAGTCGTCAAATGACGATGACCGATTCGCGCGCGTTCTCGACGGCCTTCGGCAATGCGGCGAGCAAGTCATCGTCTGGGGCGCTGGCACCTTGACACGCCGTCTGCTCGCGGCGGGGCTCTTGTCTAAGGAGAACATCTTAGCCTTCGTGGACTCCAACCCATTGCTACAGGGTTCGCTCCTTGTTGGGCGTCCCATCCTCCCTCCCGATGAGCTTCTGTCTAGAAAAGAAGATATTCTCATCTGTACCGGGCCCTTTGAGCATGAGATAATACAAGCCATACGAACGAGGTTATGTTTGAAGAAAAGGATTATTTCTCTGAGAGGCACTGTTGGATAAGTCATTTACATTTGCCTTCCTATGGCAGGTTTTTCCGGTCAATAGTTAAGGTTCAATTGATAAACCTAGCACGGAAATCTAAATGATCCCAAGGCGCTTTTATTGGCTGCTCGATTCTCTGGTTCTGGCGAGCGCATTTGGCCTTGCTTACGTCCTTGCCCCTTATGTTCAGTCGTGGTTCACGCCGGCTGGCGTATTCCACTCAAAATGGGTCGCAACCCATTTGCTCCCGCCTTCAACGTCGGGCCCGTTCCCTCCTGCCAGGGATTTCTTGTGGATCTTAGCGGCGGTGGTGCCAGGAACCATATTGCTGCTAGAAATCATGGGCGGCTATAGGAGGATCCGCCTTTCGCTTGCGCGGACGATTGCTGTTGATGTGCTTGCGCCCTTCCTTGCCCTAAGTGTCGTAGCTCTTGTTCTGTTTGCGACAAAGCAGGGATCTTGGAGCCGCCTGTTCTTCTTCCTATTCGGCGGATTCAGTGCTGCGCTTCTCCTCTGCCTTCGGATTGCTGTTGGACTTTGGCATGGGAATAGAAGAAGGACCTCGCGGTTCGATAGAAACGTGGTGCTTGTGGGGTCCGAAAAGAACGTCACTAGGCTTGCGGAGATGCTAGTCCAAACTGAGGACGTGGAACGCATCAAAGTCTACGGATGGCTTGGCCTTTCAGAAGCAAAACCTGGGAGCAAAGTTCCGGCTCCTGAATACCTTGGCAGCGTTACGAAGCTGGGCGAGCTCGCCGTCCACCACCCTCTCCACGAGGTCATTATTGCTGCCGATGCTGATGCACAGCCCCTACTGCCGCAAGCGCTCGAAACCTGCGATTATTTCCGGCTAATCGTGCGCGTAATTCCTGAGCCGCTGCTTTGGACAGCCCTGCATGACCTTAAGCTCAACGAGAACCAAGGGTTGCCAAGCTTGCCGGCGGTCGTGTTAAAGCCGAGGGAATTTGACTCGGATGCGCTGTTTGTGAAACGGATAATCGATATCTTGGTGTCTCTGGTACTGCTACTATTGCTGGTCCCTTTGTTTGCAGTTGTTGCGGCCGCCATCAAGCTGACAACACCGAAGTTGAGGGTCTTCTATTCATGGAGAGTCGTGGGCAAGAACGGTGTGGAGTTTACTGGTTACAAGTTCACGACAATGGTGGAAGATGCGGATCAGCGAAAAGAGGCGCTGATGCCCCTTAACGAGATGAGTGGGCCTGTATTCAAGATCAAGAATGATCCCCGAGTTACGCCACTCGGACGGATTCTGCGAAAGTTCAGCATCAATGAACTTCCTCAGCTTTGGAGTGTATTTAAGGGAGACATGAGTCTTGTGGGTCCCAGGCCCGCGGGGCCGCATGAGCTTGTGCGTTACGAGCTTTGGCATAAGCGCAAGCTTTGTGTCCAATCCGGTGTCACATGTCTTTGGCAGGTTAGAGGGCGAAACAGGATCAGTGACTTTGACGACTGGGTAAGGATGGACCTTGAGTACATCGAAAATTGGTCACTTTGGCTCGACCTGAAGATCATCGTGAGGACAGCAATCGTAGTGCTGATGGGATCGGGAAGCTGACCATGGCGGTAACCCAGTCCCCGGGAGCAGAGATGCCGCGCCCGACGCAGTCTATCCAAAGACAGACCGTTTTGAGGTATGCTCTATCTTGGTGGGAGTGCGTCGTAAGAGCACTTTTTAGCGTTCTGTGTTTGAGGTTTATCGTCGCGACGGCGCTGGAGGCTGCCAGCAGTCAGAACCTTCCGACGATGATTGTGTTAGGTTTGGGCGTTCTTGCTTTGGCCCTTTTGCAAAGTGAATGGGCCTTGTTTGCCTTTCTTTGCGCGGTCCCTGCATTAAACGGGATTGGACTGCTTGGGCTCACGGGCACGGTGGAACCACTTCCTTTCGCATTCAGCTGCGCAATGATTGGCCTCCTACTGAACCAACTGCGCCGGCAGGTAAACGGTGGAGGCGGGCTATTGCGGAATTTTAGTGAACATGGAAACCCTGGCGGCTCTGGCACCCTGTGGGGCGGCGTCGTTGTCGGTAGGGCGATCGCTCTCTTTTTAATGACAGCAATTCTCCTTTCATTCGCTAAGCAGCTGACGTTGTGGGGATGTTCAGACCGCGCCTTTTGGACGCAGGCTACATTTGGATGGGCGGATGGGAGATATTTCGTCACCTCCGCTTTTATCTGGCTAAGCGGTTTATATGTTTTCCTTGAATGTTCTTCCAAGGTCACTTGGCTTAACAGATCGTGGAAGGTGCTCCTTGTTTCGTGGGCTGTCGCGATCCTCGTCTTTTTCTCCATCCAATACTGGCTCCAAATGCCTGAGCCATTGGTCCTTTGGCCTTATCAGGGGCGGTCGTTTTCTCACGGTTACTCGGCGCCCTTCGACGACATGCATTCGTTTGGCAGCATTCTTGTGTGCCTGCTAGGCGTTTTTCTATGGCTTGTCGAATGGAGGCGGGGCCCCCGACTACTGGCGCTGGCGTGCTTCTCGACGCTCCTCATGATGATCATCCTGTCGTATGGACGCGCAAACTGGGTCGTGGGCGCTTGCCTCATTTTTGCATGGGCAGCGCGTAGGCTCCCAAAATGGGCTACACTCGGTATGATTGTAATAGTGGCTGTGTCGGTTGTCTGGATCAATTTTGAGACGACGCAATCCGCATGGGTTGGACAAAGCTATCGCTACCGCCTTTACTCGCTCGTTCGACTCGAGGCGCCAACAGTCAAACTTTCGTCGCGGTTATTCATGTTCCACAAGGCCCGCGAGGCCATCGAGACACACCCCATAGCAGGGCTTGGGATCGGGGAATTCTATTCTCATTCGCCTCAATACGCGCTGGATGGTGACCCATTGGCGCAGAAAATGGATTTTGCGCATGACATGTTCCTTCAGTTCACGTCCGAGATAGGTGTCCCTTGTGGGCTTCTGCTTGCAATCTTGATCCTTCATGCCTTGTGGCCGGGTTTCCGGGGATCCGCTTTGGGTTGTCCTCAAGGCCGACTGCGGCTGGGTCTCGCCATTGGAATTTGCGGATATCTCGCCACGCAACTCACCGCCCATGCACTCAATATCTACTTCAGTAATCAAATGCTGATTTGGGCGCTTATAGGAATTGTCGCGGCAGGGCGGCGGGAGGGTCCAGAGGCCAACGAAAGGTAGCAGACTGTATTTTCCATCTAAAGTTGCATTCTATGATGCGTCGACCTGAATATCGTCTAGCGTTAGCTACGACTCCCGATAGGGTTATTGACCATTGACGAACCGCGACATCGCAAACAGGCAAGTATGGGGCCATTTTAAAACCCCATTTCATTCGACTCGGTAATTATTATAGGATGCCGTTCGATATGCTTTATTGGCTACAAGTACTACGGGGAATGGCAGCGATCTTGGTTTTGCTTTTCCATTACCGTGTTTTCATTGACGGAGTATACGGCCAAAAGGACCTTGGATCCATCTTGTTTGGTAATGGATACATGGGAGTGGATGTTTTCTTTTTCGTCTCCGGGTTTATCATAACCTATTCTACGAAGAACCCCAAAAACGGAAACCCCACTGACTTCGTCATCAGGCGATTTTTGGTTCTTCCGGTTTCTTAGTGGCTCGCTGACTCAGGGAGGACCGGGAGCATGTTGAGTTTACCACAGTGAAAAAGTATCCGAGAGCGATAGTTGATGAAGCGGCGGAAGCCCCGGGCGTCGGCTTTGATGGCCTGGATGCGGGAGTTGAAGCCCTCGCTGACGGCATTGGTGATCGGATGCATGAAGTAAGTGAGCAGATTGGTCAGATGCTGGTGAAGGGTTTTGGCGACCGCCTTCACCTTGGTGAGGCGGCTGCGCATCACGGATCGCTTCCATTGGGTGAAGAAGTCAAAGCCCTGAGCGGCGTCCGGTTGTCCCCAGAACTCGACAAATTGTTCTTTGTAGGCCCAGGCCCTGGCGGTCTTCAGGTTGATCTCCAAGAGATCGGCGAAGCTGGCCTGCTTGGTCTCTGGCAATTGGCCGTGCAGCCACAAATAGCGGGTGTTTTTGAGCGTGTCGTCTCCCTCGGCATGGAGCTGCTGGTGTTCGGCCCGCCGGGTCTGGTCGACCGCATCGTTGAGCAGCTTGGCCACATGAAACTTGTCGTGGACGATGGCTGCTTGCGGAGCCTGGGCGCGGGTCGCCGCGGCGAAGCCTGCACTCATGTCCATGGCCGCGGCCTCCACCTTGCTCCTCTGCTCTGGCGGCAAAGCCCGCCACAGCGACTCTCCGGCCGCTTGATCGTTGCCCGGCACCACCTCCAGGACTCGTGCTCCCTTGATGTCGGTGGCGATCGAGACGTAACGCTGGCCCCGGCCAAAGCTCTTCTCGTCGAGCCCGACATAGCGCACTCCCTCGGTCGAGCGCCGCAACAGGCCCCGGACCACCGCTCGATCGACGATGCGTTGCACCCCGTCCCAGTCCAATTGCAGCAGATCGGCCGCCTGGGTGAGCGACCGGCACGCTCCGATCATCTCCACCGCCAGCGCTTCGAAATGCAGCGTAAAGCGCGAGTCCTTCTCCGCCCACGGCACACGCACCGTCTTGACTCCGTGCTCCGGGCATCGGCAGCGCGGTATACGCGCACGTATCACCGTCAAAAACTGCATCACGTTCAGATGCCTCCACTCCCGCTCCGGCGCATGGTCGTGCCGGGCGCACTCCTTCCCGCACTCCGGGCAAACCACCGCAGCCGTCTCGTCCCAACCTACCTCAATCTCCACACGCCCTCTGATCAAATCCAGTTGGGCCGCCCGAACTTCCCACGGCTTGCCGATCCCCAACAGCTTCCCGTAATGCGCCATGGCCGTCTCCTCGCTTGATGGCTTTCCCATCATCACAGCCTGCATTACTCATCCCTCCTTGCCATTAAGAAACCGGAAGAACCTAACATTTGCCCTCTACACCCCAGATCCAAGGCCAGATTCAAACTGAGGCACTACCGAGTGTCGACTCAGCACGATGACCCAGAC
>Ga0302200_10002465_pt1 | contig 16364 bp, 16 predicted proteins | sample II_Bog_N3_1_FD_194585 | JGI IMG/M metagenome (GOLD analysis project Ga0302200, IMG submission 194585) | Peat permafrost microbial communities from Stordalen Mire near Abisko, Sweden - II_Bog_N3_1 | ecosystem: Environmental > Terrestrial > Soil > Wetlands > Peat | place: Sweden: Abisko... | reverse complement strand
GAGCGCGTCCACCACATCCCGCCAGAATGGCTCTTCATGGTGCAGTTCGATGCCGAGGCGTGCGATGGCCGCATCCACCTCCGGCTCGACCCCGCGGCGGTAATGCTTGGCGCCACCACCGGCCTCCGTGCAGAGCCGGTAGGCTTCGTCGATCACCAGCGAAATCATCTGCGCCATCCCTTCGAATGGCGTGGTGCGATCCGGCGGCAGGGTTGCCAGCAGCAGGAAGTTCTGCAGGAACGCTCGCTCCATCGGCAGTGGCACTTCGAACCCGACCTGGATGTCGAAGATGTTGACCTCGAAGCCGGGCGCGAATTGCATCGAGACGAAGATCGCCTCGTGCCGCCGGGCGGGGCCAAGCGCTTCCTGCATCAGGCAAACGTAGCCTTCCGCCGACCTGCCGATATCGGTCTTGCCGATCAGCGGAAGTTTGGCGCCATGCGCGCCGAGAACGGCCGGACTGAGGCTCAGGCCGATATTGATCGTGTTGGCGAGCACTGACTTGCCGCCGCCCGGTGGGGAAATGAAGATATCGACGACCAGGGGCCGCATGCGCCCGCCAACTGGATCATAGGGCCAAATCCCGCCATCGGGCCGCCGGAACAATACGGAGCCCGCCTCCCAGGGCGACGCGGTGCGGCTCCAGGGCAGCATCGTCAGGGCATCGGTCAGCAGAGCCAGCGAGGGATTGGCCGTCGATGCCAGGGCGAGGCCGGGCGCGCTGCTCATCACGCCCTCCAGCGGATCGCCGACCACGGTTGTCGCCTTGGCGTTGCCCCAGGCTTCGATCCGCTGCGACAGAGTCGACATCCGCCGCCGCAGCTTCGCCGGCTGCTCGACCGGCGCCCAGGTCGCGAAACTCATGCGCACCTTGACGCTGATGTGGTTCTCCGTGCCGCTGCGGGCCTCCCGCAGGAAAGCAAAAGCGCGACGCAGGTCGGCATTGCCAGGAAACATCGACAGGAAGCTCGCGCCGACGTCCTTCAACTGCATCGCCGCCTTGCCGCCGCCTTCGATCACGATGGAGACGCGCCAGGGAATACGGTCCTGACCAAGCCAGGAGGACAGCTCGACAAACGGCCGGACGTCCTCGGGGCCGAGCTGCATGTCGACACACGCATAGGCGTTGTCGCCGAAATCGACGCGCTGGCCGCCATGCGTGATGGCGCCGGCGTAGAACATCTGGTCCGCCAGCGGCGGCCACAGCAGATAATCTGCCTTGGGCCGCGCGACGCTATCTTCGGGGCAACGCGCCATCACGCGGTCACCGGGAAGAGCGGGCTGCCACTCCGAGCCTGACATCTCCCGATACATGGCAGCACGTGCGACCCTGAGCGCCTCGTGCGGCTCCACCATGGATGCCGTCACGTTATGCGCGCGCAACGCCGACAGTACCCGGGACGCAAAGGCCGCATGGCGGGCTGACATGATCTCGCTGCGCAGGTAGAAGCGCTGCGTCTCGTCGATCGCCCCGGCTTGCGCGGCCGTGGCGGCGTATTCCCGCTTCATCTGCGAGCGCTCTTCTTTGGTCAGAACGCTGGTGCGGGTCCAGACGATGAAATAGGCCTGTTCCCAGCGCATCAAGGTCGGCCAAAGGCGCGCCCGTTCGTCCATGATCGCGTCGAGCGCGAGGCCCGCTTCCCGCGCGACGGCGCGGCAGGAGGCCAGGCTCAGGTTTTCGATCTCGACGAGGGCGGAATCGGGGTCGGAGATGTACCAGCCAACAATGGCATGGCCGCGCGTCTCCAAGGCGCCCGACAGGTCCAGGCGCATGGCATCGGCGATGCGGGCGAAGTCGGCGCGGTCACTCATGCGCTGCATGCCGTCCACGCGAATCCAGGAGGCGTAGTGGCCCGCCCGCGTCACGAAGGCATCGCCATGGGTGGTCTCCAGGTCGCAGAACGCCGTCAGCGGCTGCTTCAGTGCCAGTGAGAGACGGGCGAGGGCACGCGACAGAAATCCAAACATCGGGCGATCCTTCTGCGTTACGCCTGCGGCCGATGCTGCACCGGCGCCGCCTTCGCCAACTCGATCCACGTATCGACGATCTCGGGGTAGACATCCCGGTCGGCTTCGAACAGGCGACCGCGCGGCAGCACGCGCAGACCGCCGAGGAGCGCGCTACGACGCGCGTAGACCGACGGCGATAACCGGCACAGCGCACTGCCGAGTTCGCTTGGCGCATCGGTGCCGAGCCGGCTGGCAGCCCCCGCCGCGCGCGCTGTCAGCTCCGCCCGTGCGCTGCACAGCGCATGCCGGCCGGGGGTGCGCAGGCGCAAGACATCATCATCCCCGAGCATTTCACCCAAAGCGCGAAGCTGGGTGTGGATCTCGCGCATGATCGTGTTAACAGCCTGCTGGCTCATCTGCGGCAGCCAGATCAGGACTGCCTCCGCGTCGATGCGCGGACGATCCAGGCGGCGGGCGAGCGCGCAAAGCGGGCAGGCGGGAGAAACCGCCGGCGGGTTGTCATCGGGGCAGCATGTCGCCTGCCATTTTCCCGAGCGAACACCGCAGAAAACACAAGGCGCATCTGACAGTGCGACGGAGCGCGACCGCCTTCGCGGCGCGGCGGCTGGTTCCCCGAAAAAGGGTTCAGCCGAGAGGGAAAGTGAAGCGAGTTGCACGGTCAGACGCCCCGCTGCCACGGCCGGGCGCTGAAGCCGCCGTTGTGCCTTGTCCACATCAGCAGGGCTGCCAGGAAGCCAGGTGACGCGGCTGCGACGAAGACGCCAAGCGAATCGAACGCTGTGGACAGGTAAGGCAGGCTAAGCACCGCCAGCGCGGCACAAACGACTGCCACGACGACCAGCAGGATGGCCGCCGGAGTCACATGATCCGATGTGTGGCGCAGCGAAGCCGGCGGCTGCCAGGGGTTCGGCCCGAACGCGAGCAGCATGCTCGCCACGACCGAGGCGGCGACGCCGACCGCGATTTCGCACGAACCGATCGTTTCCCCAGGAGCGGCCATGCCGGCGAGCGCCTGAAATGCGTAGCGAGCGTAGAGAGCCGAGGCGGCTACCATCCCCAGGTCCATTGCGCGCACGCCATACTCCGCGGGCGCTGATTGTTCTGATGCCGTAGCCGGGTTCATGTGCGCCTTCCTTGTGAGGGAGGAAGCTGTCGCTGGCGGGGAAGTCGGGTGCGGCAGCATGGTCAGAAGCCCCCGAGCAGCCGGGGAAGCAGGACCACCGCGGCCGCGCGAAAGCCGAGGATTGTGAAGCAGGCAGAGGCAGCCAGCAGACCCAAGGCAGCCAGGCGGACACCACGATCGCTCGGCTCGCCTGCAGGCAACGATCGCGTCGATCCGGGAGTCGGGTTCATGGGCGCGTTCCTTGCGAGAGAGCGACCTGCCGCCGACGCCGGCGGCAGGTCGCAGGATCAGCCACCAGCGCCGAACTGCACCATCGCCGGCGCGTCGTTGACGGTCGCGTTGCCGCCGGATGCGGTGATCGAGGCCTTGTTGATCCAGACCCCGGCTGTGGCGAACAGGCCGCACAGCACGAGACCAGCCAGGCCGCGACTGACATGGCCGGTCTCGCGGTTCTGCGGCTGCCGCGATTGCCACAGCGCCCACACGCCGAAGCCGAAGCACAGCGCCGCCGCGAGGTAGCAGGCGCCACCGAACGCCGTGCTGCCCGAGTTGATCGCCTCGCTCGACATCGTATTGAGCTGGGCTCCAAGGGTGCCTGCGGCCGAGGTAGCCTGGGCGAGCGCATGACCGGCATGGCCAAGACCGAGGGCCATGACGCCGGCCGCGGCAGCCAGCGCCTTTCCCCGGCGGTTTGCGAGCCGCCGCACACGAGCGGCGACCCGCACATTGTTGGAGCATCGTTTCACGCATTTGACTCCTGGTTGCGAGGGAAGGCCCCTCGCGCACCAGACTCATCCAGGCGCGTGTGAACGGAGCGGACAAAAAAATCATGACGAACAGGGGGGCTTGCCGCCAAGAGCTCAAAACGCCGCCACGTAGAGAGCGAGGCGAGGCGGGCCGCTCTTGGGAAGGATGGACAGAAGACCGCCGCCGGCGAGCGCGACTTTCGTCGCAGCGCCGGCGGCAGCAGGATCAGCCACCAGCGCCGAACTGCACCATCGCCGGCGTGTCGTTGACGGTCGCGTTGCCGCCGGATGCGGTGATCGCGGCCTTGTTGATCCAGACCCCGGCTGTGGCGAACAGGCCGCACAGCACGAGACCAGCCAGGCCGCGACCGACATGGCCGGTCTCACGGTTCTGCGGCTGCCGCGACTGCCACAGCGCCCACACCCCGAAGCCGAAGCACAGCGCTGCCGCGAGATAGCAGGCGCCACCGAACGCCGTGCTGCCCGAGTTGATCGCCTCGCTCGACATCGTATTGAGTTGGGCGCCGAGTGTGCCGGCGGCCGAGGTCGCCGCGGCAAGCGCATGACCGGCATAGCCAAGACCGAGGGCCATGACGCCGGCCGCGGCAGCCAGCGCCTTTCCCCGGCGGTTTGCGAGGCGCCGCACACGAGCGACGACTCCCATATCGTTGGAACGTAGTTTCACGCGTCTCTCTCCTGGTTACGAGGGAAAGCCCCTCGCGGATCAGGCTCATCCAGGGAGGTGCGAACGGCCAGGCAAAAATAGGCGCCGCCAGACGGCTATCCGGCAAGAGGCTAGAACACCGCGAGGGGAAGATCCGGGTGATGGGAGTCCGCTGCCGGCTACAGAGCGCCAACCGTCCTGAAGAACGGTCCGGCGCGGCCCTGGAAACAAGACAAGGTTTGTCCCGGTCCTGATGTCCGTCAGACGCGCTTCAGCCTCGCTATGATCGTTGGCGGCGCCGATTGGTATCGCGCGGCTTGGATCATCGGCCGACTTGGCAATGTCGATGAACCCGTACTCGTGCTGGCCGTTCCGGAGCCGCCTGATATAGGTGCTGCGGGTTGGTGGCGTGCGCATCTGTTGCAGATCCCGCCATCGAGTCGTCCTAGCGATCAGCCACCGGTTTGGAACAGCGTCACGACGCCATTGGCGATGGTCAGGATGTTGATGCACATCACCCCAAAGACAAACTGGATGCCGCATGCGAGTGAAGACCCGTTGGAGCGGCCGTTGACGATCGAGCGCCAGGTCCAGATCGCCCAGAAGACGCAGGCCGCGCCAAAGGCCTGGAAAAAATACTGGAACAACTGCACCACGTTGATGACCGTATTCCCCGGTGTGGCGCCGAGGATGTTGCTCGCGTTCGGCGCAATCGTCGGCGTGTATGTGGTGAGAGACACCGCCAGGTTGGTGCCGGCGCTGACATTCGCCATGCTCAGAAAGGTGGAAAAGGATGCAAAGACGCCGGACAGAACGAGCGAGACCCAGGGCACCCACGGGCGCAGCCGATGCGGATGCTGGCTGTGCCAGGCCATGCTGCGCAGGGTCCAGGCGAAGAAGAAGAAGCACACACAGGCGGCGAGGTAGCAGAAGGCGGGAAGGAGAACGCTGATTCCGTCAGCGATCGCCGTCGAGAAGTTGACCAGACCCTGCATGATGTCCCCCTGGTTCCAGCCGGTCCTACTGGATCACACCGTGCTCCGTGGTCACGATCCAGCCGGAGCCCTTCTGGCCAATCGACTTGACCGTGCCATAGCCGGGGATTGATTCGCCGACCGAGACCTGCAACTGCGCGCCATCGCCGCCGCCGCGATCGACTTCAGCCAGCAGTGCCAGGCCTGGCGAGGCTGCCTGTACGTGATAGCGCTTGGCAGGCCCGTTACCGGAAACCGGAAGCGCCGCCTCGGCCCGGGTGAGGACCACAGGCTTCGCCGGCGGTGCCGCTGGCGCAGGCGCCGGGGGCGCCCCGCCCGCGTCGTGCGCTGAGCTCACCGCGCTGCGGGCTTCCGAGAAGGCAATCCGGCGCTCGAAGTCCGCCAGCCGTGCGGTGGTGTCGGCGGTGCTCTTCTGCAGATCGCCACGGAGCTGTTCGTCCTGCGTACGCAGATCGTGCACCATGGCGGCGATCTCGGTGACCAGACCAAGCACTTGCACCTGGTCCGGCGGAGTCATTGCGGCCGGGCGGAGGCCGGCCACGACACTCACGGCATCGGGGCGGGTCGCAGCTTGCGGCGGCATGGGAGTCTGCCTCGCACCGGACTCGGCCGCCAGATCCCGTAACACGCCGTCGGTCAGCCGCGTTGCTGACCGCGCAGGGTCTGGCAGCGACGCTGCAGGCACATCCGTCACCGGCGCAGCGGGAGAATGACCGCCGGCCTCGGACGGAGCCGGCTGGACCGCAGCCGGCGGCGCTGTGGCAGCCGGAGCGATGGTACCAGGCTCGCTGGGGACATAGCCCGGAGGTGGTGGGGCCTTGTCCGCGACATGGGCGGCCGTAGCCGGTCCCAGCGCCGCGGGTGCGCCCGCCTCCTTCGGCTCTGCGGCGACTTGCCCCCCTTGAAGCGACAGCACCTCGGCCACCTGCTTGTCCCTGGGCGCCGGAATGTAGGGCTGCCGGACCACAGGGCCGGCTGGTGGCGGGAGCACCACCTTGGCGAGGGATGCCGCCGGGGCCAGCGGCTGCTGCGGTCCAAGGCCTGCCGACGCGGCGATGCGGCTGGTTGTCGCGGCGACCCGCGCGTTATCATGCATTGCCCAGAACGCGCCGGCGGCGGCGACAGCGGCGAGCGCCAGAGCCGAGCCACCCATGAGGAACGTCTTGCGACGCCCCGGCGAAAGGCTCGCGAGAAACGGCAACCCCGCGATGGAGAAAATCGCGAAGTGCGGCCCGAGGCGGCCAACACCCGATCGTAGATGACCCACACCAGACGACAGCCAACCGGAGCCGGGTGCCGCTGCGGCGCCGCCGTCTTTCAATGGCGAGTCATCCAGCTCTCCCGGAAGCCGGATGCTCGTCCGAGCGACATCGCGCTCGACCGCGTGCTCGATCGTATCGGTGACGTTCGTGTCCATGGCAAACCTCGCTCCAAAAGCGCCGTGGTGACACGATGGCGCGTCAGGCTGTGAACGGGGCTTGGCTTTGGAAAAAATGAATCACGATCCCTGATGCGCGGTGACGTTGGAAAGGAACATCACGCCCACCGCAACATTGGCGTCGAGCGTCACCGTCGGACCCTTCGGTGCCGCCTGGTTGAGTGTGTTGGCGACCTGCGACGCAGCGACACCGGCGGCGATCCCGAGCTGTTGGTCGATATTGAGGTGGGTGCTCGTGGTCGCGCCACCGAATGGGCTGAGCACCGCAACGGTGTTGGATGTGGTGGCTATGGCCTGGCCGAGCCCCGCCACGAAAGCCGCTGCGGCGGGAAGTATGAAACGCTCGGCATAGTGTTGGTCAACGTCTGAGGCCACGGACGCTTCCATCGTGTCGGGCGCGGTCACCACGCCGTCCACCCCGATGGCCTCGCCGTTGTGCATGACGGTGTTGACGTGCAGCACCAGCCGGTTGGCCTGCCTGGCGAAGGAGCCGATCATCCGGTCGCCCGCGATCGGACCTGAGTCCGCCTGCAGCACGACGGGACTCGATTGATCGGAACTGAGCGCGAGAATCGGATGCGCAAAAACGCCGCGGCCCGCGGGGATGAGGAGCCGGCCTGAGTCGGCAGGATGCGTGGCGACCGGCAGCGCCGATCCAGCATCGTGCGGCGTGCCGCCGGCACCGGTCCTCGCCCGGGATGCAAACGGGTCCGCCGGGTCCGGTCCGCTCTGCTCGGACGGTGGCAAGACCACATCGGTGCGCGGCACGCGGCCGCCCCACTCCGAAAACAGATCGTTGATCTGCCTGGTGTAGATCTCGCCCGCCCGCGGATCGACCACAGCAGCGACAGGAATAGCCTTCGGCGGCGCGGCGGGCGGCGGAAGCATGGCCGGCTGCGCGGCCAGCGGCGCCGGCACGACGGCCCTTGCGGGCGCTGTCGCTCCGGTGGGAGGGTGAGCGACGGGACGCGCAGCCGGTGGGGGCGGGGCTGCCTGCTCGACCTTCGGCGGCGGCGGCACTGCCGGCACGCTTGGAGCGATCGGCGGCGTGTATGACGCACCCTTCCGCCGCGCCTTTTCCGCCTCGTCATCGTTGGCCACAAGTGCCAGCGCATCCTGCTCGGGCGTGCTGTGCAGCCCGCCAGGTAGCGGATTGACGTCCGCCATTTTCGCGTCCTTCGACAAGCGCGGTGCGTATTGTCCCGTGCTGGACACGAAGATGATCAAGCCAGTAACCGCGAGGGCGGAGAAGATGATGATAGCCAGCCGCCGCGGCCCGGCGTTGCCGGAGGGATTCAGCAGCGAGCGCGACGCGGGCCGCGGGAGCGACGACTTGATGCGGGAGAACCAGCCGAACGCACTGGACATGGGGGTCACTCCTGGAGATGGACCGACACGGTGCGGCCGTTGACGGACAGCAATGCAAACGGCGTGTTCGGGACGGCATAAACGGTGGTTCCCGCTTCTGCCTCCGAGGCCGTCCATTCCGGCGACAGCAGAACGTAGCGCGTGCGCAGATAGACGTTCCTGCCCAGGCGCCAGGCGCGCAGTCCTTCGGGGGACACACCTTCCACCGAGAGCGGAACGGCATCGGCCGGCGGCACGCCCTGCAGCATGCTCGTCAGAAACGGCGCACCGGTATCCGGCGCGTTGGGCTGTGTCATGATCTCGACTTTTGCGTTCGGTCCGCGGTCGGCGACATGCACGCTCAGATTGGCGTCGTAGCGCCCGCCGCCCGAGATCAGCAGAAAGGCGATCGGCTTCGGCGCTCCCTCCAGCGACACCACGAGCCCACCGCGCGGCGCCAGGGATACCGGCGTGATCTCCAGCACGTTGCTGCCCTTGGTCGGCGTGCAGACGTAGAAGCCGATCGCGGCAACCGATGGACCGCCGCCGGTGCCGTTCGCCACGCTGCAGTTGGTGCCGCCGGCGACGGCGGCCGGGTTGCTGTTGGTGTCCCAGGCGATCGGCCACGGCTGGCCGGTGCTGTCGAAGAAACTCACCGCGGTCGGATAGCCCTTGACCGTGTTGATGATGGCGGTGGCGGCGCCCGGCACGAAGCTCACATTCACCTGCCGGTTGACGGGAACGGCCAACTCCGTGACCGACGTCTCCTTTGTGCGCTGTTCCTCCTTGTAGCGGCGCGCAAGGTCCTCGATCATCTCCGGCGTCAGCGGAATGGCGTCCCGAGCCGCCTTTTCTGCGGGGGTGGGTGTGCCGCTTGCAGCGCCCGGCGGCGCGGGTGCCGTGACGTCAAGTTGAACCTGCGCCTGCCCATAGCCCGGGCGGCCGGAAAGGAAGGTCCCGACAAGGGCTGCTGAAACGAGAAGCGCTGCGCGCACAAAGACCTCCTAGTGCTGAAATGCCACCAACTGGTCGATCACCAGCCCGTCCGGATGATCGCTTTGTAGCGCCGAGCCAGGTCCTCGATCATCTCCGGCGTCAGCGGACTGGCGTCGTGAGCAGCCTTTTCTGCAGGGGTGGGTGTGCCGCCCGCAGCGCCCGGCGGCGCGGGTGCCGCGACGTCAAGCTGAATTGTGCGCTGTTCCTCCTTGTAGCGGCGCGCAAGGTCCTCGATCATCTCCGGCGTCAGCGGAATGGCGTCCCGAGCCGCCTTTTCCGCGGGGGTGGGTGTGCCGCTTGCAGCGCCCGGCGGCGCGGGTGCCGTGACGTCAAGTTGAACCTGCGCCTGCCCATAGCCCGGGCGGCCGGAAAGGAAGGTCCCGACAAGGGCTGCTGAAACGAGAAGCGCTGCGCGCACAAAGACCTCCTAGTGCTGAAATGCCACCAACTGGTCGATCACCAGCCCGTCCGGATGATCGTCGCTGTTGGTGCGAACGACGAGCGCCGTGATCATCAGGTTGTTGGTCGAGACCTGGTTGACGTTCTCGCAGGTCTGCACGATCGGAACCTGAACCTGGTAGGCGAGCGCGCCCTCGACATAACTCGTCTGGTGGATCACCGCGGCGCGCTGCGCCTGCGCATGGCAGAGCAATCGGGCGCGCTTCAGCTCTTCGAAATTCCCCTTGTCGATGTAACTGGCGGCGAAGGTGTTCCACCCATTGAGCGTGAAGCGCCGCGAAGCCGTGTTCAACTCGACCGGATAGTTGAAGTAATCAACATTGTACGGTGCGAGGGCGGCCCGCACCGTCCACTCGAGCAGCTCCGTATCATCGACGATTGGGCTGTCCAGTCCCCTTACCTGGCGAGGCGGTCCCTTGCTGTCAGCGATGAAGATCTTCGGCTGCGGCGGGTGAGACCAAACCCAGGCATCATGGGCGAGCGAGATGCCCAGCAGGGCGGCCATCGCGACGGTGAGCGACAGACACCGCGAAACGAGTTGGCCCTGAAAGTCCGGATCTGAAAGGCGCCGCGTGATTGCGGCGGACTGGTTGGTCATCGGCACGTCCTCTTTCGGTTGCTCTGATCGGACAGGCGTCGCGTGATTGCGGCAGACTGGTTGGCCCCCGGACACTTCCCCTTTTGGTCGGCCTCACATCAACCTCGGGAAAGCGCCTGCTAACGGGGCCAAGCGATTTCAGACGGGCGTCTCCTCCGTCTCCGGCGTGGTGCCAGCGGCCGTGAGAGCCTCGATTTCTCTGACCAGGTGCCTCGCGTGACGGACGACCCGGCAGAACTGGACCGTTGCGCGATCTCGAACGCTCCGCAAGAAAAGCTTCCCGGTCGCGGCACAGGCCGCCAGCTCGTAGCCCAATCCCTCCAAGCTGGCTTCGAGTGTGGCCGCGTTGTCAGCGCCGGCCGGTCGCGTGCGGAGCCACGCGCGTGGCAGCTCGATGCGGTAAAGCAGCATGGCGAGCCGGGGCGGGCTGATCGCGAGCTCCGCCGCGATCGCCGTATAGTGCTGCCCTGCCAGCAGTCTCGCCACAATCGCCATGACGGCGCTGCGGTCGCGGAGTGTGGAAGTTGCATCCGGGCATGCGGGGACATGCACCGTTTCGGCGGACTGGCTGCTCATCTGATACGGCTCCCGGTAAATGGTTGAGGCGGCTCGCAACCCACTCACAATAAGAGACACAACCCCGCGCTCTTGTAGCGGTCGTACTCACTGATCAAACCGCGGTCTTTACGGACGGCGCGACAAACCGTGACGGACGCACGATCCTTCTTCTTCCGGAAGAACCAGACTCCGTTCTGTTTGCATTTTACCATCTCGTAACCGGACCGCTCCAGGTTCGCCTTACCGCGTTCCTCGTCGTAGCTTTCGCCAAACTTCGAACGACGCAGATCGCGCGGAATCTCTAACCGATATTGCAGCGTCGCCATTCTGCCCGGGGAAATCCCCGCGTCCCGTGCCGCCGCCTTGTAGTGCTGGCCAGCGAAATATCGCAGCGCAACCGCCATGCAGATCTCTTCGTTCCGCTGCACGTCGCGCTTGCCCGCCATGAGCAACTGGAGCGGGTCGGGCGCAGGCGCTGGCCGAACGGCTTCCGGTGCTGTCGGGATGATCGGGGTGACGGGCGAAACGGGTGCCTTGCAGGATGGCGCCGGCGGTGTCGGGATTACGGGCGAAACGGGTGCCCTGCGGACAGGCGCCGGTGGTGCCGGGATGACCTGATCGTCGCAGGGAACGATCCGGAACAGCGCCAGTTCGCGCTGCGTCTGCTCGGCGGCGGATGGCGCTGGACGGGGCGACTCTGGTGCGGGTACTTCGACGACCGGCGACGGCGGCGCGACGGGACTGACCGCGTCGCCTGACCAAACCGCGGCACCGGCGGCAGTCCCACAAACGGTAGCTGGCAGCTTGGACGGAGGCTTTTCGACAGTCTGGACAGAGCGGAGTGCCGGAGCCGCGAAACCGGGAGCGGGATCGACCAACGCCGCATGATCGACCCGGTGCAGTAGCTTGCGAGATGGCGTCGGGACCCCGAGGCGGCGGCATTTCGCGCGGACGGCGTTGGCGTTCCGGCCCAACCGCTCGCCGATCGACTCGGGATGGACCCCGGCGACACGCCAGACGATGAGCCGCATAATATCTTGAGCGGACCAGCCGAATCGTCCGGGTTTGCGGAGCGGCCGGTCGTGCGGTGTGCGCAGTCCGAGGCGCACCAGGCTGTCATCGAGCGCGGCGCGCGAGAGTCCCAGATAGAGACAGATGCCCGCGACGCCCTGACCGGCCGCCACCATGCCGGCCAGGACACTATCAAACGGGAAAACCGCTGCTGCAACCAGCGAAAGCAGCGGACCAGGCCCCGGACTGGGGGCCTCCTCGGACCGACCTGCTCTCGCAAGGTTCGCAGACACCAATAACACCCCAGGCGTGACGTGTGGCGCCACGGGAGCAGAGTTTATAAGGCGTGTCCAGAGGTCTCGGTTAAAAAACCCTGTGTGCGGCCGGCTTCACCGGCTCATTCGTCCGGTGCCACTGACGAGCCCTTACGCGCCCCTTTCTTCCTCGGCGGTATGGCCGGCGCGATGGCCTCGGTCGGAGGGATTCGGAGATGTTGCAACGACGTCCGCATATCCGTGAACAAGCGGATCTGCTCGATAAAAGATGCCTGTAATTCTTGACGACGCCCTTCCCGCACCTCCAAGTCAGCAAGCTGGGCGGCCAGACGATCCAGACGTTGCATGAAAGAGTCGAGCGCCCTGGCCGTCGGTGGTTTAGACTCGCTCCCAGGCAACAAATCACTGACATCGACGTTTAAAGATAGGGCGAGTTTAATCATGGACTTAAGGGTCAGATTCTGTAAGCCCCCCTCTAATTCATAGATATATGATGGCGCTGTCCTTACTTTTACTGCAAGCTCTTGTTGGGTCATGCCTGCATTCAGCCTGGCGTCTCTCAACCGAGCACCAAACTCCCTTAAAGCCGGCGTCAGCTTCTCTTCGGCCTCAGCATCCAGCCTGACATCCTCAGCACGCCTTCTGACCACACCAGAGCCCTCACATCTTGCGTCGCGCGGGCGGCGCCGCCCGCTTGCTACGGCAGAACACTGCCAACGGCGAACTCACCCAGCCAGCACGCTGCCGGCCACATCGGTATCCCAATACCGTGCGGAAACGAATACGTGAGCAACGAGATTGCAATCCCCATTCGCAACGCCGGAGGCGAGGCTCGCCCACCGCCAAGCCAGAGGATCGAATCTCCATGCGCATGATCACGGGACTGCTTGCCGCCATCGCTCTCGTGCCGGCCGCTCGCGCCGATTTCGCCATCGTCGGTACTCCCCAATCCGAAGCGAAACCATCGCTGCCAGTCGCAGCCGAGGTGCCGGAGACGCCACCATCCCAGGATAACGACAGCAACAACGACAATGCGACCCCAGCCCGCCACCACGCGCCACCGCGATTAGCGACGGCCCACGGGTTCGGCGAGCAGATTCCCCTCTTTTTTGCTGTGAAGCAAATCGTACCCGTATTCGTCAAGGTAACGTACGGCCAGGGTGCCAACCCGGCAGCGCTCGTGGACTGGAAGGGTGGGGCGGCCTGGGACCGCGTTCTGCTGGCCGCGGTCAGGCCGCTCGGGCTTCACCTGGTGATGACGGGCAGGGCGGTCGAAATCCGAAAATAGCCACCGCCATTCACCGCGCCACCCCGCAGGCTGGTCCCAGAACGTCAAGGAGCACCCATGCCCAACCTGGAACAGAGCGCGGTGACCGCCTGGCTGACCGTGCTCAGGCCCGACCCGACCACTCCGGCGTGGCCGCCGCCGATCCGCGCGATCGAGACCCAGGAGGACGTCCCCGACCGCCTCACGGCGCTCGGGGCGGCGTTCGACGCCGCCGCCCAAGGCGACCCACAACCGGTCGCGGCCGCGCTTCGGAGCGCGCCGCTGCGGGATGACATGGCCGCGCTCCTGGCCCAGCTCGGCGCTGCCCGCGTGCTGCGGCTGCTGCACTGGCTGTCCGAGACCAACCTGCCGGACTGCCACGCCGTCATCGCCGGCCTTCTTCAGGGCGACGGCGGCTCCGCGGTGGCGCTGCGCGCCACGGTGGCCGCGGTGACGCGTCCCGCGATCCTCCGCCGCATCTTCGCGCCCGACCGGATCGCCGCCCTTGAACGTGCCTGCAACGCAACCATCCGGGAGCCGGTGTGATGAGCCGCTTTGCCTCGCTCGGAGTCCTGACGCTGCTCACAGCCGGCGTGTGCGGTCCGGTTTTCGGTCAAACGACCACGACAACCACCACGGGCAGCGTCGGGTGCGCGGCGATCACGCAGGCCGCCAGCAACGGGGTGACCTCGCGCGTCCAGGCGGACGACACGACGATCAACCCGCCAACCAGCGTCACGAACCTGACCTGCCTCGACAACTTCTTCAATGGCGTCGGGCTGAATCTGGTCACCAACCTGATCAACCCGAGCAGCCTTCTGCAAGTCGTCGAAGGCAAGATCTGCTCGCTGGTCCGGCAGGAGTGGAACTCGCTGCTCGGCTCAGCCCAATGCGGGCTCACGGTCACCGGCTTCAATATTGGCTTCGGCGGCATCGGCGGCGGCCTGTCGTGTCCGAAGCTCTCCTTCGGCGGCGGCGGGCCACCGATCGGCTCGGTCGGCATCGGCACGACATCCACCAGCGGCGGGGGCCTGTACATCAACGGCAACGGGATGGTCCCCACCGGGTACAACGACCCCGGCGTCGCCCATGGCTCATTCTAAGCTAAGAGGATCACGCTATGCGCAAGCTCACACTCGCCGGGTCAACGGCGCTCGGCGTCGTCCTTGGCGCCGTGCTGTTCAACACCGGGCCAAGCCACGCCGACATGCCGACCATCGATGCGACGGTCAACGCCGCGGTGGTGGCCGTCAAGGGCGCCGTGCAGGCGGTGCAATCTGCCGTGCAAGAAGTGCAGTCCGCGGTCCAACAGGTGCAAAGCGCGGTCAATAGCGTTTTGGGCTCCATCGGCGACAACACGTTCGGCACGGTCCAACAGTTGCTACAGCAAGGTTTCACCCAGAACGCCAACTACGCGAAGGCCCAGATCAGCGCGCAGATGCAGATTGCCGACGCCTCGAACACCGCGATGGCCCGCTTCGCTCGCGACACGCGGAACGCACAGATCCGCGACGAGCACACGGCGAGCCCGGCCCACTGCACGGCAATCGACGGCGGGGTCAGCACGCAGGCGGCAGCCGTCCAAGCCTTCTCGGTAGGCGCCACGATAGCCCACATCCACGACCTGCGAGGCGAGGCAGGACCGGGCATGCCATCCCACTTTGGAGAGGCGCAGGGTGTTGCCTCGATGGCCGCCCTGCACATCGCCAACTACTGCAACGCAGATGATGTGGCCGCAAACCTTTGCGCCGCCGCGAGCGCCACCCCGGATGCCGATCAGCAGATGCAAAGCCTGTTTGGTTCCGGCACCTACGCGGACCAAACCGCAGTCAACGCGGCGAAAGACTACGCGACCAACCTGGTCGAACCAGTGGCGCCGGCAGCGCTGCGCGGCGACCAACGGACCTCGATTGCCGGCCAGGATGCCGCCGTGCGTCGCCGCAGCTTCAATGCCCGCATGTCGCTCGCCCAGGCGTTCGTCGACAGCACGATCGGTATGCAGACGCCATCCGTGCCGCTCACGGCGTTGCAGCAGCAATATCTGCAAAACATCGGCCTTCCGGCACAGACCAACGGCTCATGGCTGCAGACCCTGCAAATCGAGTCCGAACGCCGTATCAGCGACGTGGCCTGGCACACAGCGCTGCAGAACATGCTACCACCAGCGGTGGAGCGGGAGATCGCGATCGAACTCGCGCTCAACAACTACCTCCAATACCAGAACTTCAAGCTGGGCCTCATGCACACGACGATCAGCGCAACCCACCTGGCCGAGGACACCGAACGCAACTCCCAGCGGACGGTGCAGATGCCGGTTCCATCCATCGCCGCGAACTGAACGCCGGCAGCAGACTCAACGTAAGGAAAAACGACATGGCCGAGACGCCGACAGATCCCCCGACCGCCGCACTCCCCGCAGCCATGAAGGCCGCGCAGAGCGAAGCTCTGACAGCGATCAACGCCTCACTCCAGGATCTGCGGACCCGCTTCGACGGTACTGACGAAGACTCCTACGCCACGCGCTTGGAACTCCGGAACCACATCAGCGACCTGGCAGATGCAGCGAACGCGATCGGGCGCCCGAGCGGGAGCAGGATCAATCTTGGCAGAACGGTCACAGACGACGGCTACGATCCCGAAGCGGCGGCAGCCGACCGAGACAGCGGGATCGAGCACGTGAGCGCAGCCGACCAGGCCAGGCAGCGCCACGACACCATGATCGGCCTGCTGACACCGACAATCGACAGCCTGCGTGCGGCGGGGTTCACGGTCGATACCAAGCTGACCTTCGTCGAACCGCCGGAGTACCGGGAGTACCAGGATATGGCCGCTTCGGACGCACGAACGAGTGCAACCCAAGAGGCCCTCAAGCAGATCGAACAATCGGCCCCGCGCCTTCAGGGTTCCGACCCGAAA
>Ga0302200_10002460_pt1 | contig 16378 bp, 14 predicted proteins | sample II_Bog_N3_1_FD_194585 | JGI IMG/M metagenome (GOLD analysis project Ga0302200, IMG submission 194585) | Peat permafrost microbial communities from Stordalen Mire near Abisko, Sweden - II_Bog_N3_1 | ecosystem: Environmental > Terrestrial > Soil > Wetlands > Peat | place: Sweden: Abisko... | reverse complement strand
TGCTATTTCACAATCCTGGTTCCCCGCTACCGCGTTCATCGCCGCCGGCGCGGGGCTCGTTACGGGCGGCGGCAGCAAGATAAGTCCGAGTTCGGACGCGCACTGTGGGCCATCGCGCCAAGGATGTGGACCCCGCTGCTGAGCTAGCTGAAATCTCCCTTGATGTATTCCTGCGTTTCTTTCTCCTTGGGGTTGTCGAAGATCTGGCCGGAGTCGCCGAACTCCACGAGGTAACCTGTCCGGGCGCCGTCCGTAGTATCGACATACCAAAAGCCCGTCTTATCGGCCACCCGCTTGGCCTGCGCGAGATTGTGAGTCACAATGGCGATGGTGAAGCGTTTCTTCAGCTCCTTCATGAGGTCTTCGATCTGCCGCGTTGACACCGGGTCGAGCGCGGAGCAAGGTTCGTCCATCAACAGCACTTCGGGCTCCGTCGCGATGGCCCTGGCGATGCAGAGCCGCTGCTGCTGGCCGCCGGAGAGCGAGAGCCCGCTACTGTTCAGCTTGTCCTTCACTTCGTCCCACAACGCCGCCGATTTTAAGGCTTTCTCCACCGTCCCGGCCTTGTCGCCTTTGAAGCCGTTCAACCGTAGTCCGAACGCGACATTGTTATAGACGGTGGTGGCGAAAGGATTCGGTTGCTGGAACACAATGCCGATGTAGCGGCGTACGGCCACGGGATCGACGGTAGGTCCGTAAATGTCCTTCCCTCGGTAGTTGACATAGCCTTCGAACCGGAAGCCGCGGATCAGGTCGTTCATCCGGTTCAGGCAGCGCAGCACCGTACTCTTGCCGCAGCCCGATGGTCCGATGAAGGCCGTGACCGCGTTCTTCTGGATGGGGACCTTCGTATCGCGAACGGCCTTTACGTCGTCATAGTACAGTTCTTTGATATTGCAGTCCATGACTATCGACGGATCTCCCTTTCCGTTCTCCGGAGCCGATTCAGGACTGGCGGAGGCTGGACTTTCGGACTTCGGACGTTCGGCCTCCGGACTAGCGGATTTTGCACTCGGCATCGATAATTCCTCCTGTTATTCAACTTGCCGTCGCGACAGGCTTTGCCCGATGAGATTGGCGGTAAGAACCAACAACACCAGCACCAGGGCAGCGGCCCAGGCCAGTTCCACCTGGTTCGCGAAGGGCATGCCGGCGAAGTTATAAATCAGAACGGCGAGCGAGGCCGTTGGTTGCATGAGCTTTACGTGGCCGTGCCATATCAGCCAGTAATTGCTGAACAGCGAAGTGAACAGCAGCGGAGCGGTTTCGCCGGCTCCGCGCGCGACGGCCAGCATCACTCCCGTGAGAATCCGCGGGACCGCCGTCGGCAGTAACACCATCCAGACGGTCTGCGTATCGGTGGCGCCCATTCCGATGGCGGCCTCTTTCATCTTCGACGGCACCATGCGGATGGCGTCCTCGGCGGTGAGCAGAATCGTGGGTAGCATCAGGATGGAAAGGGCCACCGCTCCGGCGAGTGCCGAATAGCCGCCTGTGGCCGTGACTACGACCCCATAGGCGAACACGCCCGCGAGAATCGAGGGGAATCCCGTCAGCACTTTGGCGGCGAAGCGCACCGTGGACGCCAGGCGGCTGCCGGACTTCGCTTGTGCCAGGAAGATCGCGCTGAGAACTCCGATGGGGACGCTAATGAGCATCGCCATCCCGACGATCACCAGGGTTCCCAGGATCGCGTTTCCAAAACCACCGTTCTGCTCGAGCGGCGCCGGCGGAAGCTGCGTGAACGCCGCGATGCTGAGCTTGCGCCCGCCGCGCCACAGCAGCAGCCCCACCACGGAGAACAGCGGGATCAGCGCGAACAACGTCATCGCCGCTACAATCCCGCTCAACAACATGCTCACGAATGTCCGCGGCCGCCGCAGCGACCGCTCCAGCTGCGAAAAGTCCACGCCGCGAAACGGGTCCAGCTCCTCTGCGTTGGGGCTCTTCGGGATTCCGGTATCCGCCTGGACGTCTTCGTGGGTCATGCCTTGCTCCCTTCCGGGTCCGACGAAGTGCGTTCTAGGATGTAAGCGCCCGCGGCATTTACCAGAAGCGTGATGGCGAGCAGTGCCGTGGCGGCGTACATCAGGACACCCACGTCCTTGGGGCTCGCCTCCGGGAACGCGTTCGCCAGCAAGGACGCCAGCGTGTTGGCCGGCGAAAACAACGACGCGCTGATCACATTCGCGTTCCCCACCAGCATCGCCAGCGCCATGGTTTCGCCTAGCGCGCGGCCGAAGGCGAGCACCACGCCGCCGAAAATGCCCGGCGAGGCAGTGGGAATGGTCACGGCGAGAATCGTCTCCCACCGCGTCGCACCCAGCCCGTAGGCGGCCATCCTCAGCCTGGACGGCACCCCGACCAGGGCGCCACGGCCGATCGCCGTGATCGTCGGTAGACTCATGATCGAGAGCACGATCACGGCCGGCAGCATTCCCGGTCCGCTCAGGTCCGTGCCGAAAAGAGGCACCCAGCCCATTTTGGCGTGCAGCCAGTGGCATGCCGGACGCACCAGCGGAATGACGACGAACAGTCCCCACAGGCCGTACACCACGCTCGGAATCGCGGCTAGCAGTTCAATCAGGTTGCGGAGCAAGTTGTCCATTTGCTTGGGCAGCTTGCCCCAAAACGGGTGGAACTGTAGCTTGAAAATCTTGAGCAACGCGAATACGTAGTCGGCCACAAAGCCTTCGGCCAGGAAAACTGCAGCCGCCACTCCGAACGCCGTTCCCAGAATTAACGCCAGCACGGAACTATACAGCGTGCCCCAGATCTCCGGAAGAATCGAGTACACCTTCTTGTGCGGGTCCCAAAGCCGCCCCGTGAGAAAGCCGAGCCCATATTGCCGCACGGCGGGCAATGCGGCGATGATGATCTTCAACACGATAAAGACCGCTATGAGCAATGCCAACCATGCGAATCCCTGGCAAAGGGCTCGGAACGCGGTATCGGTAGCGGTCTGGATGCGCGATGGCGGTCTCGAAATCTGGTTGTCGGCTGGCACGATTCAATCTCTTCTCTTCGCCGGCAATCGGGCTTCCCTGGTGTTGCCGGACGTGGCGGGAAGCTCCGGTGCGGGAAAGCCGGCGCTATTGTACGTTTTCAACGGCGGCCTTCACCTTGGTAGCCACGGCATCCGGCAAGGGGAGGTACCCCAGTGCTTCCGATTCCTTCTGGCCATCCGTGAGACAGTACAAAAGGAGGTTGCGGAGCACTTCCGCTTTCTTCGGGTCGGAGTTCTTCTTGTAGCAAAGGAGCCAAGTGAAAGTAGCGATCGGATAAGCGTCTTTCACAGGCGGATCCGGAACCCACGCGATCAGGTTGTCCGGCAGGTTCGCCGAGGCGATTGCGGCCTGGCCGGAGGCCGTGGACGGAGCGATGAAGTTCCCCGACTTGTTCTCGAGTTGCGCCATCGGCATCTTCTGGGTCATCGCGTAGCCGAATTCGATATAGCCAATGGCGCCGGGTGTGGTCTGGACGCTGGCGGTAACGCCTTCGTTCCCTTTTGAACGGGTACCCACCGGCCATGCGGGCATGTCGTTCGTTCCCGGGCTGGCGGCGAATTCCTTGCTGATCGCGCTCAAGTGCTGCGTGAACACGAACGTCGTGCCGCTCGCATCGGCGCGGACCACCACGTTGATGGCGCTACCCGGCAGCTTCGCGCCGGGGTTCGCTTTGGCGATGGCCGGATCGTTCCACTTCTTCACCTTGCCCAGAAAAATGCCGGCATACGCCTCGCGGGACAATTTCAGATCGGTGAGGCCCGGCACGTTGTAAGTCAGGACGATATTGCCGGCCGTCAAAGGAAGAAGTTGAGCGCCGCCCTGGACGCGCGCGATCTCCTCGGGCTTCATGGCCATATCGCTGGCTCCGAAGTCGACCGTTTTGTCGATGAAGTTCTTCACCCCGGCGCCGCTCCCTACCGATTGATAGTCGATCTGTACGTTCTGATGAGCGACGCTATAGACTTTGAACCACTTCGAATAGATCGGAAACGGGAAGCTGGCTCCGGCGCCCTGCAGTCTCACGTCGGCGCCTTGCTTAGAGCTGTCGGCTCCTCCACAGGACATCAGCCCAACAGCCGCGAGCAGAACAGGAACGGCAATACTCCAGACGGTGATTCTCACATGAAGTCTATGGGCCTTCAAGTCGAACTCCAGTCGCTGCCCGCCCCTACTTGCACTCTTAGCAGGCATTTTCGTGATCAGCGGGCCCGAACATCTGTTTCAGCTGAACGCAGTCCTCGCGGTTGAAGTGTCCCACGCGAAGATGACACCCCAATGAACATGAGCTGCGGACCGGTGGCCATCCATAGCTTCGGCCCGCGGATTGCGCGCACATGTTGACGTGCAGCACTTCTTGCCGGATGGACGGCAGGACTTGCACATAGCCACTCAATGGAATCCGGTATCCATCTTGTGTTCGCATTACATCGGCTTTGGTCCGCAATCTGCGCTGCTGGATGGACAAGAGGTGAGAAATGACGACCGTGTCAACGGGAGCAGCGACGATCTCTGTCCCTTCACCAATCGCGCACGCGGAGCAAGAGGAACTCCTTGAACAGATGCGCGCGCTCCTGGCTAACGTCGATGCTGGCGCGCGTGACATCTATGATCGGTGGCGGCCGAGCCTTCGGCGTCGCGCTTTCGTTCCGGGTGCCCAAAATTTCGCTGCGTACCTCGCGTTGCGCCGAACGGACTTGCGTTCACTCCAAACTGCCCTCATGCCGCTCGGACTTTCGTCGCTGGGCCGGTGCGAGGGCCGCGTGCGGCCAAATATTGAAGCGGTCATCGAGGCCCTTGCGGCGCGATGCGGCGAACCGGTGAATCGTCCGGCGACGACCGCACGGGCCTTCTTTCGGGGCGAACGGTTGCTGCGTTCCGAGACGGCGCGTGTCTTTGGACCGCAACGCTCGAACCGGGCCGTGCGAATCATGGTCACGCTGCCCACGGAAGCCGCGGACGACGGCGACCTCATCACGGCGCTCGTGAGTGCCGGCATGGATGCCGCGCGGATCAACTGCGCCCACGACGACGCCGATCGATGGCGCAAGATGGCCGCGCACGTCCGGGCAGCCGAGCGGCACCTCGGTCGCCGTTGCGTCGTGTACGCCGATCTCGCCGGGCCAAAGGTCCGCACGCTCCACGTTCACGTGCGCCACGACGCGCGGGTCCGCATCGGCGACCGGATTGCACTCGTGCGGAGGTTGCATGATGCGAAGCCCGACGAAGCGGCGATCACCTGCACGATTCCGGCGATGTTAGATCACCTGCGCGACGGTGACCCGATGTGGATCGACGATGGAAGAATTGGCTGCGTGGTGGAACGCGTCGATCCGTCACGCGCCGACCTTCGCATAACCCAAGCGACCGAGCGCGGCAGTCGGCTGCGGCCGGACAAAGGGCTCAACTTTCCCAAGACGGAGATCCCGGCGCCGCCCCTAAGCACCGCCGACCGCGAGGCGCTTGCGGCGATCCTCGATGTGATCGATGTCATTGGATACTCGTTCGTGCGCAAGGCTTCAGACATCGAGACACTGCAGAACGAACTCGCCCGGCTCGGCCGGCCGGGTCTGCCTCTCGCGCTGAAAATCGAAACGCTCGAAGGCGTCAACAACCTGCCCGCGCTGATCGTGCAGGCAGCGGGACGCCAGCCCACCGCAGTGATGATCGCGCGCGGCGACCTTGCGGTCGAGATCGGATATCGGCGTCTCGCCGAGATGCAGGAAGAGATCCTCTGGCTCTGCGAGGCCGTCTCCATTCCGGTCATTTGGGCGACGCAAGTGCTCGACGAGTTCGTCAAAACGGGCATGCCGACGCGTGCGGAAATCACGGACGCCGCTATGGCCGAACGCGCGGACTGTGTCATGCTCAACAAGGGCGTACACGTCGTTCGAGCCGTGGAAGTGCTCGACGACCTCCTCCCGTTGATGGAGGCGCACCAGACAAAGAAGACGTCGCGCATGCGCGCGCTACATTCCTGGTTGCAGGATTGACACCGTCGATAGCCCGGCATTCCACCACTGCTTGTGCCAGGGCCTCCCTTACGATCCGATCCGCCGCGGGATCGATTTTGTCGGTGGCATAGGAGACAATTCGCTCTACGTCTTGATCGAAACTGTGCCGTTCGGGGGGACTTATGGTCCTGACTGCGTCCGCGGCGGCAGCGGTGACCATCGTCTTGTGGAACGGTTGGCTGCGGTGGCTGTTTCTGTTCTGACCTCGGGCTGTACACTCGAACGATCGCCGAGTCTGCTGGGAGTAAGCTTCACGATCAACAGTGCCGGACTCGCCGTCCAGAGTGGGCGGCCTCGGTTCGAACCTCGCGGACCACACGCTCTTCGAAGTTATGGCGGGCGGCTAGTCGATCATCACGGCCGGCACCGGCGACGGTTGCCGTCTGCCTGAATTGATGGGCGCGACAAACCCACCCAGATGGTCCGGAGTGCTGAAGGTCAAGAACCCCGCTGGCGTCACCGAAGGCCTGATCCCGCTCGACTCCAACGCCTGGGCAGCGGGTCAGTCCAAATTAGAATATTTCGCCGACTGCCTGAGCCTTAATCGTAATGCGGACAGCTTCTCCTTGATGAACTGGAGTTTTTCATTGGTGGGCGTGAGCCGCGACAATAAGTGAAGGACCGCATCGTGCGCTTTCCGCGCATTTCTCCAATTTGGCTGCTTGATCGCTGGATCTCCAGAGTTGGCCGCGATCGCAAAGACCGGCAACGCCACATCGAGATCGGTGAAGGGGAACTGGACGCCAATCCTGTTTGAGTCGCGAAGAATACACCGTATGCCAAGCATCGGCTCAAGCTTCACGCCAGGGTCATCTTAGCAGTTCTCACTCGGGGTCAAGGCGGAGATTCAACGTGAACGGCCGGTTCGATCGACAACCAGGATCGCGCGGCCGAGTCGGCATGAGGCTAACCGACTACAGGCCGTAATCACACCCCGGCTCTAAGATCAAGTTCACCAAGTGCCAGATGCCGGGCGTGGCGACTGTGTGACCACGGCGTGCCCGACGCAGTCTCGGAACGTGTTCAGCACAAGCCAGATGGTAGAGTAGCGGGGAGAGGGAGCAATCGTCGTGGCGACAAAAAAGCGCAAGGCGCAGGAGCCGGAAGGAACCCGCGAACCGAGAGTGGCGGAGCCACTATCCGGACGTGATGCTCCAGGATGCCCCGTAGTCGGCATCGGCGCGTCGGCCGGGGGACTGGCCGCATTCGAAGCCTTCTTTTCCGGCATGCCCGCCGACGCCGATCCGGGGATGGCTTTCGTCCTGGTGCAGCACCTGGCCCCGGACCACAAGAGCATCCTCACCGACCTGGTCAAGCGTTATACCCGCATGAAGGTCTTCGAAGTTGCGGACGGCATGGCGGTCGAGCCCAACTGCGCTTATATCATCCCGCCTAACCGGGACATGGCGTTACTCAACGGCACGCTACAGTTGATGGAACCCGCCGCGCCGCGCGGCCATCGTCTGCCGATTGACTTTTTCTTCCGCTCCCTGGCCCAGGACCAGCGCGAGCGGGCGATCGGCATCGTGCTCTCGGGGACCGGCAGTGACGGCACCCAGGGGGTTCGGGCGATCAAGGGCGAAGGCGGCATGGCAATGGCGCAGAACCCCAAATCCACCGAATACGACGGCATGCCGATGAGCGCCATAGCCACCGGCCTGGTGGACTATGTGCTGCCGGCGGCCGAGATGCCGGCGCAACTCATCGCTTACGTCGCGCACGCGTTCGGAAAAACATCCCTTCCGGTCTCTCCTGCGGCCCCCAAATCCGAAGACGCGTTGAAGAAGATCTTCCTGCTGTTGCGCGCTCAAACCGGTCACGATTTTTCTCAATACAAGCAGAGCACCGTCGTCCGGCGCGTGGAGCGGCGCATGGCGGTGCACCAGATCGAGCGGCTGGAAGAGTATATCCGCTATTTGCAGCAGAACCCAGCCGATGTGGAGGCCCTCTTTCGCGACCTTTTGATCGGCGTCACCAGCTTCTTCCGCGACCCGGAGGCATTTGGTGCGCTCCAGGAACATGCCATTCCGCGGCTTTTTGCCGGCAAACCCGCGGGCGCATTGATTCGCGTCTGGGTGCCCGGTTGTTCCACCGGCGAGGAAGCCTATTCCCTGGCCATCCTGCTCCAGGAGCGCATGGAGGAGTTGAAGCAGAGTTTCAAGCTGCAGGTGTTTGCCACCGACATTGACCGCCGAGCCATCGACGGCGCACGCGCCGGCATCTACCCGGCCAGTATTGCCGGCGACATCTCCCCGGAACGGCTGGCGCGCTTTTTCTCCCAGGAGCCGGACGGCAGCGCCTACCGCATCCAAAAAAGCATCCGTGACAGGGTGATCTTCTCCGAGCAGAACGTGATCAAAGACCCGCCGTTCTCCAAACTCGACCTGATCAGTTGCCGCAATTTGTTGATCTATATGGGAGGCGGACTGCAGAAGAAGCTTTTTCCGCTGTTCCACTATGCGTTGAACCCGGACGGCATGCTTTTCCTGGGCACGTCGGAAACCGTAGGCGAGTTCGTCGACCTTTTTGCCACGTTGGATCGCAAGTCGAAGTTGTATCAACGCAGAGAGGAGGTCGCCGGCGCACACCGCACCGGCCTTCTCCCCCGGCTGCCGGGAGATGGGCCCATCGTACGGCCCCCCGAGAAGGCGCCCGGCGAAAGCAAGGTTCCGGTGCGCGAGTTGACCGAGCGGGCGCTGCTGCAACAGTACGCCCCGCCTGGCGCGGTGGTTAACGAACATGGCGACATCTTCTACCTCCACGGCCGTACCGGCAAGTACCTGGAACCGGCTCCGGGTGAAGTTGGAATGAACATCCTGAAGATGGCCCGTGAAGGTTTGCGGCCAGACCTGACCACCGCCCTGCACAAAGCGGTGGCGCTCAAAGCGCCCGTGCGCCACCCGGGCCTGCGGATCAAAACCAACGGCGATTTCACGATCGTCGATCTGACGGTCCAGCCGGTGCCCGCGAGCCCGGATTCAGACGTCGCGGCCAAACTATTCCTGGTCGTCTTCGAGGACGCGCCGGCGCCCGGCCCGCAACTCTCTGAAACCGCCACCGTCTCGGGCGGAGGCGGGGAGGCTAGGGAGATCACCACGGACGTGGATGCGCGCGTTGCGACGCTGAAGCAGGAACTGCGGGCCAAGGAGGAATATCTCCAGACTACCAACGAGGAACTGGCAACCTCCAACGAGGAGCTCAAATCCGCCAACGAGGAAATGCAGTCCGTGAACGAGGAACTGCAATCTACCAATGAGGAACTGGAGACCTCCAAGGAAGAATTACAATCGGTCAACGAGGAGTTGGGCACGGTCAACACTGAACTGCAAAACAAGGTGGCCGATCTGTCGCGCTCGAACAACGACATGAACAACCTGCTGGCCGGCACGGGGATCGGCACTATCTTTGTGGACCATCAACTGCGCATCCAGCGCTTCACCCCCACGGTGACTCAGGTGATCAATCTGATCCTGACCGACGTGGGGCGGCCGGTGAGTCACATCGTCTCCAACCTGGTGGGCTATGACCGGCTGGCGGCGGACGTGCGAGAGGTGCTGGACAGCCTGGTGCCCAAGGAAGTGGAGGTTCAGACCCAGACGGGTACGTGGTACCTGCTGCGCATCCGCCCCTATCGCACTCTGGAAAATGTAATCGAAGGGGCGGTGATCACCTTCACCGAGATTACCGAGATTAAAAGGGCGCAGGCGGCGCTGCGGGAATCCGAGGATCTGCGCCGCCTGGCGGTGGTGGTGCGCGATGCGCACGACGCCATCGCGGTGCAGGACTTGGAGGGTCACATCCTGGCCTGGAATCCGGGGGCGGAAAGGATGTACGGCTGGAGCGAAGCCGAGGCGTTGGCGATGAATATTCGCGACTTGGTCCCGGAGAGCCGGCGGGAGGAAACGTTAGCCGTGCTCCGGAAGTTGAGCATGGCTGAAGTGATGGAGCCGTACCGCATGCAACGGATTGCCAAAGATGGCAGGATCGTGGAGGTCTGGCTTACCGCCACCGCGCTGGTGAACGACTCCGGGGGTGTATATGCTATTGCCACGACGGAGAGAAAGGTACAATCAGAGCCATGACTCCGGAAGAGGCTCGTTCAAATCCGATTGTCGAACGCTCCACGGATTTGACAGGCTCGCCCGAAATGGACTCAGGGCAAGCTCTCCGCCGGCGGGCGGAGGCGCTAGCCGGCGAAAGAGCCGGCGAGATGCCGGAGAACGTCGAGGATTTATCGCCCGAGGCAGCGCGGCGCGCCCTCCACGAGCTGCGGGTTCACCAGATCGAGCTGGAGATGCAGAACGAGGAGTTGAGTCGGACGCAGCAGGAACTGGAAGCCTCGCGGGAGCGGTATTTCGACCTGTACGATCTGGCGCCGGTGGGCTATTTCACGCTCAGCGAACAAGGGTTGATCCTGGAGGCAAACCTAACGGCCGCCAAGTTGTTTGGTGTGGCAAGAGGCGTTTTGGTCAAGCAACCCCTATCGCGCTTTATCCTCCCCGAAGACCAGGACATCCATTACCGGCACCGCAAAGCACTCTTGGAAACGGGCGCCCCACAGTCGTGGGCCTTGCGGGTCCTGAAAAAGGATGCCGTACCATTCTGGGTGCGGGTGGATGCCACCACGGCACAGGGCGCTGATGGGGCCACCGTATGGCGCGCCGTGGTGAGCGATATCACTGAGAGCAAGCGGGCGGAGCGAGCGCTCAAGACCACCAATGCCGAACTTCAGGAATTTGCTTATGCACTCGCGCACGACCTCCAGGAACCTTTGCGTATGGTGGTGAACTTCTCTCAACTACTGGCTGAGGAGTACGCAGGAAAGCTGGGCGAACACGCAGACAAATATGTCGCTTATTCCGTCGAGGGCGCTTTGAGAATTGAGGCTCTCCAGCAAGGCTTACTCAACTATTTGGAGGCTACCGACCGAGTTAGTCATCGCTTATCACCCGTTGATTGCAACCACGTGCTGTCACAGGCGCTGTTATCCCTCCAAACGATCATTCAGCAGAGCGGGGCCGCGGTCACTTCCGATCCGTTGCCGACCGCGGTGGCCAATGAGGCGATGCTGATGCACCTTTTTCAAAACCTGATTCGCAATTCGATCAAGTACAAGGGCGACGCGGCACCCGCAATTCATATTTCCGCTTTGAGAACTGCAGAGGGTTGGTTGTTCTCTGTGAGAGATAACGGCGTCGGCATTGATCCGGCGTACGCCGAGTTCGTCTTCGGCATGTTCAAGCGTCTGCATGGCAAGGAAATTCCCGGCACGGGCATTGGGCTCGCACTGTGCAGGAAGGTAGTGGAACGCCATGGCGGACGCATTTGGGTGGAATCGGAAACGGGGCATGGTGCGACCTTCAAATTCACGATTCCCACGCTGGGACCGATTTAGCGGTCTCCATCTTTGATTGAGTTCCGTCTTCATTTCCGAAGACCTGAATGATCTATGCCAAGTGGCGGCCGGCCCTTTCCGGATTCTTTGGCGGCGATGCTCGGCGTCGGCGACCGGATATGGTCGCTGCTGAGTTCTCCGTCGAAGAGCAATTTACAGAGCCAACGCGTCCAGAATTCAGCACTTTCGGCGCTTCTTGCCTAATGGAAAGCAAGACCTGCACTTAACCCTTGCGGGAAAATCGGGTTTCTACCTCGGGTTTCGCATACATTCGGCATTGGTCCTCAATCTGCAGTGCACTGAACCCGGAAGAGGTGTGAAATGACGACCATAGTGATTGTTCTTCTAGTGTTGTTTCTGCTCGGTGGCGGAGGCTGGGGATATTCTCGTTGGCGCGGATAAGCGGTCGCTGGCAATTTGACCAAGCCCTCGGCCTGCAATGCGAATTCTGGTTGCACCAGAAGAGCGACCTCGATCGTGCAGGATAATACGGCACTGCGCGAGGTGTGATCGGGCACTACGTGACATTCAAGCGGCCGGGCTACGCCGAAGAGCAGAAGACCGATTCACCGAATACCGGAAACAGCTTTTAGTGGAAAGTTCTCGAAAAGAGAAAGAGGAGAAACCAAATGAAACCGAGCACGAAAGATCAGATCAAAGGCGATCTTCATGAACTGAAAGGCAACGTCAAAGAAACAGCCGGACAGATCACGGACAACGCCAACCTGGAAACCAAAGGCCAAAACGAAAAACTCGCCGGCAAAGTCCAAAAGAAAGTCGGCCAAATTGAAAAGGTACTCGAGAAGTAAGTGAACCGGTTCTCGCCGCCGTCCACATAGCTCGGCTTGAAGATAGTGTTCAGTTTGCTTCGTCACTGCTAGCCACCGCCGCCAAAAGAGGCCGCCGTGAGCAAAGCGCTTGGGATGATCCTGGTTGCATTTTGTCTATTCGGTCTTGCGTGGGGCGGCTTTATGTACACAACCAGGGAAAAGATCGTCGACATCGGACCGATTCACGGGTCCGCGGACCGAATCCTACCTATCAGTGCCTCGGGGCTCCGGACCGCCAAACTGATCAAGGGAGCCCGACTATTGGTGGTGAAGGCGGCCCGCACTGCCATAACATGGACCCATGCAAACGAGATAAACCACGAGCTGGTGAGCTTCCTTCGGGAAGGGTCGGGGAAAAGTGCAGGTTCGGCGGCCCGGACCGAAACAGCCGCATGAGCGGAACATTTGCGCTGCCAGGCGCACGAAGACATACGCGCGCTGCCCCATCAGACTGATTACTTGGCCGACTGCACTCGTCTCTCCATGGCGTGCCGATCAGTTACCCTGGGCGGAATGGGAATATTTCTCAGGGTGCCTATACCGCCGGGCGCAGGTATCGATGGTGTTGGACAACTCTGGCGACCGCGTGTCGCGATGGCCGACTGTGACACGGCTTTTCCCCCTTGCGTCATTTTCCGGAAATGGGTCGGAAACCGACACACGGGCCCCGATGTTCTCGCCGTTCGCTCTAAGCAAACCTCTTTGAACGGCCGGACCCTTAGATCCTTGCGGGGCTCCCAACCTCGCCTGCTCTCCTGGAGCCCCGCATCCCCAGTTGGGAAGTAGGAAAAACCGTAGCCGGGGGTGGGTGGCCCTGTTCAACCCAGGGTGTGTTGACCGCGAGTTCCGTTACAGTCCGCCACCGCCGCTCCGAAACGTCTAGTCCTCCTTAATGGGTCTCCCAGTAGGGTACCGCTCCGTAGTAGCTGAAGATCCGGGTTCCCCAACTGGTATCCGCCATGTCCGGCCAATTGTCTTTGTCAAATCCCGGAGCATTCTCCAGCTTCTTCTTGTCGACATCTAAAATAAGCCTCGTCGGGGGAATCTGTGGGTAATTGACGAGCTTCAGCCAGCCTTCTCGGTGAGGAATCGCCGGAACTTTCGGCAGGTGGAATCGAACGATCTCTGCTGATCTTCGCCACCGTGATAAAGGAGCGGACCGCCGTACTCAATCATTTGGAGGAGGATCTGCTCCACTGGCTTCTTTCGTAGAGAAGTGTTGCAGTGGAGATCGCGGATGAATTCCCCACCCAGTGCCCACATGTTATCGACGTGTTTCTGGATCGTCTTCGGCGACAGGTTTGACGCTGCCAGATGTTCGAGGAAGGGTCGGAACAAAGTCAGTAGCTGTTCGCCTGGCGGCAGATCTTCTTCCAGCCCCATCCATGAACGGGGCCAGCCGTTCAGATCCCGGCAATAGTGTTCAAGATCGTGACGTGGCGCGGCGGGAGCGCGGTTTATCCTGGTAGTTCTCGCCCTCGACAGTTTCCACTTCATGCTCCAGCTCATCACGATTCTAAACCGCTGTCATCACTTTCCGGGTTTTGTTTACCAGCAGGCCCGCTTCAGTGCCAATCACAAGAGTATTGAGATTGCCGTGCGTCCGCGCAAAGGTTCGGTGGCGATCTGTTCGCGCTGCCATCAGCCGGCACCGGGTTACGACGAACTCGCCGAGAGGCGATTCGAGTTCATTCCTTTCTGGGGATTTCTGGTTTTTCTGCTCTACTCCATGCGGCGCGTCGATTGCCGCCGCTGCCAGGCGGTCTTCGTCGAGGAAGTTCCCTGGGGCGACGGCAAGCGGACCCTGACCAGAGCGTACATGTTGTTTCTGGCCCGCTGGGCCCGCAAACTGTCGTGGAAGGAAACGGCCGAGGCGTTCCGCACTTCATGGGAAAAGGTTTTCGACGCGGTGGAACACGTTGTCACCTTTGGGCTGGAGCACCGGGTGCTGGGGCAAATCGATGCCATCGGCGTCGATGAAATCCAATACGCCAAAGGCCACAAGTACCTGACGCTGGTTTATCAGATCGATCTCGACGTCACGCGCCTGCTTTGGGTGGGCCGCGAGAGAACCATCGAATCCTTTCGTGGATTTTTCACTGTCATCGGCGACGAACTGGCCTCCAAGATCGTGTTCGTCTGCTCCGATATGTGGGAACCCTATCTGAAAGTCATTCGCGAGAAATGCTCCGAGGCGCTTCACATCCTCGATCGCTTTCACATCGTGGCGAAAATGAACAAGGCGCTGGACGAAGTCCGTGCCGGAGAATCGCGCCGCATCGCGAGCGAGGGCGGCGTGCCCGTGCTGAAGAAGTCACGCTGGCTGCTGCTCAAACGCGAAGAGAATCTGAAAACGGAACAACGCTTCCGGTTACGTGATCTGCTCCGCTACAACCTGAAGACCGTACGTGCTTACCTTCTGAAGGAAGCCTTTCAGCAACTCTGGGATTACAACTCCCCCGCATGGGCCGGAAAGTTCCTCGATGATTGGTGCCGGCAGGTGATGCGCTCGCGCATCGAGCCTATGAAGAAGATCGCCCGCTCCCTGCGCGAGCACCGCGAACTGATCCTCAACTATTTCCGCGCTCAGAAGCTGCTTTCCAGCGGGGTCGTGGAGGGTCTGAACAACAAGGCTAAAGTCACCATGAGAAAATCCTACGGTTTCCGCACCTTCCGCTGTCTCGAACTTGCGCTCTATCACTCACTTGGCAAATTACCCGAGCCGGAATCGACCCACGAATTCTTCTGACGAACCTTCTATTACAACCAACTCCGGAAACGTACCCGCAAGCTGTTTCTCTTCCGGGATGAGTACATCTTCGAGCTAGAGCACGCCACCGTGGTGGAAGTTCCACAGCAAGGGCATGCGACCTACGTTTTCTCGCGGCCACCGAACCTCGATCAATGGGTCCGCGCGTACGCGGGAGCTGCCAAGGACGACATCCGCCAGAATCGGGGGAACGCGGCCGAGCAACTCGGCTTCCTCGGCCGCGTCATGCACGGCCGAAATCCGAGAAACTGGGAGCGCGATCTCCGCGCGAAAATCGGTGAGCCGGTGGACTACTCACTCGCGGTGGATGAGACGCATTAACGGACTCCCATGCGCCGCGATGGTCGATTCATTTCTGCTTCCGAGATCGGCACCTGGTGCTACTGCAAGAAAGCGTGGCACCTGAGCCATAGCGGCCATCCATGCTCGCTTACAGAAGAGCGCGCGGCCGGAATCCGATATCACAAGGCCCACAATCGCCACCTACGAGCGGCCCACCAGCAGCAGGCGGTAGCGAGAATTGTCATGCTCGTCTGCGTTCTGATTGTCATTCTGCTTGGGACTTCCCGCTTATGGACCCAATGACAATCGCGTTTGCCGTCCTCGGTCTGGTATTTCTAGTGGCCCTGCTCATGTGGGCGCGCGCCCGTCGACAGATACGGCAAAGTGGGATTCCGGATGGTCGCGTTGTCTACCAGGACACCGACCGGCGCCACAATGTCGAACGTCCCCTGGTGTCTTCGAGTTGCGGCTTGACCGGGAAGCCAGACTATTTGGTGGAAGCAGCGAATGGCCTGATTCCCGTTGAGCTGAAATCACGCAACTGCCCCCGCTCCGGTCCTCATGAGGGCGAGGTTGCTCAGGTGACCGCCTACTGCGTGCTTGTCGAAGACGCCCTCGGGGCGACACCGCCCTTTGGAATTATTCAATACGCCGATCTCTCCTGGCCCATCCGGTATACCCTGAAAGACCGCAAGCGACTTCTTCACATTCTCGACGAAATGCGCGAAGCCCGAAACTCCCGGACGGTCCACCGCGATCATCAGCACGCGGCTCGTTGTCGCGCCTGCGGCTACCGAGCCGTCTGCGACGAGGCACTCGACTAAGGCGCATGACGGTTCCACGATTGCCGGGTGTCGATCAAACAATGGCACGGTGTAGCGGGGCTGTGTCGGGCCTCAGTGGCGCAGATGGAGATGCCCGCAGCTACCGCTTCTGCTGCAGGAACCTTTTCGTCGCCTCCGATGCGGTGTAGATCTCGCCGTCGATCAACATGCGCCCGGTGTACCCGCCGCCCGGCTTCTCGAACTCCCAGGCGACCTCATGCCCCTGCCGAGCGAGTTTCGCCCATTTTGACGCCTTTG
>Ga0302200_10002456_pt1 | contig 16390 bp, 15 predicted proteins | sample II_Bog_N3_1_FD_194585 | JGI IMG/M metagenome (GOLD analysis project Ga0302200, IMG submission 194585) | Peat permafrost microbial communities from Stordalen Mire near Abisko, Sweden - II_Bog_N3_1 | ecosystem: Environmental > Terrestrial > Soil > Wetlands > Peat | place: Sweden: Abisko... | reverse complement strand
TATGGATCTTTTGGCACGGTCGAAGTTGTGCCCTTTCACAAAGCCTATGGGTCTTTTGGCACGGTCGAAGTTGTGCCCTTTCAAAACTGTCCCGCGTTGTTGAAAGCTGTTCCTATTAGACTCCGCACGCCTGGACTCGGGTTAGCTGGCGACCGGGGTGATTGGCTTGGCAGTGTCCCGCTTGACCAGGGAGCCGTTTTTGAGGGTACGCAGGGTGCTGTAGGGGCCGATGACGATTTCCTGACCGTCGGTGAGGCCGGAGAGGACTTCGATGTCGGTTGCCCCGGTGATGCCGGTGGTGACGGGGACGAACTTTGCACGGAGCTTTCCGGTTGCGTCCTTGTCCAACACATATACGCCCTGGATGGGCACGGGCTTGGCAGCCGTAGTAGTGGATGCAGCCTGTACCCCGTCGGTGCTTTTCTTGTCGGTGCTTGGGTCGTGCATGGTGAGGGCCTGAATGGGCAGTGAGAGCACGTTGGTCTTGTGGGCGGTGGTGATCTTGGCAGTGGTGGAGAGGCCGGGGCGGAGCTCGTCAGAGGGGTTGTCAAGGGTTACGACAACCTTGAAGTCCTTGGCTTCTTCAGTGCCGGTGGTGGACTGGGAGGTGGCGACGCCGGTGGAGCGAAGCAGGGCCTGGTCGCCAACCAGGGTGACATGGCCTTTGAAGACCTTTCCGGGGAGTGCGTCGACGGTGACATCAGCGGGCTGGCCCATCGTGATGTTGACGATGTCGGTTTCGTCGACTTTGACTTCGGCGGTGACCACGCTCATATCGGCGATGGTCATGATGGTGGAGCCTTCGGTGTTCTGAATGCCTTCAACGACGGTTTCGCCTTCGCGGAGGGGCTCATTGGTGACGACGCCGTCAAAGGGAGCTATGGCCGCGGTCAGGTCGAGGGCATTCTGGTCGCCGCGGAGCATGGCCACCTGGGTCTGCATGTGTCCGCGAGCGGAATCGGTCTGAGCCTTGGCCTGGTTGACCTGGGCGACGGCCTGAGCGACTGAGGCCACATCGAGGTCATAGGCGGCCTTTTTGGCATCGAAGTCCTGCTTGGCGAGGATGCCGTCTTTGTAGAGGGCCTGGGCGCGTTCCCAGTCGAGCTTCTTTTGCTCGAGGTCGGCCTTGGCGTGTTCGACGTTGGCATCCATCGTTTTTTCATTGGCGATATCTGAGGCGATATCGGTTTTGGCGGCAGCGATGGCAGCTTCCTGGCCGGAGACGCTGGCTTCCTGCTGGACATGCTCGATGGTGGCGACGGTCTCGCCTTTTTTGACCTTCTCACCCTCTTTTACATAAAGGTGGGTGATGCGGCCCATGGCCGTGGCGCCGAGGTTGACATAGTACTTGGCCTTGATCTGTCCGGTTCCGCTGACAACCGTGGATAAGTCTTCGCGCACGATTTTTGCGGTAAGGACCTTGGTATAGCCCGCCTGCTGCCGGTAGACGTAGAAGGCAACAAGCCCCGCAACCACTAAAACGCCGAGAATGATGAGAAGAATCTTTTTCATGTGCTGTTCGAACTCCAGGTGTCTCCAGTTTCAGTCTACGCAATGGAAGCCGGTCCGGTTCCCTTTTGCGGCACAATTTGGTGCCGTAGTTGTGCTGCCACGTGGCACGATTGAGGCAAATTATGTGCCGGCGGCGAATGGGTCGGGGTGGCACCCATCAAGAAAGCCTCGTAAAAGATTGCGCTTATTTCTTGGACGGGCGAGGCCGCCAACTGGTCTCAAATGCTGCTGGATGGGATGGATTGAGCGGGGTTTGGGGAACAACGCTGGTTACTTTCCGGGCGCCTCCGCGTCCAAAGGTCATTGAACTCCACACGGAATCTTGCCCAGCCTCATCGGGACCCGTAGAATAAGGGAACGCAGGAGTTTTGAAGGCAATGACGCTGAACAGCCGTACGTTTCTTTTTGCCGCACTGGGATGCGGCCTGGTATTTACACCCGCACACGGGCTTCTGGCTGAGGGCGCAGGCGCTGCCGCGGTTGCCCTTTCCGGGCAATCACAGCAGGCAGCCGGCGATCAGAGCCAGGAACCCGATCCGCTGAAGCGGAAGCGTTCCGACAAGGAACAGTTTGAGACGCAGAAGGCGCTGAGGACGGAAATCAAGGGCGCCTACAAGACATGGCTCGAGCAAGACGTGGTGTGGATCATTACCGACGAAGAGCGCAAGGCGTTCAAGACGCTGACGAACGATGAGGAGCGCGAGGCATTCATCGAGCAGTTCTGGCTGCGCCGGAATCCCAGCCCCGACTCTCCGGAGAACGAGTTCCGCGAGGAGCATTATCGTCGCATAGCGTATGCGAATGAGCATTTTGCAGCAGGCAAGCCGGGCTGGAAGACGGACCGCGGGCGCATCTACATTGAGTATGGCAAGCCTGACTCGATCGACTCGCATCCTTCGGGCGGCGCGTATCAGCGGCCGATGGAAGAGGGCGGCGGCGAGACTTCGACGTTCCCGTTCGAGACGTGGCACTATCGGTATCTTGAGGGCGTGGGCGAGAACATCGATCTGGAGTTTGTGGACACCTGCCAGTGCGGCGACTACCACTTCACGATTGACCGAAGCGAGAAGGACGCGCTGCTGCGGACACCGGGCGCAGGTTTGACTCAGTGGGAAGAGACGGGCCAGGCAAAGAAGGCGGACCGTTTCAAGGGCGGCATGGAAAACCTGGGTACTGGCCCGCTGTCGTCTTCGGAGAACTCGAAGGAATTCGACCGGATTGAGCTTGCGGCGAAGATATTTGCTCCTCCGCCGATCAAGTTCAGCGACCTGGACAGCTTCATCTCCGAACACAAGATCATGAGCGGTCCGGTGTTTCCGTTTGATGTTCGGACGGATTTTGTGAAGGTCACGGACAACACGGTGCTGGTTCCGATCACGGTTCAATTGAAGAACAGCGACATTACCTTTGTGACCAAGGACGGGGTTTCAAAGGGAGTGGTGAATATCCTGATCAAGGTGACGACGCTGACGCACAAGACGGTGCAGAGCGACGAAACCACGGTTGCAGTGGAAGAGCCGGCGGAACTGCTGCAGAAGGCGCAGAATCGCCCGTCTGTCTATTGGAAGGCACTGCCGCTGATTCCGGGACTTTACCGACTCGACATCGCGATCAAGGATGTGAACAACCCGGATCACATGGGGCTTTATGGCAGCAGCCTCGATGTTCCCACCTATCACGACGAGAAGCTGGCGACTTCCTCTTTGATTCTTGGCGATGAAATGAACACCGTCTCATCTCGGGATATTGGAGAGGGCAGCTGCGTGATTGGAAACACGCACATTTGCCCACGTGTGGCGAAGAACCGGGCCACGCCGGTGAGCTTCAAGCGGGACCAGCAGCTTAACTTCTGGATGCAGGTCTACAACCTGACGATCAACGATGCGACCAAGAGCAACGAGGCGACGGTGGTCTACCAGATCATCGACACGACTTCGAACACGGTTGTCTTCGAGAAGCAGCTGGACTCAAAGGATTTAGGGCCGCACAGCGATCAGTTAACTTTGGAGAAAACTCTTCCCATGGCTGGGCTTCAGCCTGGAAAGTACAAAGTGACGATCAAAGTAAATGACACAATTTCCAAACAAGAGATTGCGCAATCGGCACCTTTTGTCGTGGAATAGTAATTGTGGGGCGCAGCAGGGCCACCGGACGGTAGATTTGGAGCCAGCGTCAGTTCAATTTGAACGAGTTTCGTCAGCACTTCTAGCCAGGAACGCCTCCAAGTCAACGAATGTGATCATTCGCAGGAACCATCTCGTCTTGTTGGCAGCACTGATTGCTCTAGGGAGCGTTCCGGTCTACGGAATCATGCCCGGAACAGTCTCCGGAGTGGTGCGCGACTCTTCAGGTTTGCCGGTGATCGGGGCGGAAGTCGAGTTGATGCGTCCGGATCTTACGGTGATTGCGAGCGTACTGACGAGCAGCACGGGCCGCTTTACGATTTCATCGGTTGTGCCTGGCCGCTATGCCGTGAAGGCGATGGGCACGACTTTCCTTCCGTCTCTTCGTGAGAACGTTCGGGTACGGACCGGCCTGGTAGTGAACCTGACGCTGAATACGCTTTACGAAGCGATGCAGTGGCTGCCTTCCGAGCCAAGGAACGGCAATTCTCAGAAAGACGACTGGAAGTGGACGCTGCGAGCGGCAGCGAACCGTCCGTTGCTGCGCTGGCTGGAGGATGGTCCGCTGGTGGTGGTGTCAGACGGGACGGGCACGGCGCCGAAGCTGAAGGCTCGGTTGGTGGCTACGGGTCGGGAGGGGACGTTCGGCGAGAGCGGAGAACGGGTCTCAATGTCGTTGGAGAATACGCCATCCAATAGCCGTGAACTGCTTGCGCAGGTGGATTTCGATCCAGATTCGGCGGCGGGAATGGAGTCGATGCTGGGTTTCCGCCAGGATCTTGGTTTTGCCGGGGCAGTGGACTCAGTTGCGGCGGTGGCGATTCATCCCGAGTTGGATTCAGGAGCGAGCGAAGGGCTTGATGAGGCGGCCATGCGCTCCGCGGAGACCATCAATCTGGGCGACATGCTTGAGGCGGAAGCGGGGTCGACGCAGGTGTTTGCGCGATTCAGCCAGGACTCGCCGAATACGATCTTTGCCGCACTTCCGTTTGCTTCGGTGGGCTGGCGCACGGGCGATTCGACGGTGCGGTATCGGATGGCAACCGCTGTTCCGGCATCGGAGGAGACGAGCGATGGCCAGGCGGAGGCATGGCTTCCACGGTTGGCCGTGAGCAATGAGGGCAGGCTGACGCTGGAACACGGTCTGCACCAGGAGATTGGCTGGGAGCGGCGCACGGATAATTCTGACGTAGCGTTGCTGGTTTATGCCGATCGGATGGACAACCCTGTGCTGGAAGCTCAGGAGCGGGCTGGTGCGGGCGATGCGCCGGTGGCTGCATTGCTGCGTGACCCGGAGAGCGGACTTGTTCGGACGGCTGGGCCAGGCTTTTCATCCTCGGGCGTGCAGGCAACACTGCAGCACAGGCTGCCGGGGAACAGCCAGATTCGCGTGAGCTATGCGACCGGGAATGCATTGGTGTTTTCTGGCACGACTCAGCCAGGCGGTCAAGCGGTGTCGCTGGCGGGACTGATTGGTTCCGCTCATCCGCGACGCGCCCAGGCCTATTCGATCTCTCTTTCTGGGACGCTTGAAGGCAGCGGAACGCGCTGGCGGGCGACCTACCGCTGGCAGCCGGAGAATACGGTAACATCGATTGCGCAGTTCTCGCCGGATGGAGCCGATCCGTACCTGAATATGCAGTTTCGTCAGCCGATTTACCACCACAGGGACGGCGCGAGCAGCATTGACGCACTGCTGAACCTGCGCAATCTGCTGGCCGAAGGCTACCGGCCGTATGTGCTTGCCGACGGCTCAGTGCTTGTGTTTGCGCAGGCCGAGCGGGGCATCAGCGGGGGACTGGCGTTCAGCTTCTAGCCTTTTGGTGGTTAAGTCATTCAAGCCAATCCTGGTTAGCGATCACGGTTCCGGCAAGGGCCTTCATATTCAGCGGCGTTTATGCTATATTCTTCAAGTGGCAAGGTGAAATTTCCGCCCTTCGCAAGCTGTCCGCATAGTCCTCTGCGGTACGGCACCACCGATCGAACGGACGCGTAGCTCAACTGGCAGAGCATTCGGCTCTTAACCGACAGGTTGTAGGTTCGATTCCTACCGCGTCCACCATAGAATCAACAAGTTAGGTTAGGCTGCTTCCCGTGACTCTCCCGTGCGGTTGAGCGCAAGGTCAACTATCTTGTTCTGCGCTTCGGTCATATCCGGCGTGAAAACATCCCAGTAAATGTTCATGGTTGTACGGATGTCCGCGTGACGCATCAGCCGTTGCTGTACGCCTACCGGAGTGCCCACGGAACCAAGCTCCGAAGGCCATGATGCGCAAGTCGCGGTCAGCAGCGGTCAGCCTGGGCGGATATGGAAGAAAGGGATTTCATTCATGCGAATGATATGAATAGCAGGCGTCGGGGTCATGATGAACCGCTCGAACCAGCCCGCCTGAAAAAACCGGGACCCAGGATTTATCCCAGCATCTGATTCGACAGAGTTCGACAAAGAGAGTCGAGTACAAGCCGGCACCGGCGAAGACTGCCGAGATCGTCGTCGACAGAATTGCCGGGTGGCCAGATCCGGGATGTTGAGAGTACTCGATGTTATTGGTCCTCTGTACCAGAATTCCCCCGCTTCATCATCCAGCCGATCGCGGTGCCAGCCGCAATACCAACCGCAAATATCACTGCGACGGTTTCAAGAGGATGTCGCTGCAGGCGCCGCTTTGTGTTGTACAGAAGCTCTGTCGCGGCGTCGGCGCTATCTTTTGCCGCGCGCCTGGCAGCCAGGACACTGTCTTCAAGCGCGTCTGCAACAGCAGATGCTGCCCGGGCGGCCTTGTGCGTTGTATCGTCAATTTGCTGTCCTACGTGTTCGAATACTGATTGTTCCATTGGATGTTAACCTCCCATGTTTTTGGTGCGATCGTGATTTGTCGATTGATGGATTACTGGTTAAGACTTGGGTGATGGTGACGATAGTGGCGATGGTGACGGTGATGCACGACCACCACAACCTGCGCTTGCACGGTATGGGGCATTGCAATGCAGAAAAGGAGGACCAGGCCGATGCAAGACTTCCTCATAACCTATTGTGACCTGAAGCTTCGCGACCCGTTGAGCAACTTTGACCTACACGCAAGCTGCGCCAATAGGAATGGGGCGGTCCGACTCTGTCGCATGGCTTGTCCTCCTTCTGTCGCTTTGGCGAACAATTGAGCATGCCTGAGTCAGGTAGCATCATGGATTCCCGATACGAATCGAGGACCTTCAACGATGCGGTTGGAAATATTTTGGCAATTGTGAGCCAGAAAGCACAGTGTAGAGACTCGGTGGTTTCGTATTCTTCGATCAAAGAGGCATCCTCAAACAATTCCGCGCAATAACCAGTTCTCCGCATCCCTCTTATGCCCCCGCAAAACCCCTCTGCACAATTGCCCTTCCATAATGCCTCTGGAGCGGGTTCGCCGGAAGGCGGACCCAACACTCTGTGTCGGCGCGGACCTGGTGGGCGCACAGCATTTTGCAGGGAAGTGTTGAGAACGGAATCGGATTGAATGAATGAGGAGTCCAGGTCACCACTTCGAGGAGAGGTCATTGCACCGGGGATCTTCCATCTGAATTGCAACGGGCCCGCACCGGCTATCCTCAACTTCGACCTGCACTCCGCGGTGCAGGCAGATATACCTGGGGTCGTGCGTGACATTCAGTGCACTGTCGAGGAAGCTCGAGCGACAAGAGTCTTCCGCCGCGGCTGCTACCATTCTGCATCGAGGTTCTTCCATTTTCTTTTCCTGGCCTTTCCGCTCGTGGCTTCGCCTGATCGTTCCAAAGACGAACTGAAATACAGTTGACACGGCTTGTGGGATTCAAGCTGCTCAAAAGGGGACAATACGCGGGTCCCCGGTCCGATTCCGAAGCCCGGCAACCTGCACCGATGAGCGCCCCGCTCCAATCGTGGCCTGGCGGACATGGGCTTTTGAGGCGAGCAAGAGTGTACAGTCATCTGAGCCTGCTGGGAGTAACGTCAGGCGATGAAGACTTCAATCACCAGCCGCATTCGTACATGCAGAGCAATCTTGTGGGATTTGTTTCTTTCAGCCGTCGGGTGTTTTGTATTGAGGGGTTGCTTCCGCCTGGTGGCAGATGGACGAGACGGCACAGAGACGAGAGCGAACCCATGCGCTGTTGGCCAGGCTCGCGATCCACTTGCGTATGTTGGCGCGGCACTCATACTGCTGGCTCTTGCCGCGAATGAACAGCCGGGACGGATGAGTGCGGCCGCTGAATCTCATTGCTGGAACGACGCAGAGACTCTATGAGCGCCGGGGCCCTGAGGATGGTGCAGGTTTTGATTGTTACGGGGCGGGTGTCGAAGTAGGCGTCAGCGGATTCACTGCCCGTCACGAAAGTCGATCGCCCAGCACGAAGCGATTCACTGGAAGTTGAAGTGGCAGGATGCTTTTTGCCCTGGCATTGCGCGGTACTTTTGTGTGCAAATTTGTGTACCTTGCAAGGTGGGCGTCTGTTGCGAATTCCTCTCGGGTTCAGGATTGCGCAAGCGGTGAGCCGATGTGCAATTGTTCATCCATTCGCGACGCGCTGTTCGGTATTTCTTGCGCTAGCCTGGACGGCAACCCTGATGTGCACCGGCTCCACGCGGTAGGCGCGAGCGCGAAGGAAAGCGGCCATATAGGACTGCGCTACCCGCTTCCAGATCATTGGCCGGGCATAAAGATAGGCGCGTTCGCGCATTGCCTGGCGGGCCTCATCGTCGGATAGGAGTGCGATTGTGGCTGCTGCGATGGCGGCTGGGTTCTCAAACGGGACCAACACCCCGCGGCCTTGATCGAGCAACTCCGCAGCGTGCCAGTACGGAGTGGAGATGATGGCCTTCCCAGCACCCATGGCGTAGGCCAGGGTTCCTGAGACAGCTTGCGCCTCATGACAGTAGGGTGTGATGTAAATGTCGGCCGAGCCGACCAGCGAAGCCATCTCCCGTGGATTGACAAACCGGTTGACGAACAGGACCTGCTGTTCCACTCCCAGTTTCTTCGCCAGGGCCTGTAACTCAAGTCTGTAGCGGTCCCCTTCACGGGCGCGAATGTGCGGGTGAGTGGCGCCTGCAATCATGTAGACGGCGTTACGGCGACTGGCGAGGATGCTCGGCATGGCCTGGATAACGCTTTCGAAGCCTTTGTTGGGAGAGAGAAGCCCAAACGTGAGAAGCACACTTTTGCCCTGGCAAGAGAACGCTTGTTTGTAAGCGTCCGGTTGTTCAAAGGGCAGATCGGGGATGCCATGAGGAATGAGTTCGATTTTATTGGCCGGAACCTTGAAGACTTCCTGCAAGACACGAGATGAGTATTGACTCATGACAATAAGGCGTTCGGAGCGAGCGCAAATCTTGTGCATTACAACCCGCTGGTCCAGGTTCGGTTCACGGAGTACGGTATGCAGAGTTGTGACTACCGGCATCTTGAGTTGCTTCAGCAGCTCCAGGATGTAGTTTCCGGATTTGCCTCCAAAGATTCCGTATTCATGCTGTAAGCAGACGAGATCGACATTCCTCGAATTCAAGAAGTCAGCGGCGGATCGATAGGACTCGATGTCGTCTTCTCTTATCTCAAATCGTACCCGCTCGGGGTACGAGTAGGAGGACTGCCCATCGTTGATGGCCACGACTGAGAGCTGGGCGGCTCCGTATTCAGATTCGATCGCATTACACAAGTCTGCTGTGAAAGTCGCAATTCCACACTGTCTGGGAAGGTGGTTGCCAATCACTGCAATCCTGACCGGGCGCAGTGGGCGGGGCGCCAACTGAAGAGAGGAAGCTGAATCAACACCGAAGATCCTGTGCCGCGCTTCGGGAGAGATGAGACGGTTTGATTGCGAGTCCAAAAAGGTATTTGAAGGGGCCATTCCGCATGTCTCCCGTAATTGTAAGATCGCGTTTGAAAATGAATTATGCCCTGAGAGGGGCGTGCTTTGCTTTGCGGGCTCAAGGGACTTCTCAGCAGCTGCTGTTGAGTAATCCTGGGCCTTCGAACTCAGTTCTTCCGCGGCTTCGTGATCGCCTCTGTGATGTGCGGCTGCGGCGACGGTGTGGGCTGCGTGGATAGGAAGGTCCGCCGCATTGTCATAGTTGCTCTGAGGCATTGTGTTCACCATCATCGAGGAAAGATTCTGCCTGCCGCATCTAGATGCTGTCACGTTGAATTTGAAGAGGCTGAGCAATCGTGCACATGGCAGCCCGAGTGCATCAAAGGGGTCTCAGCTCGTGGTTGGGGCATTGAGCGTTGAATCACTGAACCTGTTACTCCGTTTCTAAACAAAGTGCAGCATGGATTCTGGTCATAATTGACCGGACTCCCGGTTGTGATCTCTCGGATAGTGGTCATGGCAGTTGAGGAACAACTGAGCGTTTCTTGCGCGCTTGGGGATGAGCTGTGAGCGCATCCACGGTTACAAGCAGCAATGGCCTTGAGCTGACAAACTCGGCAAACCGGAACGGGAACATTAAGCGAGCAGGTACAAATGGATGCGCAACGACTGAAAGACACGGCCAAGCTGCTCTTTGCCGATCACAAGGGCCTGCTTGCAATGGATGAGAGCACCGGGACCTGTAACAAGCGTTTTGAAAAGCTTGGAATTCCGCAGACTGTGGAAGCCAGGAGAGCCTACCGCGAATTGATTGTGACCACCCCAGGGCTGGGAGAGTCGATCGGCGGCGCCATTCTTTACGACGAGACGATCCGGCAGATCAAGCACGACGGTACGAGCTTTGTCAGAGTCCTCATCGAGGCCGGAATCATTCCGGGCATCAAGGTGGACACAGGCGCCAAGGAACTGGCCGGCCATCCGGGCGAAAAGGTCACCGAAGGCTTGGACGGATTGCGGAGTCGGCTTCAGGAATATTTCCAGATGGGCGCGCGCTTTGCCAAGTGGCGCGCCGTGATTGCTATTGGGAGTGGGCTTCCGAGTTGGGGCTGCATTGAAGCCAACGCACATGCACTGGCTCGCTACGCGGCGTTGTGCCAGGAAGCAGGTCTGGTCCCAGTTGTGGAACCTGAAGTCATCATGGATGGCGACCATACGCTGGAAGAGTGTTCCGCGATTACGGAGGAAATGCTTCGCACGGTATTCAGCGAACTGATCGCGCAGGGAGTCCTGCTGGAAGGCATGGTCCTGAAGCCAAATATGGTGCTTCCAGGAGTAGATTGCGCGATCGAGCCAACATTGGAAGAGGCAGCGGAGGCGACCGTGAACTGCTTCCTGCGATCTGTTCCAGCTGCGGTGCCGGCGATAGCCTTCTTGTCGGGCGGCCAACCCGCGGAATTGGCCTCGGCCCGCCTGAACGCGATGAATTTGAGATTTGAATCGCGGTTGCCGTGGGCGCTGGCATTCTCGTTTGCTCGCGCCATTCAGCAGCCGGCGTTAGAGATTTGGAATGGCCGTGAGACCAACGTTGCGGCGGCACAGAAGGCTTTGTTTCATCGCGCACTCTGCAACAAGCTTGCGCGCTGCGGTGAATACTCATCGGATATGGAGAAATGATGACTGGAAACAAGCACAACCCCGAAGGCAACAGCAGTGAAATTGGCGAACCCGATCCTGGCCCTTACTGGCGGCGCATGCATCGTGACTGGCGTTTTTGGGTAGGCGCTTTGTTCATGGCTGCCGCACTCGCTATCTACGTTATGAGCGGCGACCTGGCATGGGTTCCCAATGGACATCGGCAACAGGCGATGCCTGCGAGCGCTGCGAATTGAGTTTCAAATGATATGGGAGGGACAACGGACCATGGGCAGAGCACAGTTGTATCCTCTGCGATTCGACCCGATCTATGAGTATCGGTTGTGGGGTGGGCGTCGGCTGTCCGGCCTACTCTCCGCGCCGCTGCCGACAGATGCACCCGTCGGCGAAGCGTGGGTGCTGAGCGACCGCACCGATCACCAGAGCCTGGTTGCGAATGGACTGCTCAAAGGCCGGACGCTCGGTCAGGTGATGGAGCAATTCAGGGAACAATTGATGGGGAAGCTGTCTACGCGCTTCCGTCGTTTCCCGCTATTGCTCAAGTTTCTGGATGCGCGCGAGATGCTTTCTGTTCAGGTACATCCCAGTGACGCGCACCCAGAACTGATTCCAGCGGGCGATACGGGAAAGACCGAAGCATGGGTGGTGATTGAAGCTGAAAAGGGAAGCCATATCTATGCTGGCCTGAGGCCAGGCACCACTGCCTGCAACCTGCGGCAGTCTCTCGACGATGGGACCATTGCGGATGACCTTGTGAGCATTTCCCCAGGGCCGGGCGATGCTGTTTTCATCCCTGCGGGAACGGTTCACACTCTGGGCAACGGCGTCATGGTTTTTGAGGTTCAGCAGAATAGCGATGTGACATTTCGACTCTACGATTGGGGCCATATCGACTCGAAGACCGGGGAAGCGCGGCCGCTGCAGGTGGATCAGGCTTTTGCCTGCATTGAGTTTGGAGCGAGCAACAGTGGCCTGGTTGCGCCCGTTGTTGAGACGACCAAACCTGTCGAGCGCGAGAGGCTCTTCGATTGCCATGCCTTCAAATTGTGGCGATATCTCGGTCAAGACTTGTTCACGGTTGGAGCGATGGCAGAGCCACGGGTATTGATTGGCATTGAGGGATCAGGCGAGATGATGCACAATGGCATTCCCTACGCGGTGGGCAAGGGAGATGTCTGGCTTTTGCCGGCGGAGGTCGGGGAGTGCGCGTTTCAACCCGTCGGAGAGGTAACTCTGCTGGAGATAGCTATTCCTTGACAGTGCAAAACATCCGCCATGTAACAGGACCCCAGGTTGGGAGATGAATGAAAAAGCTCATTGTATTTGATTTGGACGGAACGCTCGCGCCCAGCAAATCGTCTCTCGCTCCGCAGACGGCGGGGCTGCTGCGTGACCTGCTGGGGATGATGAAGGTGGCAGTGATCTCTGGAGGCGCATGGGCGCAGTTTGAGAAGCAGCTGCTGACCGATCTGCCCAAGGGAAGTCTGCTCGCGAATTTGTCTTTGCTTCCAACCTGCGGAACGAAGTTCTTTGAATACGACGGGAGATGGACGGAACTGTATTCTGAGGACCTTTCGACGGAGCAAAAAAAGAAGATCGTCGATTCCCTGGATAAGGCGGCGGAACAAGCGGGCTATCGCGCCAAAAAGGTGTGGGGAGAGGTGATTGAAGACCGGGGAAGCCAGGTCACATACTCCGCATTGGGTCAGCAAGCACCCCTGTCAGAAAAGGAAAAGTGGGATGCCGATTTTTCCAAACGGAAGAAAATCACAGCGATTCTGGAGAACCTCATCCCAGAGTTTTCCGTCCGCATGGGCGGCGCCACTTCAATCGATGTGACCAAGCCCGGCATTGACAAGGCCTATGGCATTGGAAAGCTGCGGGACACGCTTCACCTTTCATTGAAAGAAATGATTTACATCGGCGATGCATTGTTTCCGGGCGGGAACGATTACCCGGCGGAAGAGGCGGGCGTTGCGTCGATCCCCGTAAAAGGGCCTGATGATACCAACGTGGCAATCAAGACGATCCTTGCCTGCCTGGGTGACAAGTGAGGACGGCTGATGGAGCGAGCGGCGAGGAGATTCGATGAGCGGCTTCAAGTTACAACGTCTTGGCATCATCATGGAGCCGGAGCCAGGTAATCCGAATGAAGTGGAGGGGGTTCTGAATCCTGGAGCCGTGCGCGGACCCGATGGAGCACTCTATCTGTTTCCGCGGATGGTTGCAAAGGGAAATTTTTCACGAATCGGGATAGCGCGCGTGCGGTTCAATGAAGCAGGCGACCCGACGGGTGTGGAGCGCCTAGGCATCGCGCTGGAGCCCGAAGCCGAGTATGAATTGCGGCCGGGTGGCGGTGGGTGTGAGGATCCTCGCGTCACGTTTGTCGAGCCGCTGAAGCGCTACATCATGATGTATGCGGCATTCTCTTCCCGGGGGCCAAGAATCGCGATGGCGGAGTCGGAGGACCTCTTCCATTGGAAGCGGCTGGGATTGGCGACTTATGCGCACTGGCATGGTCTCGAACTGGGAGACGTTGACGATAAGGATGCGAGCCTGTTTCCAGTCGCGATTCCAAATTCATCCGGGCATCGGGAACTGGGTATGCTGCACCGTCCGCTGTTCGCCGGCACGCGGCCGGAGGAAACTGCCTGTTGTCCGACATCTCGCGAGGTGGATCTCGATCGAGAGAGCATTTGGATATCCTATTGCCCGGCGGCCTTGAAGAGCCAAGTACCGGACCGCCTGGCCCGCTTCACGTCTCATCATCGCCTGGCGACCCCGGTGTCGCCGTGGGAGCGGCTTAAGATTGGCGCGGGAACACCGCCCATTCTGACGAAGCATGGCTGGCTGATTGTTTACCACGGCGTGAGCGAATTGCCGGTTACTGGCGGTCGTCATCCTCTTTGCTACTCGGCCGGAGTGATGGTTCTTTCAAGGCAGCATCCGCGTGTTATTCGCTATCGCTCAGTTCAGCCGGTGTTGACGCCGACGCTTCCGGAGGAGCGCGATGGGACCGTCGCCAATGTTGTTTTTCCTACGGGGATCGACAGGCGCGACGATCTCGGAAATCCAGACCGTCTCGATGTGTACTACGGGATGGCGGACAATCGAATTGGTGTTGCACGCCTTGACTTGCCGGAGACGATACTGGCTGGGGCTATCGCTGACCCGCCTGAGGCAAAGGTATGAATCGCTAGCGCTGCCAAACAATCTGGCACGCTTCGAGCGGGACGAATGCTTTGCGATGATGGGGAACGATTCGCGCGGTGTAGTCGCTTGCGGGACGAGTTGCAGAAATCTGAGCTGAATAAGTGAAAGCGCCCGGCATATCTGAGCAGGGTCCAGAAGCGATCATCGCGTCAAGAGAAGAGCCGTTTTCGCGAGAGGGGTCAGCGTACAACTCGACTCTCAGGTGGTCTGGGGTGAGGGAACCCGGAGCAACGTACGCCTGGAAGAAGTGCTGCCCATCGTGGGTGTCTATTTCCACACGGATAAATCGCACAGTACTCCAATGCCGATCGAGGTCGTGCTTCCATTGGAGCAAGCTCGAGCCGATCGCACCATCGTCCAATGCGCGATCAAGATAGCGTGCCGAGGCAGGCAGGTAATGACTCTTTGTATATTCGCGGATTGCGCGCGTTGAAGAGAACTCTGGCGTGAGCCGCGCCATGCTTTCGCGGATGCGTTCCAGCCATTTGCCTGGCATCCCGGATTCATCGCGCTGGTAGAACTCCGGAATCACTTCGGATTCCAGCAGGGTATACAGAGCTTCTGCTTCCTTGGCATCCCAGGCGGGGTCGTCGCCATGTTCCTGGCCGTCTCCTATGGCCCAGCCGAGGTTTGGGGCATAGGCCTCCGCCCACCAGCCATCCAACTCTGAAAGGTTGAGCCCGCCATTGACGAGGACTTTCATACCACTGGTTCCGCAGGCCTCCCAGGGGCGCCGGGGCGTGTTGATCCAAAGATCGATTCCGTGCACCAGCTCCTGGGCCAGCATCATGTCATAGTCGTTGAGGAAGACCACATGTTTTCTTACTTCGGGGCGCTTGATAAAGTCTTTCCATTGCTTGATTAGCTCCTGCCCAGGACGATCCTGGGGATGAGCTTTTCCGGCAAGGATCAACTGAACAGGGCACAGTGGATTGGAGAGCAGCCGCAGTAGCCTCTCGGTATTGTGCAATAGAAGATTGGGGCGCTTATAGGTGGCAAAACGGCGAGCAAATCCCAGGGTCAGCACATTTTCATCGAAGATGCCGGCGGCAATCGATGGATCTGCGCCTTCGGCGGCGAGTTGGCAATGGTACCGCTTCCGCGTACGCTCGATCAGGCCCTTTCGTCCAGCCGTTCGCAACTGCCACAACTGCTGATTGGAGATGTGGCGAATGTCATCCTCGACCGGGCTATCTCCGCGCCAACGCTTGGCTCCGCAGGTGGAGGTCCACAAAGCATCGGCTTCGGCTGAATCCCAGGTCGGTACATGAACGCCGTTCGTAACAGACCCAATTGGGACTTCCTGCTGCGGCCAATGAGGAAACAATATTTGGAAAATCTGCCTGCTCACTTTTCCATGCAGCTTGCTGACGCCATTGATTTGACCGCTGCCGTGTACCGCGAGGTAGGCCATGTTGAAGGGCTCTGAAAAGTCTTCCGGATTCTGCCTTCCCATGGCGAGCAGGTCATCCACGGAGATATTGAGTTCATCCACTGCATAGTGGCTTAGATAGGTGCGAATGAGCCTGGGATCGAAGCGGTCGAAGCCTGCACTCACGGCGGTATGCGTAGTGAAAACATTTCCGGCGCGCGTGATATTCATGGCCAGGTCGAACGGCTTCTTGTGATCCTCCATGTAGCAACGGGCCCGTTCCAACACGGCGAATGCCGCGTGCCCTTCGTTCAGGTGACAGACCTCAGGGGTGAGCCCCAAAGCCCGCAACAAACGCCATCCGCCAATGCCGAGGACGATCTCCTGCTTCAGACGCATCTCTGCGTCCCCGCCATAGAGTTCACTGGTGATGCCGCGATGAGCGGCAGTGTTGGCAAAGTCGTTGGTGTCGAGAAGATACAGCTTTGCTCTTCCAACTGACACCTCCCAACAGCGAAGCCAGATGTTTGAACCCGGAAGTTGAATCTGCAACCGCAACCACTCGCCATTTGGCTGTCGGAGCGGACGGATGGGCAACTGCCCCGGATCATTGACTGGATAGAGCGCCTGCTGCCGGCCTTCCGAATCGAAGTCCTGGCGGAAATATCCCTGCCCATAAAGCAAGCCCACTCCG
>Ga0302200_10002454_pt1 | contig 16393 bp, 19 predicted proteins | sample II_Bog_N3_1_FD_194585 | JGI IMG/M metagenome (GOLD analysis project Ga0302200, IMG submission 194585) | Peat permafrost microbial communities from Stordalen Mire near Abisko, Sweden - II_Bog_N3_1 | ecosystem: Environmental > Terrestrial > Soil > Wetlands > Peat | place: Sweden: Abisko... | reverse complement strand
CCCTTTCGGGAGGAGTGAGAGTAACCTCCGCGGATTTCAGTTGCGCCTGTTCCTCCGGCTTGAGCGTGTTCGGGTCCACTCCGGCATATTTGTTGCGGATCGCTATGGCGTCCTGTGTCGCCTGCTCGTTACCCGTGGTAGTCGATTGCAACTTCTCCTGAGCGCCACGTTGCCCCGCCTGCGCCATCTGCGCATCGAGCGAGTGGTACACCGGAGGGCCGTTCGCTACCCAGAACTGGTAGACAGCTTGCGATACCGCGGCAGGGTCGTTCCCCCGCATCGCATCGCCTACCTTGCGGATGGCGTTCTGGAGAGGGTTACCCTGCGGCTGTTGCTGACTTTGATCCTTCTTGCCCTTGCCGCCCTTCTTGTCGGACTTCTGCGGGTCGATGTGCTGCCCTTGCCATTGTGTCCATGCCCCCCACGAGCCCTGCACGGCGCTGCTGGCCGACTGGAGGGCCTTGATAGCAGAATCGTCCAATGGCTTCCCATCGGCCCCCGGAGGCGGTGTCTTTCCCTGTTGTATGGCGCCCAACTGCTGCGGCGTCACGTTGTATTGCTGGACTACATCGGTGAGGTTCTTGGCTGCCAGACCATAACTCGACTGGAGGGCCTGTGAGGTTTTCTGGAGTTTCTGAGCGCGGGCCATTTGCCCCTGAGCCAAACCGGACGCAAACCCCCGCATCACCTGATCGGCGATTAGCGCAGCAGAGCCTACCTTGCCGGGTCCTATTGCGGGTTGCTGAGGCGGCGGCGTATTTGCCGGAGCCATCGCTGCCGTAGGCGTAGGCGTCTGCACCTGGGGTAACTCTGGGGCAGTGTATGCGCTCGGATTGAAGGGGTCAAACTTAGGAGTGCTGGTCGCCATCTATTATACTCCAATCGCCGCGCCAGCAACGCCTGCTCCTGCGCCCGCCAATGAACCAACTAACCCAAGTTGCTCGCCCTTCTGCTGCAACTGCAACTGCTGGCCCTGCAACTGTTGGTTGCCAATCTGGCCGTACCCTGAAAGACCTTCTCCCAACCCAGACAAAGCCTCTGAAGTCGCCTGTGTAGATTGACCTGTAGTCTGCGCTCCAAGTTGCCCCAACGCTCCAAACGAGCCAAGATACCCCTGAGACGCGACCTGTCCAATCTGCGCCCCCTGGTTCACATCCGCCTGCTCGATGGCGAGGTCCTTTTCCCCGCCAGCCGGAGCGTTTTGAATGATATTTTGCTTGGCCGAGGCTGTGGCTTGCTGGATCTGTTGCGCGGCGGGCGCTATGGCCGTGCTGATGGCTTGCGGAGAACCGGAGGCTAATGCCTGCTCGTGCTGGACCGCCTGAGTCTCGGCCGGCAACCCAAGTTGGAACAGTTGCGATGCCTCGTTTTGCTGAGTCCCTGCAATCCCAACAAGGGCATCAATGGCAGACTGCTCGCCAGAGGTAACATTCGAGGAAACACCGATTTGACTAGGACCGCTCATAGGCTACGGTTACTTTCGTCACCATGTTAATCCTATGAGCTATGAATTTCTAGGAAATAGCCAAGGAAATTCGCCCGGCAGCCGCCGCGATCCGCTCCTCGCAGTTCCTCTCGAAGTCCTCGCGGGAGAGCGTGGAGATGATTCCAGGCCTCGGTTCCGCTTCTCCAGCCTTCGCCAAGAGTCTTGGAATCGGCCCAGAGACGTCCTTGAACCCGAATCGCGCCATAAACCGCGCCGTCAAATGATTCTCCGCATACCGCTGGCCGTGAAGCTGGATCAGGTTGAATTCCTCGAACAATGCCGCAATCCCAAGCATCCCGAAAATCTCTTCCTCCGGCGAACCCCATATCCAGCGGAGAGCCGTGTAGGAACCAAATCCGGTACGCCGTTCAGCTAGGAGCAGGTTGGGCCAACATATCCCGGCTGTCCTGAAGGTTTGGCCTTCCCACTTGCCGAGAACGATCAACTTTTGGGCTGCAAGGTAGGAGACAATGGCATCGAAGCTCAAATCTGTCATGCCGGTAAAGGTCATTTGCAGATTTGAGCGCCTGAAACCGTTTCTCCTACCCTCACCTAAGCCGCGATAAAGAAACCCGAGGTATCCATCTGGAAACAGCGGACTGTTCCGGTCATACCGGACAGCCTGCAGGTCTCCGATAGCGTACCCGCTCGCTTTGAAGTCGGCCAAGATCGACATGAGATGCCTACTGCATCTGCCGAACGTTCGCGCCAGGGGGAACCATCTGCACACCGGCAAGCCCGGACGATGCCCCGAAAATCTGCGCCGCTTGCCCGAGACTGGCCACGATGTTCGACATGACAACGCTCGGCTGTGTGCCTACCTTCAATTCCCGACTATGTGTCGCTTCGATGAACACATCCTCAAGGAACTCGTGAATACTTGCGAGCGCCCGACCGATCGCCGCCGGACCTGCATCGTAAGCCAATGTGATTTGCTCAAGCACGTTTGCCTCAATTGTTACTGTTTTGTCTGACAAGGTGTCCTCCGCACTAACGAGGATTCTACATGATTCTGGCGGGTTGCAAAACAGAATCTTTTCGCCGATGGCCACCCTCAAAATCCGAGTCCCTTTCGCTGAGGCGGCAAATGGAGTGAGTTGTAGAGTCCTCCATGAGTTCGATCGTGCTTTCAGCGCATGGTTGGCAAAAGAAGTGCTTGTCGATAAGCCAGCAGACAGGGCGCCTATAGCTTTTGCAGTTGTGACATAGGGTCTTTTTTGCCATTGTTACACCACCAAATCCATCTGCTGATATCCGGAACTGTCCAAGCAAGGCTTCCACCAAAGTTGCGGCGCCGCCCATGCCTGAAATCCTGCTTGCCCCGAAGCGATATTCCCGATCATGCGGAAGGTTCGCATACTGAGCGCCGGGAAACGAACACGCACAACCGCCCGACTCGCAGCCTCCGGAAGAGTGAATGTATGGTACGGGATTGTGGAGCCATCCGCGAATATTGAGAAGCTGATAGCCTGCCCAGCCGTGTAATCGAAGACGACTTGCTTTGTGCGCTTATGAAGATCGGTGCCACCCAAAATCCAGTAGGTATCGAAAGTAAATCGGTAGGCCGCCAAAGTCGCCGCGTAAATGCTCTCCTGGTAAAGTATTGGCGCAGTCGTCACCTGAATCGTGTGCTGAATTGACGCGCGATAGGCTTGTTGCCCTGACCCTTCATTCGCTCCCGATGGCGTGACCGGAGATTGCACTTTGGTTCTCTGCGAGGTCGTGATGGCTGGCAGAGTGATCGATGGGATCGTCCCATCGTCAAACAGGAGCGCAGTTGTCATCGACTGGCCTTGCGTGTTCACATCCGTTTCTAGAGCGTTCCATTGCTTGTCGTTGTGCGGACTGCCAAGGTCGAGATATGGCGACTGAATCACCACATTGATTGGCGTTTGAACCAATGAACCTGCCACCCATCCCCCATCGTCATAGTCTCCAACCCAATCCTGCACAATGGCGTAGTTGCCGGGGCTCATCTCTTTGGCCACAAGGAAAGCGTTCGTGTCTTTCTCCCACAGCATCGCCGTGGCCGGTATGTCGTCGTAGCGGAAGCGCTTATATACTGTCGAGTAGGCGGTCCGGTAGATCGGACCCGCGGCCCCGGACGAGTTACTGACATAGGCGTCGTAGATCGTGTTATTGAAGAAGCAGAGCACGTCCTGCGAGGCGTCCGGCTGATAGGCTTGCGGGGGGATGCAGAGCGGGTTGCCTTGATACATCCACTCAATCGGAAGCGTGAGATAGTCTCCATCGGCCCCGGTAAACACCCTTAATCCATCTTGGCTCCTAAATGGAATCATCCCCTCCGCCAGCGTCCATGCCTGCGTTCCGACAAGCCCATGAGCGGCCCCGGTAGGTACAGGCTTCGATGCTCCACCCGGCAACAGTTCCCAGGTCTTCATCGTCCCGGCAACAAGCGTTCCACGCCAGTTGATGATTGCCATCACCGTATCGTCTGGGGATGACACATCAGTGTATGCCGCGGGGCTGAACGCCTCGGGGTTGTTCACCTTTGAGCGGTAGATGCGCTGCGGGTTATGCTTGTCGCCAGCCAGGTACACTGTGCCATCGTTGGCGAGGCAGCAAATGTTGCAAAAAGCTCTCGGGATCGAATAGCAGATGACGGGCTCGCCGGCATTGTGCTGCAAGCGAAGTGTAGTCGCGAATTGCCCCGTCCCGCCAGCCACGATCAAACACTCTTCGAGGTTGTTCGCGTTACCGATAAGGACTACCTGCTCTGGAACAAACACGGCGCCAGACTGCGCTACGGTCACCAATTGTGGAGCGTAGGTTGAATAGTAGTTGTTATTATTTACCGGCACTGTTGTGGCTGCGCTCAGTGATGTCTGAATCGGGGTCACAAGGTTCGATGTGACCGGAGGATCGTTATCCAAAGCGAGCGTCTGAGCACCCTGCAACGATGAGTCTGGAATCACATCCTTGTAGGCAAACGGTCCAGCTGCGGTGAGGTTTGGAACCTGATCAATCTGATACCAGTTGCTCGCAAAGGTTCCGCCTCGTCTGTATATGCGAAGATGCGTGACTTGCGGATCGGACGAGTAGCGGCCGGTTACCTGTGCGGCTTGGCGAAGGTAGAATGGGGCAGCAAGAGACGATAAATACCCATATTGCTCATTGAACTGCATTTCTGGCGAGCCGTTCGATTCGGTCCCAGTATTGGCGTTGTAGTAGGTAAACCGGTAGTCGTACCCAACGCCTGCAAACGAGGACGGCCCATATCCCCATTGCAGGTAGAGACCATTGCAGGCTACTGTGCTGCTCCCATTTCCGGTGATCGCTACAGCGGTAGTCGTGATTGTGATCTTCCAGCCCGTGATGTTTGTCCAGTCAAGTCCAGATTGACCAGCAGAGCCCACTGGAAGAAAGTTTCCTCTCGGAATCAGGACCGCTTGCCATGTTCCGGAACCGGTAGATAAATTGGACGGCTGAAGTTGCGCCGTGGTAGAGCCGATCGGTTGCCCTGAAATTACACCCAACGTATCCGCGAGTATCTGACTTTGTGTGCTCGCATACGCTTCCTGAATCCCGGCGATGTTCCCCTGGTAGTAAGCCGGGGATATATTGGCGTAGTAGTACGAGGATGTATAGTCAGATCCGTTCACGTCGAAGGCGAGTTGAATGCTCAGGATATTGGCCGGATTAGTGACCATTAAGGTCAACACAATCAGGTCGTAGTCGGTCACCTGATTATTCATGCTCAGGTTGTAGTTGGCCGTCACTCCAACCGTAGCCGTCGAATCCGTATCGACGAGACCAGACCACGCTCCAATAGGAAAAGATGTTGTTGAGATCGGAACTGTTTGATAAAAGCCCCATGCCGAAAACTGAGCTGGATAAGGTGTCGAATACTCATCAGTCAGAACGCATGTAGATGGCGTACCGGCTGCGTATGTGTACATCATGCCGCCAGTTGCGCTCAATGGCAGCGTGGTGTTGTACGGTACAGTAAATTTCGTTGTGTTGACGACCGTTGCCTCGTAAAATCCATCGATAAGATCGTTAGAACTTGCATACATCGATACGTATTGGCCAGAACTTAAGCCGTGGACCCTCGCCGTGATCACCGTCAGCGTCGTGTAAATTCCGCCCGATAGCCCAGACGCTGTGACCGACACGATAGGCACCGATGACAATGTGTTGGTGTTGAGGACCGAGAGTATGCCGTTGCAGATTTCGCCAAACACTCCAGAGGATGCGAATGAGGCGGAAATGCCATTGGCAACATCTCCAGCAATGAACGATGCCGAGGCTGTGCCGCTCCCGGTTATGATTTGCGCGGAAGCGAAAATCTTGATCTGGAGAAGGTCAAGATTAGTGAGCCCCGTAACCGGGACGTTGAAAATCAGATTACTGATCGTGATAGACGCGCCAAAAGAAAGCGACCAGAAAATTGTCCATGTGCTACCTCCGTCGATGGAGTATTGGAGGCTAAGCCCGCAAGCATTCCCGGTCCCCGATGGGACCACGATAGTGTATCCCGTCGATGCTGGACCGATCGAAACAGTAACCACCGTGGCAGGGTTTAAGACAACAGACGGGAACCCTGAGAAGATGGTCTGATTTGAAGTTACTCCCACTCCCGTTTGGGATGTAAATACGTTTCCGCCATTGATCTCGTAATTTGATGTGCCAGCGGAGAATTGCGGAAAATCGGTAACCATCGCGCCGTTGATCCCGGCAATAGCCGCGACGCTTCCATAAGCCCACGAGCCGGCAAACCCTGAAGTTGTATACGAGTTCCCTGTAGCGAAGTTGTCAATCAGTGTGAGTAGCGGCGAGTAGGGAACCGCATTGGCGGTATATGCTGGCGGATCGATGCCGGTGAGTTGCGGCGCTCCAAGCGTCCCATCGTCCTTGATGCTGGCATTGGAATCGTAGATGAAGATGTACGGCCGGCTTGTCTCGTAGCAACTATCCACCAGCCATCCAAATGGTTCTCCAGACAAGCCTGTATAGATGCTCGAATACGACCCCTGGGAATTCCCGGTCCTGCGATATAGAGAGCCATTTTCAAGCCCGGCATAGCGGTAGGCAAATGCCCCATAGGCGAGCTTGGCGAGAGTGTTGGCAGGAGATGTGAAGTAGTAGTTCTGACCGCCAATCGTGCCGTTGGGGTCGCGATTGATTATTTCGGTCCCAAAACGCGAAGACATGCTGCCTTCTTCTCTTTCAAAGCAGTTCCGCATGTCCAGATAGGAGTGTTCCGGCGCCCGGTCGAGTATCGGCCGCGCAACGAGCCCTACCGACTGGTAGACATATGGGTGCGCGGTATAAACGGTGTCGGCGGCCATAGTTGTTACTTCAGTCACATTCTAGCGCAAACTGTCAAACGTGAGTGTTTTATGTGGGCTGGACGAAGCCGACAACTACTCCATTTAGCACAGTGATAGACCCGTTAGCTACGCTGATCTTCGGTATCGTTATGGTTCCAGACACGCCGCTGCCAGGCTTCAGTGTCGCTTGAATCGTTGCGATAGCCGTGGTCTGAGTTCCGCCAGGACCGGATGCCCCGTAGACCGCCGCCAGTCCCTTGAGGGTATTTGACCCTCCAATATCCAGGTTGGTCGATTGGGTCGATGACCCATAATTACTCGCTACGTGACTCTGGGATACTGCATCGGTCGGGCCACTTGGCTCGGCGAGTCCGGTAACCTTCGCTCCCGCCACATCGAGTCCAGCCGGAAACTGCGTTGCACCGCCGTCGCCCAGGATGTTATTGATCGTGGTCACAAACTGCGCCATGTTCAGGTTGAAGCTGCTGACGCCCGCATCAGTCGAAAAATCCTCTTTCCGAAGGATGGGAAACTGGACCCTATTCGGTCGCTGGCTGGATGGCGGGGCTGGAGGCGGGGTCGGCATCGGTTATCTCCTTTTCGTTAGAGCAAGTTCGTTGCCCTCAAAGAACCGTGAGACAATTGCCACGCCGCGGTCGAATCGCTGCTTGCACCATTGAGACCGTAATGGGCTGGAAAATACCCCGTCTTTCCCCCATGCGTAGCTCAGAACTAAATTTTTCATAATGTAGACGCAAATATCCGGCACGACAAAGCTACTCAACAAATTCAGCACACCCGGCCCGCGTGTCGAGTAAATCAGGTTCATAGGGAAGTTCCCGCCAGGGGCCGAATTCAATCCCCATCCATAGTTTCCACTCCGGTCTTCGAACCACCCTGTTGGAACCGGAGTGAAGTCATTCCGCCATGTCCGGTCAAACATCGTGTTCTCTTCCTGGGTCTGCTCGTAGAGGCGCTTAAACAACCCCAAAGACGCGCTGGCCGAAGTTCCTGCCGTGCCGTCCTGCAACCATGTCACGACCGTTGGAGAGGTCACCGTAGCCACGGCAAAAGCCCCCAGAAACGATGTGTCAACCGACTGGTAGATAGTGAAGGTCTGATTTTGCACCAAACCGTGCGGATAGCCGAACGTTGCTGTTACTGTGCCGGTTCCGTTGCGGGATAGCGACACCCCGGTAAGACTCATCTGCGAGAGCGACACCCGCTCCATTTCGATCATGTTGGTCGGTGCCGATTGGAGATACTGCCCGTATGTTGTCTGTCCCGTCGCCATCGCGTAGACCACCGGGCATTGGCTCAGAAACTCGTTCTGCGCTCGCGCCAGGTAGCCAAGCATCTCGGCCTGGGTGAAAATAGGATCGGTGGCCTGCTGGAGAGGAAATGTCGGGCTCAGAACCGTTTCGCCGGATGTGTGGTTGTTTGCCACATTAGCAGTGAAGGAATTGGTTCCCACTGAGATGACCGTAACGATTTCAACGTCTGACGCCTGCCAGCCTAAGACAACGAGTGCGCCAACGTAGAGCGCGTTGGTTGGAGTTCCCATTGAAGCGATGCTGACCGTTGCCCCAGAACCGGCCGTCACGTTGGATGTGAGGGTGGTGAGGAGGACAGGCTCGACGACGTGGTAACTGACCTCCATCAACACATCTGCGGCGAGTCTCAGTCCCACGGTCCACCATCCTTACAGCGTAGCCGAGAGCAAAGGCTTTTGACCGTCCGGAAGCAGTGTTTCTTTCTCGGCCAGGTGCGGCATTTGAGGCACAGGCAACTTGTCTTCCTCGGGGTCCTTGTGCGCCTCGTAGTATTCCTTCGTCACCGCAAACGTTCCTTTGCCTCCGCACCAGTGGCATGGACCGCTCATTTGATGCTTCAGACCGGGAGTGATCACGTTGGTTACCCTTCCGGTGCCGTCGCAGTTTGTGCAGACAGCCACATATCCCCGACAAAGGCAGGTTTGGCAGAAGTTGTGATGGATGTTCACCGCTGGCAGACATACGCGGCACTTGCGGGCTACTCCCCAAAAGTCTGATGGATCGTGCTTCTTTTGCTGGTCAAACATTCGTTTCCTCCACTCCGTTTACGGACTATCGTTGATCCGGCCTCTGCCCACGATCCGCAGCCGCTCCGGTCGATCTGCCGAAGATGTAAGGATCACGACGGTCCTCTATTTGGGTCATCCGCTGCATTTCTGACAGAAACTCCTGATACAACATAACACCTTGCTGAAACTCCGCGCCGCCTTCTTTCAGGCGACAGTAGCTCGCGGCATACTTTTCGATGGCTTGAAAAAACTCGTCATGCAGCGGGATTGTCTGCGATCCAGAGTAGGGCCATCCACTAACGACCGGGGATTGGAGCCCGGTAATCGTGACGTTCTGAGCATGAGGAACACTCGGCCAGATTCCGAACTGACCACCCAACCCGAGAGGGAACCACCTGTAGATGGTCTGCCCGCTCGTCACATCGTTTTCCCAGTCAGTGCTCGCGTTTCCGCTCAGAAGATAGTCCATGGACCTCAAATCCCACTTCCAGACTTGACTTGCCGGACCCTGAACGTCAGTGATGCAAAGGAAGCCGCTCGGCATGGTCTGCCACGGTGTATTCGGGACAAGAGAGAACACTTGGTTGACGAGCTGGACGGGACGGCCAACAAGCAAGAGAGCCTCGGATATGGCTTCGACCAGGCCAGTGAAAATCTCTGCCTGCTCGCTCCAAAATACGGCAGCGCCCTCCGGCTCCTCGATTCTATCCTCAACCTTATAGGCCGACTGCTGAAGTGTTCCGCTCATGCTTAAGCCTGCGAGTACGAAGCGAGGAAACTATCTCCGCTCGTAGCATCCGCCAACCAGTAGTCGGATGTTTTCCAACCGTGAGAAATTCCGCTCGTCGCTTCGCTTAGGACTCCGGCCGTAGCCAATTCGTAAAACACGCTCGAATCGCCGGATGCAACACTGCTCGCTGTCCCAACGTAGATTGGGCCGGTAATAGTTCCGATGGCCTGAATCAGAATCGTTTCGGCATCCGTGCTCAATACAACGAAGGCGCCGCTCGCAACCGCCTGAGTCAATCCCTTGACTGTCATCGAGGTTGCCGAAAGAACATTGACCACCCAGCCGACATTTGGCGTTCCAATCACCGGATAGGTTGTGCAAACGATAATAGGATCGCCGCTGCGGAAGCCGCCCGTGGAACTCACCGCAAGGGTCGTTTGACTCGGATTCGCCCCCGTCACGTTACCGGCAAATTGATCGTAGGTTGGTGCAGCCGCCGCTGTCGTGACGGTTCCAAATGCAGGAATAGGGCTAACTGCAAAGGTTCTTACTCCTCTAAATGCTCTGCGTGGCATCTTGGTTACTCCTCACCTGGTGCGCGGTACGCGCTCCGGTAAACCTGCTTGCCCTGAAAGCCCCTGATACCCCTAAGCACGTCCACCGGCTTATCGACAAACCGCCCACTCATCGCAACTGGATACGCTTGATTCCCGCCGCCCTGCCGAGCCTTTTTGATCTCGCGCTTCTCTTTGGCCGATGGCTCGTAAACAGGTTGCGTCCTCAGCCGCTCGGAATCAAGCATGAAATCGGAGTTGGCCGCGACCGAGTTCCGCGTTACATCCACGCCCCATCCGCGGGCATCGCGGCGGGTCAGTTGCGCTTCAAAATCGTCCATCGGTATCTGCTTCGCCATAGCCTTAACCCTTTCTCGCCCGCGCCGTGAATCCGTTGCCGCTGATGACCCTGTGACCGTCGATTGTGTTGACCATCCTGCCGTGATCTCGCTGATCCCTGGGTCGCATCAACTGCGGCATGGTCGGCGGGGTCCAGTCGGATGGCATCCACTTCTCACCGTGAGAGAGGACCGCGTGCACCTGGCCGCTGCGTTGTTCCCACGCTGCCAGTTGGCGCAAATTCTCGAATCGCATCGGCTTGCCATCGGGGCCATGTACATGCTCGAGCGTGAGCCCTGCGAATGGATCTTGGCAGGAATTGCGACCACTGAATACGCTTTGGCACCCGCAGTCCACTCCAACAAACTTCTTCGCCTCGGCGCTGTAAATTCGCCGGTAGACGACTTCTTCGCACATATCGCACTTGGAGCTCATGCCGTTACCGTTTCTTTCCGAGCGCAGAAGAAAGGCATAACGTAGAATCCGTACCCGCCCTGAAACTGTATCTTGCCCGGCCCATTCATCATCTCAACAAATCGTTTCCGCTGGTCCTCGCTGAGATGCTGGAAGTAGAACTTCGCGCCTTCCGTCTGGCGGGTCACCCAGTGAGTGCATTGATCCGGCCCCTTGTCGCAACTGCTCACCATGTACTTGTTTCCCGCCGCCCCGGTCATTTCCTTGTCCCTCGGGCAGTCTCGGTAGGTCTGGCCGAATGGGTTGCCGCCTGCATTCTCGACATAGACTTTGTAGTTCTTGTCTGTGCTTCCCAGTTTCACGTCGCCCGCCTCCACGCGAGCCATAAATGTATCGGGGTTGAGACTGCCGCAATATCGACACGAGTCGTCGGAGGGGTCGTAATCGTTGTCCCGGGCAAAAGCGGGCAATGAACCAAAGTGGCTCTCCGCGCGGCGCGGACACTGAAATTCTGTGCTCATATCTACCATCCCCAATCGCTTCCAAATCCCCATCCAGCGCCCGATTGATTATCCGTGCTGATATGTGCGGCCGCCCATGCCGCTCCCCCAGGGTTGTACATCGGCAACTGTTCGACGGCCCATTGCACATCTGCCCGGTACAAATTCTCGTCAGCCCTGGACATCTGGTCCAGCTCTGCATTGAATTCTTTCATCAAGGCTTGCGATCGCGCAAGATCGTAATACGGATTCTTCTTCGGCCCGCGCCAAACAAGCGCCTGCGAGATGCCGTACTTAACCACAATATCAGCCCGGATGAACGGGGGGAGCCAGTCGCCATCGTTGATCAGGTTCGGCGGCTGGATATAGGCCATGTACGGGAATCCCTGCTGAATGATCGGCACCGGGTACATCTCGACCATGTAGTTGCCCGATTGGTCAGGAGGAAGGGGAGCGATGCCGTAAGGCGAGAACTGCTGCGCTCTCCACGGGTCTGTCGAGTCCAGCGTCCTTTGGTTGAGGTTCGTCCACATCCGATAGCCGAGTAGGAGATTCTTCATCTCGTACACGTACTTGATGTTTCCGCCCAGGTTGTAGTAGTACTGCGCGACAAAGTAGCCGTAGGTTCCTGAGTTCCATCCCCACGGAAGATTCAATGTAAGCGACGTGTCCGAGTTGACCGCAGTGATTGTATAGATTGGCGTGTTGAAGCCTACACGCAACTGCTGGCCGACAAGACTGACCGGCGCTGTAGTCCAAGTTGTTCCTACTCCCGTTACGTTCTGAGAGTTGAAGGCAACTGTGACAGAGCCTCCCTTATAGACTTGCGGAGAGACTACCTGGCCCTGAATAAGCAGACCGTGCCAGTTGCGGCGATCGTAGATGATACGAACCCCGTCATTGATCCACTGCCCGGCAATGGTGGCACAGTCCGGGTTTTCGGCAATGCAACGGCCCTGCATCGCCCCGAAATTCATTTGGGACGAGTAAGGCTGCGTCCCGTTCGGGAGCAGTTGTCCGGGCGGCGATGGAGGTGCTTGCAGCAATGTTACCCCTCAAGAAAAAGATGGCGGCCCGCTTCCGAGCCGCCCGGTGGACATTCGATGCAACCCGCGATCAGTAACCTATGAAAAGAATCCACAACGGGAATCCGCTCAAGTCCGTCGATGCCGCAACTTCAGAGAAGTCTGCCGCCGACCCTGCCGCACCGGTAAATGTGGCGTTGGTAATCGAAGTCGCTGCGCCTGTTGTGGTCAACGTATTCGCTACCGTATCCGCATAGACAGGGCCAGTGGTTCCAACGTTAGTTCCAACCGGAATCGAGATTGTGCCAGATGGCGTTGAACCGGACGCTTCCCATGCCGTCAGGTAGACTCCGGTCAGGGACTCCGATGGTGTCGTACCGTAGTTTGCGGCCGGCTGGTTGATCTGCCAGAAGATCGTTCCACCCGACTGATACTTGGTCCCGATCACGACAGCGCCGATGATGTTGTACATCTGGACTTGCGCGGGCGCAATCAAGTAGCCCCCCGTCACATAATCGGAAGCTGCCGGCGTAGCCTGAAATGCTCGCCAACCCGCGCCAGGGCCGATAAGGTAGTTCTGCTCCGGTATTCCTTTGAAAGTGAGTGCCATTACTGCTCCTTACGACAGCGCCAAGATCGGGTTGATCAGAATGTCGGCCGTGGTATTCGTGGACAGATTCGACCACACCGTGCCGAGGTAGCGACTGTATGGGTTCGCTGTGCCAAGCGCCGTGCGGACAACGGTGAATGACTGCGTGGTGGTCACCGAAGCCGACAGCGTATCGCCGATTACCGATGAAGCAACAGCCGTAACTCCAGGGCAGAGGCCGCCAACCTGAATCCAGCACCAGTTGCCGTTCAATGCGGTTGCCGAGGCCGATCCGCTGATGCCGAGCGATGTGCTGTTTGGCAGCAGGACGCCAGCGCATGCGTTCGGATTCAGGGCCGCGTTGTTTGCGGTCACTCCGTAGGCTTCGTTGGCATACCCAGTGACCAGCGTTCCAGTCCCATCTGCGTAGTAGACCACACTCGGGTAAGCATTCAGGGCCGGGTTGTTCGTGCTCTGGTAGCGCACATACTTGAGGATCGGCGCAAAGCCATTTGACGATGCCGGTGTCGGATAGAAGCAGGTCAACTGGTCGAGCGTCACACTTGAAGTTGTCGCCAGAGAGAGGGTCAGTGTCGTAGACGACGGGATCGCGGCGATCGTGGTTCCCGCAGCGACTCCCGAACCGATGACAGCCATGCCAACCGAAAGCGCCGAAGTGTTGATGTTGACCGCCGTCACGTTCTTGCTGGTCGCCGTGGTGCCGAGAATTGTGATTGCCGGCGCGTACAGCCAGTTCGTGTACTGCGAAAAGATGGCCGGAGGAATCTGATACACCGATCCAGGCTGGTTCTGCGCACCGTAAGCGTAGCCCCACGACCCGCTCGCCCCAGGTGCCACATACGCGTCAATCTGAGTGAACGGGTTGCTCAGATTCGGAAAGTCGATGGAATTGATTGCCATTGCTATTTCTCCCTTGAGTGCTTATCGGAGCGAAAATCCTCTGTTCTCGACAACTTAACCAGTAATGCCGGCCATTACGAAGCCGTTGCGCGGCGAGCCGACCACGATGTTGCCGATGTAGCAAAGCTGGCAAGCCGCCTGAAGCGCATTTGGCAGTTCCTTGAATCCGGTCGTTCCAAATGCGAACTGCTCCTGCGTCGAGATGTAGACCAACAGCGAGTTGGTGTCCATGCCGTAGAAATATCCGGCAGGGCAATACTGATCGACCACCACGCGCTGGCCGTTGAAGCGGAAGGAACGGAAGCCGATGTTCTGCGTGTCTTCCTGGCCGAAGTTGTCCATCACGCGCTGCGCCGGAACCATCTTGTTCCAGAGCGCGTTCCAGACCACCTGAGTGGTCGAGAACAGGTTGGGCTGCACCGGGCCGAAGGTTGCCTGCCCGTAAGCGGTCTGAATCTGCGGGAACGACACGGTTCCGTTCACGTTGATGTAGTACCCGTTGATGCCGCTCGATGCGCCGGAGCCGACCAGAGCCCGCGACACGTTGCCGTAGCTCGGGAAGTTGGTTCCGTCATCGTATGCGGCGCGGATGCCGTCAACTGAGGTAACCGGAGAACCGCCCGCGGCACCCTGACCGTCAAGGTAGAAGTCGGTCATCAGGTTTTGAGCCATGGTCTGCGCGGCGCCGGTCAACTGCGTCTCCACATAGCCCATCACACTCTGATTGCCGTGGTTCACCGCGAGTTGCGCTTCGTCGATGGTCACGTTCACCCAGTACAACTTCGGGTTGAACGTCATCGCGGTGATGTTCTGGACCTGCGAGATGTCGAACGTCTCGCCAAAGGCTGCAGAACCTCCCTTCAGGGGAGCGTAGACAAACGGCTGCTGAATCCATGTGCCGCCCGTGTAGTCCTTCGTACCGGTGCCCTTGAAGGTCAGGTAGAAGACCGGCGAGAACTTGTAATAGTTGTCGTACAGTTCGGGCACGATATCCGGCAGCGTGATGGCCGAGATGTTATTCCAGTTCAACGGCATGATGTTTGCTCCCTATCGAAATCTTTCTGGTCTTGCTCCCGGCTACGCTACCGCCTGATTGCGGCGGTCGAGCGCGGCCAGTTTTTCATCCAAAACTTCTGTGCGGGTCTTTCCGCTGTTGTTCCCGCTGTGGAAGGCGCGGAGTTTCTCGCGTATCCCGGTTGCCGGCGAAGACGACACTCCCGGTACAGTCTTTGCCGAAAATGCATCCCGCTTGCCCTCTTCGCGCGCGGCGGCCAACTCCTTATCCCTCCGCTGCGGGCCGGTCCAGGCATCGTAGGCTTCGCGGACGTTGCCGAAGTTCCGGCCGCCGGCAATCTGTTCCTTGACCCACGTATTCAACTTCGTCTCGTCGAACGTCTCGCCAAAGGTTTCTTTGTGCTCGTGGCGAATCTGACCCATCGTGTCGGCAAGATATGCAGCGCGGGAGGAAGCCGCGGCGAGTTCGGAGGTAAACTTCTCAACCAATGGCTCGGTGATGGCCTTGACCCGCTCATCAATCTTCGGCGTGAAGCGCGTCTCGAAGTCGGTCAGCGAGGTCTTGAGGGCGTTCGTCAGGTCGGTCAGCGAAAGACCGGCACCCGGCCCAGGAAGCCCGGGCGGGACTTCGCCGGTGTCGAGCAAATCGACCAACTCTGAGCCGCGTTGCAGCCGCGTCCTGATCGTGCTATTCGCCTCAATCTTGGCGATTGCTTCGTCATCGAGAACGCCTTTGAACAAATCCTTCAGATCCATGGTGATTCAGTCCTCTTTTGGGTTACGCCGGTGGCGCTTCCTGCGAAGCGTCTGCGCTGCCAGGCGCGGGCGGGGGTGGTGTGTCGGCGGGGGGAGGAGTCTGCCCTTCGGCAGGAGCCTTCTCGCCGGTCAAAGATGCGGGGTCAATTTTCTTGGAGGCCGCGTACTTCTTGATTGCGTCCCGCGCGGCATCGAGATTGGGGTCCTTCGCTCCGCCCGCCTTGGCTTCGAGCTTGTCAAAAACCTGCATGACGGCGGACAAGGCTTTCTGCGTCTCGTCATCGTTGATCTTCGGCTTTTGCTCGGGGGAGCCCTTCTTGCGCATCGACATGAACGTGGAGTAGTAGTCCGGAGGCGTTGAGCTTCTGCCCCTTGCCGGTCCACCGAAACTGTCCGCTACCACGCCGCTCGTCGCCATTGGGTTATCGACCGTCCTCGGGGTATCCGGTCTTCACGTTCGGGGAGGTTCCGCCACGATTCGGCACTTTGCCTTCATCGTTGTAGGCCGCTCCGATGGCGTGATATACACCCTTCTTCAACTTCGGGTTCTTCACGCCAGGACCGTAGGAGTCCTCTACAATTTTGTTCTTCTCGCCGGGGTCCTGTGCCATTGTCGCTACTCCAGATATTGCGGTGAGGCTGATGGTTTGGATCAGCCCCACGGATTAAACTTCAGCACCAAAAATTACTTGGTGCGCTTGGAAACGCG
>Ga0302200_10002452_pt1 | contig 16396 bp, 13 predicted proteins | sample II_Bog_N3_1_FD_194585 | JGI IMG/M metagenome (GOLD analysis project Ga0302200, IMG submission 194585) | Peat permafrost microbial communities from Stordalen Mire near Abisko, Sweden - II_Bog_N3_1 | ecosystem: Environmental > Terrestrial > Soil > Wetlands > Peat | place: Sweden: Abisko... | reverse complement strand
ATGTCTACCCTCATAAAATGAGGCACTTGCGTCCCGTCAAATTCTGAAGTTGGAGTACAGAGTACAGAGCGGAGTCGAGAGGAACGGAGAGCAATGGAGAGTATTTTAAGGAACTCTTGGCGCAGGCAATTTTTTGATGTTATGGAAACGAAGTGAGGAAATTCGATGAAAAATCCCGACTGACATTCCCCGGATAGACAGAAAATAGCCGAGGCGCGGGCGGTGTCAAGGGCGGCTGCGCCGCCGCTTCGCGGTCAAGACCCTTGACACCGCCCTTCTACGCCTCGGCTCACAATCCAAATATCCGGGGAATGTCGGTTTTAGAAACCTATCCCCAGATCGTGCCCATAGCCGATTTCACGCCCAATTTTCAGCGGGTCAATTTGCTGCGCGGACACCGATTCAATGCCGTGCGCCAACTCACTCTGTCGCGTCTGCTCGCGGGTCAATTCAGTTGCCGATGGGCGCGCCGAAGAAATGCCGAGCGATTCGCTCAGCCGGTCAACATCGGAAGTGACAACCGTGATTCCTTCGCGGCCACGCGAGGCGGCGACGTAGAACTGCTCTTGCTTCATTCCGTCGCCGGAGAGAACCACCGCGTCCACAGTCTTGCCCTGGCTGCGATGAGCGGTGATCGCGTAGCCGTGGTCGAATTCGTGATAGTTTGCGGGCAGGGTGCGGCCATCCTCAAGTTGAATGTGCCCTCCATCGACACTGCGCACTCTTGCCAACTCTCCGTTCGTTGCACGGAAATCCGTCTCCCGTCGATTTCCTATCAACAGGAGCCGATCTCCAGGAGCCACTTCGATTTGATGACGTTCATGCACAGAGAAAGACCGAGCCTGTGTTGGACTCACCATGCGCTCTACGCCGTGCCGATCTCTGGCTACTATGTGCGATGCGTTCGCGCGTTCGACGACGAGTGCATCATGCTTGCCTATCCCATGCGAAGAGCGATGGAACTGTAATATCTGGCCTTCCTGATAATTTGACAAGTCCTTCTTTTGCGCTTCAGTCCATTGCAACGGCGAATGGCGTTCGAAGACCATGCCGCGCTCCAGTTCGCCGTCCTGCTTCATATCTTCGCGGATGGCATGGGTAATCCTGCCAATCTCTTCGTGAGTGCCGGCAACGACGAGCACTTTACGGCTTGGATCAGCTGAGAGTTCCCGGTAAGCCGCTGCCACAGTGCGCGCGGTATCCAGGTAGCTGACCTCACGAACAGCCCCGAGCTTCTCCAACTTTTCAAAACCCTGTTCCGGCGAATCGCGCAACGTCTGAATGGCGTCCCGATACTCTGCCTGTGTCTGCCGTTGTACGCCGGTCAGCGAAACGCTTTTCATCTGCGATTCCCGCTTTAGGATGCGCAGGGCGTCCGACGCCTCAACACTCTGAATTTGCCGTGTGTCCCCGGAGAAAAGAACCCGCGCGTTTTCGCGCTCCGCCAGCTTGAGCAACTCATCCATATGGCGGCCAGAGATCATGCCCGCCTCATCGACGATCAGAACTTTGCCGCGCACCGCACCCCGCTGAGTCTCATCCTCCAGCAATCGGGAAACCGTCATTGCATCTCGAATGCCAACCTTGTGCAACTCCTCGACTGCGCTACGTGTCGGCGCGACCGCCGTCACTTTGCGCCCGGCCTCGCGTAAGCCACGCTCAATCTCTTGAAGCGTGGCCGTCTTGCCTGTTCCGGCCGCACCGCATAGGTTTATGGCAAGATCGCGGGAAGCCAATACCTCATGGACTGCCCGCCGCTGTTCATCTCGCAGACGCTCAGAAGGTTGGAATTCACGCTCGCCACCCAACCGTTCAAAGTGCCCGGTGCCGCGATCCACTGCCGCAATCATGCGCTGTTCGCGCTCAAGGCTCTCACTTGTAGCCAGATTGTTTCCGGCGCGGATCAGGGTTCCCTGCGACTGCTCCACTTCCAGAGCTCCGCGCAACTGGCCAAGGTCAATCCGTCCGCGCCCGTGGCGCAGGGCTTCGGTCATCAGGTCGAAATCGCGCACGACGGAGTTACGTTCAAAGAGATGGGCCTTGGCGTGCTGAAGCGATTCCGATGCCTGGGAGAATTCCTGGGAAATATGCGGATGCCGTTCGATGGACTTGGCGCGGATGCTTTGCAGCGTTTGTCTTTCCTCCGGCGCAAGACGGGCTTGCTGTTGTTCTCTCACTCGTTCCGTAGAGATTTCCGCCAGCTTGTCCGCGCGGGTTTCGCGGACCAGGACGGCGACTTCATTATTGGTTGGCTTGCGGCCATTCTCCGCCGTGAATTGCTCAATAGCGGCGTCGCGCTGTGCGCTGCGCACGCTGTACCTTTCGAGCAATTCATTCGATACGCCGCGAACCTCGAATCCATGATCTCTGCCCTTGGAATCGCGGCGCGGCTCGATCTCATATCCCAGCCCGCGCACTTCACGCGCCAGCGCGTTCCGGTAAACCTCCGTCAGATATGCGCGGCGCTCATACAGGCCCGACGCCTGCAATGCCTTCCAGCGCCCTTCCACGCCGTCATAGGTGAGATTGGCCGCAACAGCGTGTGTGTGCAGTTGCGGATCTAGTTCGCGGCTGGTGTCGTGACGGTATGAAGCCACGATCCAGTTGCCGGTTGCTCGATTCTCGTTCGCGCCATTCAACCGGACGCGCGTTGCTGCATGGCTCTCGGCCTCTGCAAGTGCCTCCCGGACAGCTTTGTCGTGAGCGGCTACGAGACGATCATCCCCGCCGACGAGCGCCTGAATGGAAATCGACTTTGGCGCGGAAAAGGTCAGATCGTACAGCGACCGCCCCTTGCTCTGCTCGCTTCCGTCTTCTTTCGCGCGGTCCGCACTGTGCCGCGGGCGGAGGAACTCGCCGGTTTCCGGATTCAGCCCCTCCCGAATCGCTTCGAAATGCTCCTGTGTCACTTCGCCGCGCAATCCAAGCAACTCGGCGCCACGGCCATGCCATTCGCCTTGAACCCGGCGATGCTCATCGTAGTAATCGCTGTGTTCGAGATGCCTCTGGGCATACCCGGCACCGCCCGACATGGCCCGTATCGTAAGCATGTACCGACGCTAACGCTGTTCGAATTGAGATTGCAAATCCGCTTGCGAAGGCAACGCGCGATCATCCAGCTAGCTTTGGCCGTGGCTGGCTTCCGCGATTACGCTGCCATCCTCAGATACCCAATAAATGCAGCTTCTTGTGCATGAGAGAAACCACGAAGCACGACCTGCGAGCCTTCGATACGTCTCTTTCTGTGGCAGTCCTAGCCCTAATGAAACTCCGGAATCCTCACCCCGCCATAGGATCAGGTCGAACAGAGCATGGGCAAACCAATGCCTAGCCTGCGTTCGTGGGTTTGTTTTGATAGTGCCCACCGGATAGCCCTTGGCTGAAATCCAGAGTGTCTGCCCAGAAGGTGCAACAGCGATTACGTCCTTCCCCTGTTCCTTTGTTGCTGTGTTAGCAGCCGATTTGATTTGGTACCCGTGACTCTGGAGAAAATGAATCACCTTGGATTGGACGTGCCCCTCCCAAAACCAAGGCCGCTCGACAACATCCACGACCAGTGCAGAGGAGGGACCGATAGCTTCACGGGGCACCGCGTCAGGATTGAGAAAGTTCCGTATTTTGCCGTCCACCCTGCGGCGCGTTACTACCCCAAACTGCTCCATTCTCCGACACCGCTGGTTCGCCTGTTGTCTTTGAGCAAGGCTCAATGCAACCGTGAGTTCGTCGTCATCAACGCCCTCCGGATGGCCTGCTAAGTGTTGAACAATTCGCTCTTGGATGGTCACTTGGCGGTCCTTGGAATGTCGCGCTTCGTTGCGGTGAATCCATTCGCCACGATTATGAGGATACAACCGCGAGCGTCATATCGGCGCGTTTTGCCAGATCACCGTCTCGCTACGCTCGTTCTGAAGATAGACACCATCCCTAAGCCTCACGGCTTAGGAGCGGTGCTGTAATCCGCCGACATCGAACAGAGTTCGATTGATTTCTGACGACGTTCGAGGAAGATCGAGTGCTGTTCGAATGGGTCTGACCCCGGATGTCGCCCATTGAGTGGTTGGGAAAGGTCTCGCCCCAATACTGCTCCGCTCGCCCCTACGGACTGCCAGCAATTTCCCGAAGCACAGTGCGCGTAGCGCTGGCTAACAGCCGCAATGTCACAGCAGAGAGTAAAACCGATATAATAGCTTCCCTACCGGACAAGACCTCTGCAGACCGAAGAAACATGGCTCAGTTTCTGCTTGAGGACATCGTGAAACGAATGAAACGCAGAGAAGCGGAACAAACGTAAATGTGCGGCTAGACGAAGGTTTATTACTTGTACGTGGTCGGGTTCGACAGGTCGATTACCGGATCATCTAGTCGTCTTTTACCCCGGCGCCAGGCCGGGTAGCCTCATCATTCGGGGAGAACGAGCCTGTGAGGCTAACCCAGCGCGTTGGTATTCCGAAGCGCGCCGTTGTGACGTTAAGCAGGGATGGCTTGACCTGCATTTCAACATTTGGAGTCTCCGTGATGAAGAGAATTTGGATGAAATCGTTCGCCTGCGCCTTCGTTATTGAAGCATCATTTATGGGGTTGCCATTGATTGGAGGGGCGCAATCCATGCAGCAACAGATCGATCATCTTAACCAATGTACCGGTTTGGAAAAGCAAACGATTTATTTGGGAAGTGCCGTCCAATCTATAAAGGAAATGATCGACTACAAGAAGGGAACCCTGACCTTCGGTTCGGAAGATTTAAAAGCCGAAATGCTACAGAAGGTTGAATCATTAGAGAGGGAGAATTCAACGTCCAATCTGGACGCGTTGAAGAAGAAACTGCTGACGAAATCCTTGGAACTTGATAGAGAAATAGAGGCAGATTGTTCCGATACCGATCATGACAAATCATCAAGATCAGTGCGGCTTCTCGGAATTGGCGGCACACTGACGGATCTAGACCAGGCTGAAGACGCAATTCCCATTTTTCGGAGATGCATGGAGTTGAACCCCGACTTCGCTCCCTGTTCCGAATCGATGGGGATGGCATTACTCCATCTGGGTCGAAAGGCCGAAGCCCGAGATGTGCTCAAGAAAACGATTGAAATTGGCGGTTTCAACGAGTGGAACGCCAAATATATCGAAGTTGCAAAGCAGATGTTGGCAATGTTGAACCGAGAAGATGAAGACGGTAAGGACGTTGCAGTTAGCGAGGAAGCGAGGCCCACGCAACACGCCTTTGGCACGGGATTTTTCGTAAGCGGTGACGGGGAGATACTTACGAATAACCACGTCGTGGCTGGGTGCCGCAATCTCACAATTAAGGACGGTCAGCCAGTGCAAATCGTGAGCAGAGACGCGGCTTCCGATTTGGCCATCGTCAAGGCGGACATAAAACCAAACCAGATCGCCGTCTTCAGAGGTGGTCCCGCGCCGAGGATCGGCGATACCGTCGTTACATTTGGCTTCCCCCTGCCCGGCATTCTCTCTTCCGAAGGAAACGTCTCCACAGGTGTTTTAAGTGCCACGGCAGGATTACAAAACGATATTCGCTTTGTGCAGATCAGTGCGCCGGTACAACCTGGTAACAGCGGTGGGCCTGTGTTCGACACGAGCGGTCATGTGATTGGCGTGGTCGTTGCCAAGCTTGATGCCCTGCGAGTCGCACAATTCACCGGAGATGTTCCGCAAAACGTGAATTTTGCAGTTCACTGGTCAGAGGTTCGCGCTCTTCTGGACGAACAGGGCGTTCGTTACAAGAAGCTCCCTTCCCTACAGGCCATTGGCACACGCGCGATTGCAAAGATCGGCACGGAAATATCAGTAACATTGGATTGCGTCCAGTAAACTGCGTGTGACCCCTATCGCATTTCGCCTGTTTGCGAACAAGTCCAAAGTGGTTTACGGAAAGTAGGAACGATGAAAAGAATCCTCAGTGAAATCGTAGACCGTCTGTCTGACACTGCGGCGAGCCTGGACGCTCTGGAAATGGTGCTTGTCGAGAGCGGTGTATTGACGAAGGATGCAATCCACAATCGCTTTCAAACCCACAAAGGCACAGTTGAAACCCATCTCTCAGCGTTGCGGTCGATGATTGCTGGTCTACCAGAATAATGCCAAGAGTAGAGGAATGTCTTAGCCCTGAGGAAAGCTATGCGCGCAATTCTGATTGCTTTGATTGGAATGTTGTCGTTTACATGCATTGCTCTATCACAAAGCAATCTGAGCGCCCAGTCGAAGGTTCAGGAAGGCCAAGCTAAGAAAACAGGTAGACTTCCGCAGCCCCCGCCAAGCATCGTAATTCAGTGCGATGCGCAGTGTGGTCATGCCGCAATCAACCAAGCGCCAAAAGCAATCGACGCCCTACACCGTGCGCACGACTGGATTGATAGGCTCAATGCCTGGTCTACCGCCACCATCGCGGTCTTCACGATTCTCTTGTTTAGCGGCATTTTTACCAAGTTCAGAATTTGCGAGACGTTGAGAGAGCCTGGTTTGTTATGGAACAATTAGTCGCGCCAGAGGAACTTGAGCATTTCAGTCTTGCTAAGCCGACCGCCATTGAGGCTCGGGTCACTTTCAGAAATTGTGGACGAACACCGGCAAAAATTACTAAGTCGAGCTTCTTTTTCGGTTTGGTAGATAAAGCGTCCGGATTGCCTGAGATCCCCCAGTACCGCCCAGAGGACGCCGCCTCCGGTTACCCGAAGCAAGGTCTACTGGTTGTACAAAGTGAGACCTCGAACATTAGCGTTCAATTCATGGATGGCAAAGAGGATTTTCAGCCGAGCCAGTTGGTGGACATCAGGGACGGGAAGTCGTTCCTCGTCATATATGGATTCATCTTGTATTCTGACGCCTTTCGCAGAAGACACGAACTTCGTTTCTGCCACATTTATCATCCGAAAAAAGGCGCGAACAATTGGATGGGTGGTGAATTTGGACTCGAAGGCCCCATCTCTTACAACAGCCACACGTAGGAATGCATCCATAAGCAAGGAATCCAAGTCGCATGTGACCAGCTTGCTGTGTTTGCGGAAACGACAGTTCACTCATGCGACCCAAGGCAACTTTTGTCAGAGCGAGGAAAAGACTTAAATTTGCTGGCTCATGATCCACAGTCGCGGACTCCGCGTTCAGCGAATCAGCTAGTTTTGGCCGGCCATCTTCTTGGAATCGATTCCGCTCTCCGCTCGGGCCGCGCTCGATGAGGGTTTGCGCTTTTTAATTGCATTCGACCTCGAATGCGGACGAACAAAAGTTGACTTACCGAGATCGCCAACTTTCGACACAGCCAAGTTAACATATTGATCAACAACGACTCGCAAAGCCGTGCCATTGCTATATGGCCCATCCTTATCGTACGATTCTCTACGGATTTCGAGACGACCCGATGCGCGAAGATGCTAGCTCTACTGCGAACGTGCTTCTGGATATGAAACGCCGCTGCGTTCAGGGGCAAGTGGACCGCGCATTACCGCAGTCACGAGTGCAGCAGGTTTCTACCCACGAGCGCATTTCGGAGCAGTGCCGGTGCAGGTCCCGGTGCGAATTCAATTGACAGAGGAGTGCAAAAGCGGGGAAACTCCGGGGCGGAGGAGATCAAACCAATATGACAGTTGCCTTGTGTACCAGGTGTGGCGCTAAGAAATTCGGAGCCTTCTCATCCTGCGAAGAATGTAGATTTACTCCCACTTCGAGCGAAGAAAGGGCAAAAAGCGTGCTTCTTAGTGATCATCATCATACACACGCTGAACTCGACCATCTCCGCGATGCTATCAAGGCTGGCAAAACAATCGGGTTCAATCCCGATTCCCTCTCGGAGTATGCGTCGACATTGGAACTCCTGGAATCCGATCCAGAAGCCCTGCAATGCAGACATTGCGGAGAAGATCTCGACTCCCTTGATGAGACAGTGTGTGAGAATTGTAAGAAAATTGCTCGTTTGGGCTCATAAAAACAACGACTGATTGCGTCCTGCCACCTTCGCGACAAGGGACCTGCTTTCACGCCTAAATGCAATCTGTTTTAGTCGATTCATTGGACTCTGACCTTCTCGATATCCTCAACCGGCCCCCGGATTCGGTTGACCTTGCCGCCAGAGTCGATCTCGTTCAGTCTTGCGAGCCAGCCGTTCAGCGTGCTTCTCCCGCTTAAGCCTTTGTCGTTTCTCGCGGCGGGCAGCGACAGCGGCGGAGCTCTCGTATTCTGCTTGCCGTTGCCGTGCGACTTGCAGCCGCTCGTAGTGTTCCTGCATCTCGCGTAAAATCGCACCGGCCCAGGCAGTCTTCAATAGAGCGACAAATTTCCGCTGGAAGAGTTCCTCTGACAGCACACACCAGGCGTCGTACAGAATGCAACGAATCGCTTCCTCTGCTTTTGTCGGATTAGAAAAATCAGCCTGTAACCCAGCTAGTGCCTCGCCTACTGCTAGCGCCGATTCCGCTGTCAAGCGACCTGCATTTCGAATTCCAGTTCGCATTTGAATCTGCTTTAGGAGCCCTAGACGAAACTGCTCCGCGCCGCAGGTCGTGCAGTGAATTTTTGTGCAAATATCGGTACGAACGGCCCCGTCCAGGTATTCGTGAAGCCAGTTAGGGTTAATTGTTTCAATCGAGGCACTCATGCCCCCTCCTCCGCTCGCACTAACAATTGTGCCAATTCGCAGTTAATTGGCCGAGCATGATGCCAATGGAGAGTTTCACCGCCCGCGATCATCACACCAGGCTTCAACTCGGTCCAAACAGCGGTCAAGGTCGTCTCGAACCTGATATACCCAGAACCGCATTACGTCCCAGCCCAGTTCCATTAACCGGATGTTCCTTATCTGGTCCCGCCGGCAGAGTTCGCCATCCCAACTGCGATGATGGCGTTCACCGTCGACTTCAATGTTGAGCATTCGCTGACCTGAAATCAGCGCAAAATCGAGCCAATACTTGTCTACGCTGTACTGAGGCATGGGCCAGATACTTCGGCCTCTCAACCGCCGATACAGCGGAGTGTAGAAATGTCGTTCATAGTCGGACACCCACTCAGGATGTGCCACGACGGGGTACGCTTCTCCGAAATCTTTGACTGCATCGACTGTATCGCGCTCGCGACGTTGAGCTAGACTCTCCACGTATGCGACAAATTTCTTTAAGTGATCGCTCTCACATTGGCTTATCGCGCTCTTGTCTCCAACAACAACAAGCGCGGCACGTGCGCGCGTAATTGATACGTTAAACAGTCGTTTCTTGTGCGCACTCGAATCCACGAACCACAAGGCGCCTCGGGGTGTATTTCGGCTGATTACTGGCGAGAAGATGATTACATCCCGCTCGTCGCCTTGAAAGCTGTGCACCACGTCAACTAGAAAATCAGCCCTGGCGAGGGGAGCGGCTAACTGTGGGTTTTGACTGATGATGTCCCGGATTCGATTTGCCTGCGCACGAAACGGGCTGACCACGCCAATTGTGCCCTGATATCCCTGCTGAATGAGTCGTTCGATCTCCAAGACAACTGCTCGCGCTTCTGTGTCGTTTACTGCGCCGCCATCCCAAGGCCGGACAACTTCGCCCTGGACATCGATCCAGCGAACAGCCGGTCCATCGGGATAAGGACGCCGCAGTTTGTCGTAAGGAGTCGCTAGACGGAGCTTTCCGTCGTAGAAGGTCTCATTCGAGAATTGAATTATGTCAGAATGGGATCGAAAATGATCCCGAATCATCAGAATGTCCTCAGACCGGCATAGGCTTGCAGCGAGGTCGAAGAGCGATTTCGAGGAATATGACCAACCTGCTCGGTCTTCAATCAGTCCATGCCTTTCCAATAGGCGCTGATCTTGCACCTTGGCCAAGCCACTGATGTGTGGAAGCTGCATCGAGTCGCCAATGATTACCGCGCGCTTCGCCCGAAAGAGAAGAGGCAACGCTGATGCAATGTCACATTGGCTTGCTTCGTCAATTACGAGCAAGTCGAAGAACCCAGGGTCGAACGGGAGCTTCCCTCGCGCGGCGAGTGCGGTAACCGCCCAGCACGAAAGGACCGGCGCAATCTGTGGGAAGAGCCTGTAATACTGTGCAAATATGCCAGCGTTAAGGTTGGACCCGTTTGCCGCAGCTCCGGTAATCATTTCGAGCAACGCGGTGTAATTTCCAATTAGTTGCCTTTGAGATTGTGTGATCCGCGCTGGCTGGAGCCTGAGCCAACAATCCCAAAGACGCGCCGAAAGCTCCGAAAGTTCTTTGATGAGGGTAAGGCGTCTTCGACTGAGATCCTCGATTGACTCGTTCGCAGTCAACTCGTCGAGCTTCTGAAAATAAACCTTTGCTCTCTCGACCTGAAAAAGACGATCGTCAAGCGATTTACTGAATCGCGTCCAGTCATTAGCCGCTGTTTCGACCTCAGGCGGTAGTTCTAGCTCAAGTTCGTGCGCGTAATATCCAAACGCCTGAAATGCATCTGATAGACGCTTGAGGCGACCCTGTCGAAGAATCGGCCAGATGATTTTGACAATCAGACCTTGGCTAGACTTCTGGGTAGCCTGAATTACAGACTGGAGGGATTGAACGCTGGTTCGCAAATCTCGTACATCGATCCCCCGAACCTTCAAGAACTTCGCGTTGCCGAGCTCCTCCCGCAACAGATCGAGCTCCTGTTCCAGCGCATCCACTTGATTGCGGAGCTTAATGAGGGCTTGGAATTCCGAATCCAACGCCCATGATCGGCTCTCGATGTCCTTGTGAAGTGCTTTCGAATGCTCGAATTCCTCTGCGTCTTCCGGCGTGCTATGAGCCGAGAGCAAGTTGGCTAAATATTGCGCCACTGCCGTTTGATACTTGTTAGCGCCTAATCGCAGCAAAATGGGTCTCGGTCCGAGCGCGTTGACCCTTGCTTCAACCACGTCAACTGCTTTGTTGTTCTTACTGGCAAACAAGACCGTTTTACCTTGGAACGCCGCGTTGACCAGAATTGACGCCACTACTTGCGATTTTCCGGTCCCAGGAGGCCCAGTCACAACGGTAAGCTGATTTGTCAATGCTTGTCTCACTGCCACTCTTTGCTCTGAGTTCAGGGGTAGAACTTCCAGAAGAGGCAACTCCTCTGCGGTTGTCGATTGCGTGTTGGCCCCGCTTAGCCATTGCCCTACTGCTGCGCCGTCGTATTCTTTGGCTTGTTTCGTTTGGAGCGCTTTAAGTTCCGTTTCTAACCCGCGCGTGTACTTGGAGCGTTCGGAAACCACGAGTGCGCACCGATTGAAGATGCCTTGACACTTAAGCTCGGGCAGAGGAACTCCTTCGCTCAGAGCATTCGGATTGATTTCCTCTTGCCAGTCCCAGCCGGGCCGCACTTCACGTAAACGCTCCAATAATTCCTCAGTATTTGGTGCATCGGCAGGATCGCACTCAAGCCCCAATTCTTCCGCGAGACGAAAGGACTCCTCAATCACGCTCGCGCTCTGTGCGTTTCCCAGCGAGCCCAAAGCTTTAAAGTTGAACTGCGGGAGGTCTTCTGACAGTCGTGGATTACCATTCCCAGGCTGTAGCTCTTGAAAAGGAAATAGCAGGATTGGTTCGACAAAGAAACCAGACCAGCGCTGAGTTTGAACAAATTTGAGCCGTAACGGATAGCCGACAAAGAGTGCAAGTTGATTCGGGTTGGCGTGAACCTTCGCTATCAAGCGTGCTGAGTCAGGTGTATCGAAGGGGTTGAAGTCTTCGGTCGAAGGACTATGTGGAAGCTCAGTGTAATCGGCGGTTCCTGGATGCGCAACTGCGAAGACACTCACGCCACCCATATCGTCGTGGCTCAGACAGTCCAAGAAGTATCTACAGAGCCGGGCCAAAGGTGTGTCCAACGGCTCTGGCAGTGGCAGAGGGGCCTGGGCGCGAGCTGCGGCCTGTCGGGGGTACCAACAATATGACCTGTTTTCCCAAGCTTTCCGGACCTTGCCTCGCAGGGGACCCCGGAGTGACGCGTTGACGCGGGCTACATCAACCTCCATGAGTAGGGCAATCGTGCTCGCCTTATACCCCGGCTTCTCGTTGACGAAATCAAGTACCCTCTTATCGAAATCTGTCATTGTCGCCGCCATCGCTGGCACCTCGCTTTAATGGGTATCGCTTATTATGTCGGTATCTCGGACGAGGTAGAGCCGTTCAGTCGGATTTGCGGCAAGCTGCAGCAGTTCCGGCGAGAAACCGCCCAACGCAAAGAGAATGTAGCTGGGCTTGTTCCGCCAGCGCGCTTCGGGCAGGCTGGCAACCTTGGCTTGCAAGATGCTCAGGTCGTTAAGCCGTGTAACGCTCTCTGTGCGCCACTTACACTCGCCGAAGAGAAATGTTCCGTCGTCGAGTTCAGCCACGAGGTCTATCTCGGTGCGGCCATCCCGGCTCCAGTATCGGGCCATCTGTCGAACGTTGAGGCCGAGGCGCGGTTGAGCGTTCCGTTGGAGCCATTGGCCGCAAATCTCTTCGAAAACCGACCAACCCATGTATTCGGACAGTCGCGGGGCGACCTGTGCAGCGTATACCGTAGTCGGGTCGGAGAATTGCAAGGCGCTGGCCAACGGAGCAACGAAGCGATACCAGAAGGTCAGAAAGGGATCGGCAACACGATAGAGAGCCCTGCGCTCAGAGCTTTCGCCGAAGGGAAACTCACGCCGAATCCACCCTAGTTCCAACAACGTTCGTAGGGAGCCGGAAAGCGCACCGCGCTCCACGCCAATCAACTGCTGAATGCCATTGAATTTCGTTTCGCCGCCGGCAATCGCTGCCAGGATGGCATTGTACGGAGCAGGGTCACGGATTTGTTCGCTTCCGAGCAGAAACCGTACTTCATTTTCGAGGATTGCGCGTGGCTGCATAAGGAGCGCGACGATCTCCTCCGCTGGAGAGTGCGACGTATCGACAAGTGCGTGATAGCGCGGCGTTCCGCCAAAAACGCCGTACATGAGCAGCTTCTCGACGACTCCGTAATGGGGGCTACCTGCGTAGAATGCCGCCACGTCTTCGTAGTGAAGCGGGTCGAGGTGAAAAATCCCGGCATTGAATCGCCCGAACAGGGGGGCGCTCTCTTGTCCGAGAGCGGCCATCGCGGAGAGCTGCGATCCGCAGAGAACTATGAAGAGTGGGGAGTGAACGGCCTCGCGATCCCACCATGCTTGCAGGATGGAAGGCAACTCCGGAGTCTGGTCCACCAAGTACGGAAATTCATCAAGGATAAGAGCAAAGCGGCCTGCTCCCTTTTTGCGGCTCACGGACTGTTGCGAAGCGTAGCGAAGAAGAGCGTTCCACGAAACAGCAATATCCTCGGCGGAGACCCCTTCACTGGGGAGGGCTGCGCTCAATTGGCGGGCGAGCGTAAGCCGTTGTGAAGCGGCAGTGGACTGCTCTGCTAGGAAATAGCAGTGTGGCTTTTCGTGCCTGTCCCCGTCTACGCCAGCCGTGAAGTAACGCTGCAAGAGGAATGTCTTGCCCAATCGCCTGCGTCCATACAGGAGCAGCATCTGCCCACCTGCTCCGTGGCGCTTCCAGGCACGATCCAAAGCAGAAAGTTCGAGCTTTCGGTCATAAAAAGGATCTGGCTTAATGGTCATGTTGGACATCGGCTGGATGACCGTCCCCTTCTGGTCCACATTATGAGTTGTCAGTTTATGGTGTGTCAACTCATAACCAGATAATTCGAGTGATTACCAGCGGGAGGGGTGTTTTGGGGCGAATACCTCGCTTGAGCGATAGAACGTTGTCTATCGCTCATCCTCTGGGCCGGGCTTTGCTTTTGCCCGGCTATGGCGTTGCTGCTTTGACCGGCCCGGCGATGCAGAATCGTGCTGCGGTTCGGGCAATGGAACCGGTTGCGCAACGGTGGAGACTGGCGCTGGAACTGTCGGAACTGAATCCCGCCAGCTTTGAATGCCTATGCCGCCAAACAGTCCGATTAATAGGGTGGCACCGGCGATGACCGGCCTCTGTCTGGGCAGTTGAGGCCGCGACGAATCAATAAATCGACTCGATCTTCGTAAGGAAGATGAGGCTTGCTGTATTTCAGCGGAAAATGAAAAACCCGCCGATTTGAGCTTCACCTGTTTCCAAGGAGAGGCTTGGCGGGTATGTCATTCGCGAATGTACGAGCATCCCCGCCGGTTGTCAAGTGTTTTGCCCCGAAATTGCCCGGATCGAATGAACCCGCGAACGCTTGCTAAACCCTTTAGTTCTGGTCTGATACAACAACAACGAGCGATGCAAACCGCCTCTACCGCCCAGGTTCAGCGCCGGGTTTTGCCACCTGCCGGTCATGATGCAGTTTGATTGAATTGGCGTCAGGCACGCTCTTTCCATCCAGAGGGGAGGTAGCGGGCTGCGCTACTGTCGGCACAGAGTTTCCAACCGCAGCGAGAGAAGCATCTCGGCAACCCTTAATCCCTATACCGGCAAACAGCCCAATCAGCATTGCAGCCCCAGCAATCAGCGGAATCCAGATGCGCAGCACATCGCTTTTCAGTTCATGCAGGAGCGCGTCAACCGTCTTTGCCCTGCTTTCCAGGGAATATGTCAATCGGTTGTTGGCAGACTCAACTTGGGCAACGACCCCGCCGCGCGAATCCGACAAATTGCGCAAAGCAGTGGAGAGTTCCTTTTGGGCAGCCGTCAGGGCAGCATTGGTTGTCTGCAGACCGTTGACCGTAGCAGTTATGCCCGATTGAAGAAAGTGCTGTCGCAGACTCTCGCCCAGGAGCTTTGCAATTTGCTGCGAATCAAGACCGGCTTTAATTTCGCCGGGTAGAGCAGAAATCCGCGCCTCCAATTCGTGAACATAGCCGAGCATTTTCTGCTGCGCTTCATTCGAAAACTGCCGATGCAGATCAAGCATTTCCTGAAAGCCTTCGCGCTCATCGGCAATATCCTTTGGCGTCTGGCGGGTGAGCAGGGCCAGAATGCCCATCGCTTCGAGAATGCGCAGCATTTCATCGTCTGGGCTGAGCGTCCGAGTATGCGCGAGAACTCGATAGTATGCGGCCTGTAAATCTTCTGGCACCAGGCGGGCGAGAGAGTCGAACAGCGTCGGCTCTCCCGCCGCAACAACTGCGAGTTGAGAAGTGACCGGAGTCGTACTCATGGCAAGAACACCTGCCTTGCACGGTCGAATTCAGAGAAGAGCCGCCGCCGGTAACTTTGCGCACGCATAACGAGCGACGCCCGTTTCAATTCGTCAATGTCGGCCTTGCGGTCAGCTACCTGTCCCAGTTGGATTCCATGTTGCCGGACCGGATTTTCAAGTTCAGCGAGCCGAAATTCCATCTGCAAGATTTCCGGCGAAAAGGCTTCGCGGAAACGACTCGCTTGTTCGGTTGACCTCCAATATGTGAAATCCGCGAGGGCGCTGGTTGCGTTTTCAACGACGACGTATTCAACGCGATCCTGTAACCGGCTGGCCCAGGCCAGGACGCTTTCGACGCTTGCCGGGTCCGGTGTGACCACGCCAACCGCTGTGAAGCGGACACCCATTGCGGCTACATCCTCGTACATCGACTCGAACCAATCGGCGGCAACCTGCCCGGCACCCGCCCCCATGTCGGCGACGATGATCGGTGTACCGCTGTCGAGGTGATCGACAAAGGCGTCCAGACCTGCCGGAGTGTGAATGTTGACCTTGGTCACCGTTCCGTTGAAAAAGTGCTTCAGCGAACCGCGCGCCTTATTCTCCGTATCGAGATCGAGCAGCGTGACCGGAATTTCATTCGTGGCGAACCACTCGGCCAAGGCAACCATCACGCCGGTTTTGCCGACTCCGCCCTTGCCGCCCATGGTAAAGACAACACGCTTTGAATACGCCGTCATTGCTCACCCCCGTTTCCTGTTAAGGTCAAAGGTTCGTTCTCACGGAAAACAAAGCGGGCAGGCTTCGCAGTCCGCACCACTGGCTTTGCTTTGAATGCGCCAACGCGGTCAAGCACCGGCGACTCTGCCGTAGCAAGCTGGATTGGCGGCAGTTCGAATTGTGTGCGCTTGCGATGCTTGGCGCGGACCTTCACAAAGGAATGCAGAGTGCTCGGCGCAACGTACAAACCAAGCCGCTCCTCAAAGAGGTGCGCAACCTCGCGGTACGTCCGCCCCTTGCGTCGCAGCTCGCGGATCAGTTCGCGGTGAGGTTCCAGTTTGGAGCGTGGAGGTTTGGGCGGTAGATCGCCAAGTTCAGCAAGAGCCATTTGGCAATCTGAATTCGTGGAGGTAAGAAGAGTCATGGCACACCCCATCGTGGCTGGATCGCCACAGTTGGCGACCTTGAGCAGGTCGTTGGGCGGATCGTTGGGCAGACCATTGGGCAACTGCAAAATCAGTCCCCATTAAGTCCCCAATACCCGGTTTCCAGCCGTTCCCAAGGGTTCCTCAGGGTTCCCACTCGTGCCCTGTTTTCTGTTACTTACCGAAAG
>Ga0302200_10002451_pt1 | contig 16400 bp, 14 predicted proteins | sample II_Bog_N3_1_FD_194585 | JGI IMG/M metagenome (GOLD analysis project Ga0302200, IMG submission 194585) | Peat permafrost microbial communities from Stordalen Mire near Abisko, Sweden - II_Bog_N3_1 | ecosystem: Environmental > Terrestrial > Soil > Wetlands > Peat | place: Sweden: Abisko... | reverse complement strand
GTGCAGCGAAATTGAGGTCTCGACACCCTGCACGATGAACTGCCGCAGTGCCCGCTCCATCTTTGCGATTGCCTCCGCGCGGTCCACGCCGTGCGTGATCAGCTTGGCGATCAGCGAATCGTAGTAGGGCGGAATGACGCCCTCAGCATACTGCGCCGTTTCCACGCGCACTCCGTTTCCGCCTGGCACATTGAACGCCGTAATCACTCCCGCTGACGGCGTAAACTTCTGCGGATGCTCGGCGTTGATGCGGCACTCGATGGCGTGGCCGCGTATCTCCAGCTTCGGCGGCAGAATCGCGCTGAGCGGCTCGCCGGCCGCAATGCGCAACTGCGCCTTCACAATGTCCACGCCGGTAATCGCTTCTGTCACCGGGTGCTCTACCTGAATGCGCGTGTTCATTTCGATGAAGTAAAGCTGGTGGTTCGCGTCCATCAGAAACTCCACCGTGCCGGCATTCTGATAGCCGATCTCGCTCAGGCACCGGCACAAGGTCCGGCCCAGTTCCTCGCGCAGCTTTGGAGTGACTTGGAGGCTCGGCGCTTCCTCGATTAGCTTTTGGTGCCGGCGCTGGATCGAGCACTCGCGCTCGAAGAGAGAAACCACGTTGCCGTGCTCGTCGGCCAACATCTGGAACTCGATGTGGCGCGGATTCTCGATGTACTTTTCCATGTAAAGCTCGCCGTTGCCGAAAGCGTTAGCCGCCTCGGTAAACGCCGCATGGAACATGTTGGGCAGTTCCTCGGAGTCGCGCACGATGCGCATGCCGCGCCCGCCGCCACCGGCCTTGGCTTTGAGAATGACCGGATAGCCCACTTTCTCGGCCCACTTCTGCGCCTCTTCGGCCGTCGTCAAAATGCCGTCCGAGCCCGGCAGAATGGGCACCCGGGCCTTCTTCATGGCCTGGCGCGCCTTTTCTTTTTCGCCCATCAGTCGCGTCACTTCCGGCGGCGGCCCGATGAATTTGATATTCGAGGCGCGGCACACCTCGGCGAAATTTGCGTTCTCGCTCAATAGGCCGTAGCCGGGATGGATCGCTTCGACGTCGGCAATCTCGGCGGCGGAAATCACCGCCGGCACATTCAAATAGCTGTCTGCCGCGCGCGGCGGCCCGATGCAGATCGCCTCATCGGCAAAGCGCACGTGCAGCGAGTTGCGGTCGGCCTCGCTGTACACGGCAACTGTGCGAATGCCCAGCTCCCGGCATGCGTTCAGCACGCGCAATGCGATTTCGCCACGATTGGCAACTAGTACCTTACGTAACATGAATGACCTTAGAAAGCGGAGTTAGCGGGGTTAGCGGGGTTAGCGGAGTTAGCGGGGTTAGCGGAGTTAGCGGGGTTAGCGGGGTTAGCGGAGTTAGCGGGGTTAGCGGAGTTAGCGGGGTTAGCGGAGTTAGGCCGGGCGTTGGTGCGTAACGACTTGAGCAGGCCGTTTAAAATACGCGCAACTTCCCATCCTTGATCCATCAACTCGAGCCCCTTCGCTTTGTCCAAATACCCAAGATCGATTGCCAGCTCCAACTGAGTTTGCATCTCGTAAAGTGACCCGCGCGCATTGCCCAGGAAATGTCGAAACTGCAAGTCGGTCAGTCTGCCATGGCCTTCCGCAACATTACTCGCTACTGAGACGGAAGATCGGCGCATCTGATCGGTTAAACCGTATGCTTCGCGCTTAGGCAACGATTCAGTAAGTGCGTAGATCTGCCGTGCCAATGCCATTGCTTTTTGCCAGACAATCAGATCCCGATAGCTCTTCGGTCTCGCCATGTTTTCCCAGGTACTTGATCTCGTAAAGCAGGCTCTGCAGCGTCTGCCTAACTCCGCCAACTCCGCTAACACCGCCTCGCACAGCTAAGCTGAGCGAATGGCAAACAGAGGTTGACCAAATTCAATCGCCTGCCCATTGCTCACCAGGCAGCGGACCACTTCGCCGGAAACGTCAGACTCGATTTCGTTCATCAGTTTCATGGCTTCGACGATGCAGATCACCTGGCCCTTCTCGACATGATCTCCTGGAGCAACGAAAGCCGCAGAACCGGGGGAAGGCGAACCGAAATAGGTGCCTACAATCGGCGATTTCACCAGATGCAATCCGGCCTCGGGATCGGCAGCCGGCTCGGCCGCTGATTCTGACGCTGTGTTGGCCGCAGCCGCGACGGCGGGCGGCGCTGTGCGCAGCAGCCGCGCCAGATCGCTCAGCGAGGTGGCCCCGCTCTCCTGAGGATTGAATTTGAGCCGAATCTTCAGATCGCCGCGGTCGATGTCGAACTCGGCCACCTGATGCTGCTTCAAAAACTCAATCAGTTGTCGCAAATCTTCAATATCTTGTTGTTTCATTCGTCCCTTTGACTGCCCACGCATGGATTGCGTCCTTGCGGTGGAGAATCGTGTTGTGCCGCAGACTCGGGGTTCTTTCGCCCCCTTTGGGGGCTCATGCCTGAGTGCGCGATGATGTCCCCAGGCTCACGCCTGGGGCTACCTTCTGACGCCCGCTTCGCGGGCTTGTGGGGCTACACTCTGACGCCCCCTTTGGGGCTCATGCCTTAGTCCGCGACGATGTCCCCAGGCTCACGCCTGGGGCTACCCTCTGACGCCCGCTTCGCGGGCTTGTGGGGCTACGCTCTGACGCCCGCTTCGCGGGCTTGCAGAAAAACCAAATCTCTCTCGGACGAAATCCGTGATGCCTAACGCTCAAACTACTATACCGATCAAAGCTCGATCAGCGCCTTCGGGGCCGGGGTCAGCACCTGGCTCCCGCCCTGCGTTACTGCCACCATATCCTCAATACGGATGCCGAACTGGCCTGCGAGATAAACGCCAGGCTCGATCGTCACCACCATGCCCGGCACCAGGCGCGTTGACTGTCCTGCGCCAACTCGCGGCGGTTCGTGAATCTCCAAACCGACGCCGTGGCCGGTGGAGTGGGAAAACGCCTCGCCTAAACCTTCCCTGCGCAGGATGCTGCGCGCGGCTTCATCCACCTCCGCGCAACTTGCGCCCGGAGCTACCGCGCCGACCGCGTTCTCCTGGGCTTCCAGCACGGCCTCGTATGCCTTCCGCTCTGCGGGACTCGGCTTGCCCAGATAGACGGTGCGCGTCATATCCGAACAGTAACCCCTCAGGATTATACCGAAGTCGAGCGTCACAAACCCGCGCCGCGGCAGTAGCGCAGCCGTCGCGCGCCCGTGCGGCATGGCGGAGCGCACGCCCGACGCGACGATGGTTTCAAACGACATGCCTTCGGCGCCGAGCAGCCTCGCCTGATGCTCCAGCTCCGCGGCCACTTCAATCTCCGCGATGCCCGGCCGCATAAACTTCAGCATTCCATCGAACAACCGGCAACCCACGAGTGCCGCCTCGGCCATCAGCGCGCGCTCGTCCGAGTCCTTCACCACGCGTAGTTGCTCGACATACGGCGCCGGAATGGCCTCAAGAAAACTGCGCCGCAACTGGCTGGGCAGCTCCGACTTCCATCGCGCCAGCTCGGCTACAGTCGTGCGCGCGGGGTCGAATCCCGACCTGCTCACGCCCGGCTGCGCGGCCAGCCATTGCACGGCCGCAACCGCAGGCGAGCCCGAGACAATCTGCAACTGCGCGTCCTCCACCTCTTCGCCAGCCTGCGTCGTATAGCGGCTGTCGGTAAACAGCCGCACCGCCCGCCGCGTCACCGCCAGTGCGGCGCTTGACCCGGTGAATCCAGAGAGATAGCGAAGGTCGGGAAGATACGTGACGAGCAGTCCGGGAAGCCCGGCGCGAGAAAGCTTGCGGCGCAGTGCGCCGATGCGGCGGAAGTGGTCCACGGGGTTAGTTTTATCACAGGGGCGTGGCGGAGGTTATCGCCGGCAGCTCGTCGCTCATAGCCTTCGGCTCTTGCAGCCGCTTACGAAATCTTGCGGGCATCCCACTGAGTTCGGGATGTATAACTGGCGGCCGGGGCAGCTTCCAATCGGTCAAACTGCAAAGGCCCGATCGGGATACCGTGTGCAGTCACTCCGATAAGGGACGCGACCGCCAATGTGAAACCAATCCTACACACGTCTCGCCCTCTGAGTTGGTCAAAATCGCACTTCCGATTTACACAGCAGTGGGACCAGTCTCACGACGATGGCTCCGCGCAGTAGGCAGGGATTGCAGGTTTCAGTGGCGAGGCTGGAGCGCCCCGGCTTACGGTGCTCCAAAGTGATCAGACAACCGTCTGGGCCACTCTTAGGATCGTGGGTAGTGAAGAAGTGGGACAGTCGTACCAAGGACGTGTTCGCTTCCTCTGGAGAGTGAGGTTACAACATGGAAACAATCGTGATTGTTCTAGTGGTGCTTTTTCTGCTCGGCGGCGGCGGATGGGGATATTCGCGGTGGCGCAACTAAGAGTAGTTCCACAATCAACGTGCCATTTCTGGCAACCATCGAGGCCTGGTGCAACCTGAGGGCGGACCGGGCCATCCTACCGGAGAGCAAGGCCTGCAACAGGAGAGGCGGGAGAAGTCACGATGACAAAGCTTACGTATGAAGCGCGGAAGGAACTGCCCAAAGGGGACTTTGTCTTTCCGAAGACGCGGCGCTACCCGATTGAAGACGCTGCGCACGCGCGGGATGCGCTAGCGCGGTCCAGCGGAAAGCCGGAACACGCGACCGTGTTGGCGGCTGTCAAGCGGAAGTATCCGGAGATCGACGTAGAGAAATAAATTGAGATCTGGGGGCTGAACGCTACAGGCTACCGGCTGCCTCTCGCTGCACGGGCTTCTTCTTGCCCGCATCGATCTCGCCGGCCGCATGCAGTTCGCTTTGGCGGTCCATCCACTCGTCGAGGCGGGAGCGCTTGAAGCGCCAACGATTGCCCAGCTTGAATGCCGGAACGAAACCCTCAGAGGCGTACTTGTAGAGTGTGTCGGGCGAGATGCCAAGGTAGTTCGAGGCCTGGCGGATATCCATCACTTCGCGAACTTCGGGAACCAGCAGGTTGGAGCGGGCTGCGGCGCTGCGCATGATTGCCTCCCGGAAATGGTCTCTTGAAGAAGGGCGAATTCCGGCAAACCTACCGGTATTTTTGTATTGAACACGACTTCATCGGGATATTCAAGGAATTTCCGGAAGTTATAGGAAAGTCATAGGCTTTCGGCCGGGACGATGCTCTGGAAAGCCTGTGGAAAAACGCATTCCCTTGGGCCGTAGCCAATCCGCCACCCCAAGGGCTAGCGCTCTTGGTGCAGATGGTCCGCGCGGTTGCCGGCGCACGTCTCTCGGGGGCGTCTTAATGGGGTTGCGGCTGCGGGTCGATATTGCGGGGGTCTGGAGACCCCCGCTACAGCCGGCCGGGAGGCGCTACAAATTTACATCGCCTTCCGCCACCAGGCTGTCGGCTCGTCGCGCAAATAGTGGGTCTTTTCCCCGCGCGAAAGATAGAAGTCCAGCACGTCGCCCTTGTGAAAGCTCGCGCACGGCGGCCAGCTCTTCTCGTCCTTGTCCAGGTGGACTTCGGTCTTATGGTTATTGACCAGCGTGATCTCCGTCGGAGAGCACTCGACCACTTGCTGGGCGTAGAGCCAGAAGTCGTAACCGGGAGGGGATGGCGGCGGAATTTGGTTCGCAATCTCCGCCAGCAGCAGAATGAAAACGAATACCGCCGTGACGATCAGGATCTTCTTCATGGCAAGCTGAGGTGTCGCCTAAGTATAGCGAAGGGGAGCGGAGTTGGAGGGGTTCATGGCGGCTTCCCACCCATTCCGCACAAGACGCGGAATGGATGGGGCACCAATCCATTTTCAACTACAGTCTTCGCGGCGGGAGTCGGAAAACCCCCGCTACAGCCGGTCAGGAAACCGGCGCTACACCAATGTTTCAGTTCTGGTCGTCGCGACGGTGCAGGGTTGGCGGTCCGTCATTGCCGTTACCCGAACCGTCGCTGGCCTGGGTGCTTGAGCCGGATCCAGAACCGGAACCCGAACCTGACCCATCGGTGCTGGCCCTGCGCAGCGACGGTCTGGTCACGCCCTTGGTGTCGGTTAGCCGGCGCTTGTTCTCAATGCGCGCCAACCGCGCCTTCACGTCCTCGAACTCCGAGGTTGTCACCAGGTAGTCCTGCTTCGCCGGCAGGATGCGCGCAATCTCCTCCTGCGAGTGCAGGATGCGATCGGGCGTCTGGGGGTGGTCGCTGAACGCCTTGGACACCAATCCCGGCTTGCGCTTCTCCAGCGCCTGGATCTTCTCAAACATGGAGATGAACCCCTGCGGATCGTATCCCGCGCGGTACATGTACTGGATGCCGAGGTAGTCGGCCTGCGCCTCAAAGTCGCGCGAGAACTGTAGCATGGTCATCGGGATTGCAAACGACACCGCTTCGTAGATGCCGTACCCGGTCCAGGTGTAGGGCAGCATGATCATCAGCGGAATCATGCCAATTTGCGCCATTTCCCCGCGCGTCGCCCCGCGCGCCCAGTGGTGTGCGCATACGTGCGCCGTCTCATGCGCCATCACCCCGGCCAGTTCCGCTTCCTCGTCCGCGGCCAGAATCAGGCCCGAATTCACATAGAAAAACCCGCCCGGCAGCGCCATGGCATTGATTTCATCGGAATCGATCACCTTGATGGTGAACGGCACCTTGCAGTCGGAGTTCTTGACGATATTTTGGCCGACGCGGTTCACATACTCCACCACCACCGGATCGGTGATAAAACGCGTGCTCTTCTCGACCTCGTCGGCGTACTGCTTGCCGACCTTGATCTCGCCATCGGTCGAGATCCAGTTGCCCAGGCCGCGCTTGCCAATCTCGCGGTTCCCCACCGCGTTCACATCCTCAATGCTGCCAGGCTTCACCTTCTTCATCTCGCTGCCGGGATCAACCACCTTGTCGGGATCGACCTTCACATTGCAGGGATCGGCGATTGGAGTGGTCCCGGGCTCTGGATCATCCTCTCTAGCGCTATCGTTTTCCTTTGCCTTTTTCTTCTTGTCTGATTCCGCCTGGCACGGCGCGGAATTTCCGCTGGTCGACGCAGTCCCCGATTTCGGCGGCAGGGGCGCATCTCCGCCAACTGGCTGGCTCCCTGGGGCCGGCTGCGCGGAGGGCGCGCCTGGTCGAGTCGAGGTTGGTTGAGTCGGGGTCGGTTGGGTTGCGCTTCCGGAATTCGAGCCTGAAGGAGCCTGCGCGACCGGTGTGCTGGCTGGGGCCGGGCTCGATGCCGTGCCAGTTGTTTGGGTCGACTGTGCCCAGACTCCCGCAGCCAACGCCAGCGCCAATCCTGACAGAACCGCCAGCCTCAAACCAATGCGATTGGTTGCCCTCATGACCTCTCCTCCGCCGCAGTGGGGGGGCCGCGGCTTGCCCCGCTTCGCTCTATCTCTTAGACGCAAGTATCTGCTTTTTGGGCAGCAATGGGAAGCGGGATTTGGGACGAAGGCATCTGGCCGTAACCGGGCATTCTATCCGAAGTCACCAGCGGCGCTTTGCCGGGAATCGGCAGGCCTCAGTTTTCTTTGAGCTTCCAACGTCCTGGCTGTAAAGTGAAAAACACAGGATCGGGAGGGGTTTTGCGGTTCAGAGTCCTATTGGCTGTGTGGTTTGCGATCTGCGGCGCCATGACGCTGCTCGGCCAGGCGCCATCGCCGATCCCTCCCAACTCTGCCCCAGTCCGTGCTCACAGCCGCGAAAAAACGACTCCTCCTGCGCCCTCAGCTCCTGAGACCATCTTCGATGCCACCAGCCTCGGGTCGCCGCTTCAGCTCCAAAGCAACTGGCGCGTCGGCATCACTTCCGATCCCGCCGCGTCTTCACCCAATTTCGACGATTCCAATTGGACCATCCGCAATGCCCAGCCCTCCATCAACGATGTTCCGGACAAGGAGGATGAGGGTTTCGCTCCTGTTGCGACGAGCGGCTCGAGTGCAACCCCAAAACCCGACCCAAATGCCGGTGCGCAGCGCTACGCCTGGTTCCGTCTTCACATCAAGCTTGCGCCCAACCACGGACCTGTCGCGCTGCTCATCGAGCTGCCTGTCTCCACCAACGCCTCCTTCGGCCTCGGCTCCACAGGCCCCAGTCCCGATGTCTATGCGAACGGACTACACATTGAGCCCGAAGGCCCGCACGGCGACGCGCCGCAGCACTATCAATTGATCTCGCGCATCTATGACCTCAACGTGCCTGCCAATGAAACCTCGCTTACCCTCGTGGTGCGTATTTACTACATCGCAGTCGGCTACGGCGCGTACACCACTTTCTTCGCCAATCGCACTCTCTACCTCGGCAACCCCGGCGACCTGGCACGCGAGCTGAACCTGTGGTCGAATCGCTCGCTCTTCGAGCGCCTGCCTCGCCTCATTTACTGCGTTCTGCTTGCCATACTTGCCATCTTCCTGTTCGCGCTCTACCTCACGCAAAGAGACCGCACGGAATATCTCTGGCTGGCCCTGCATGAGCTCGCCCAGGCTCCCCTCGGCTTTATCGAGTTGGCCGGGAGCTCCGCACGCCTCGACACACTCTGGTATGCCGCGCTCATCCTCGAGCTGATCCTCGTCTCGGCCTATCTCTTCTTCGAGTTTCTGGTCGTCTTTCTTTCCCTTCCGCGCCCCTGGTACACGCGCTGGCTCCGTTACACCGCGCCGCTCCTGCTTGCCCTCGGACCCACATTGCTTTTTGTCGGCCACAGCACCGCCGTCGCCATTCTGCTCGTCAGCGTCCTGCTTTTCAGCGCCGTATGGATGCTGGGATGGTTCATCTTTGTTTTCATCACTCTTTTTGCCGCTGCCGTCCGACGCAACCTCGAAGCGGGCCTGTGGCTCATTCCGCTCATCCTCAGCGTCGTCGGAATCATCGAGCCGATCGTCACATCCGCGATCAGCGAAGACACTGGAGCCGTCTACCGGTCGCCGCTCACCATCGATGCCGGGCCGATTCCCATTCACATTTCTTCGGTCGGCGACTTCGCCGGAATCCTCGTCATTCTCCTCATCATTTATTTCCGTTTCATGCGCATTTATCGGGACCAGGAGCACGCCGCCTCCGAGTTGGCCGCCGCGCGCAGCGTGCAGGAGCTCCTGATTCCCCAAGAAAAGATCGCCACACCCGGCTTCGAGGTCGACTCCGTTTACTGCCCGGCCAACGAAGTGGGCGGCGATTTCTTTCACCTGGAATCCGCGGGTCCGGACGGCATGCTGGTGGTGATTGGCGACGTCGCGGGCAAGGGCCTGAAAGCCGCCATGAACGTTTCGCTCCTGATGGGTGCGCTGCGCCGCACCCACGAGCGCAGCCCTGCCAAAATTCTCGAGTCCCTGAACGGCGTCCTTACTGGAACCGAAGGCTTTACCACCTGTCAGGCCATCTGGCTGGCGTCGAATGGCGAAATGGTCATCGCCAACGCCGGCCATCTTCCTCCTTATCTCAACAGTCAGGAGATCAACCTGCCCGGGGCTTTGCCGCTCGGCGTGATTCCGCAGGTGAGCTACGAGGAAGAACGCTTCTATCTCCATCCCGGAGATCGCATTTTGCTAATGTCCGATGGCGTGGTCGAAGCGCGACAGCCTTCGGGTGAGCTGTTCGGATTTGATCGCGTGCGTTACCTCAGCAACCAGTCGGCGTTTTATCTGGCCGATGCGGCCAAGGCCTTCGGGCAGGAAGACGACATCACTGTGCTGACTGTTCGCCGACTGGCGCCGGTGCCTGCCACCTAAATTTCTGGCACTCATTGAATCGTTCCAGCGGTCACGATTGGCCCAATCAACTGGCCGGCTTGAAAGCGAAGGCGAAGAATGCAGCCACGCCGAGGAAGGCGAACGCCACGAGATAATTCCACGCGAGTTTCTCTTTCAGAAACGTAATCGCGAAGATCATGAAGACGACGAGTGTAATCACTTCTTGAATGACCTTCAGTTGAAACCCCGAGAACTCGCCATAGCCGAAGCGATTTGCCGGGACCGCAAGGCAATATTCAAACCCTGCAATCGCCCATGAAACAAGGATGGCTTTCCAAAGCGGCCATGCGTGACCGTATTTCAAGTGTCCATACCAGGCGACGGTCATGAAGCAATTCGAGAAAAACAATAGAACGATGGTGCTCATGGGGATTGTGCTCCTTGCGTCGGGTTGATGATGCCTTATGCTATCTTCTCTGGTATCTCAAATTCATAGCCGGGGAACTTCAACCTAATGTCCGCCACAGGATCGCCGGCACTCTATCCAGCTCGGGATTACCCGCCCCCGCCGCGCGTGCACTGGCTGGTCCTGCTATGCGCCTTCACACTCATCAAAATTCTTGTCGGAACATACACACCGCCTCGCTACCATGAGCTGGTTGACAGTATTGCGGGCGACGCGTGGGCCTTTTATCTCTGTCTCTGGATTCGCTCTCTCGATTCCGATGCACGCAGCCCCTTCTGGTGCGACGTCTACGTCATCGTCGAGCTGGCCTATGCCGCGCTGGATATGCGCCAGAACCCCTCGCGAACTTTGGACCAAGCGATTGCCTTTCTCGGGCTGTCCTCCGCGGTCCTCGGAATCGTCACCATCTTCCTCATCCGCTCCGATTTAGAGCGGCACTATAATGAACGCGAACTCTATGGCCTGCACTTAAGCGGCGTCATGACCTTCTTATTCAGCTTCCTCTACTTTCAGTATCATCTCTACGACATCGCCAAGTGGCGCGAGAAAGAACGCTGGGCCAATCCGAACCGCCCGACTTTTTCCTGACTCGCGCCTTATCGCAACTCGATGATTTCCGGGACACATCGTAACGAGGTTTCATGGCCGCCAACTCGCCCAGTCCTGCTCCTGCCGCTCACGCCTTCAGCGCCGCATCCCTCACCGTTGAAGCCACAACCTTCCTCGTGCTGCTTCTCGGTCTGGTCTATCTCTTCGCGACCAACTCCGCCGCCGCGCACTGGTCGCAGGGCTATAACCCTGCGGGTTTCTGGCAACTTTCCACGCTCATCGCCGCCCTTCCCGTCGTGGTACTCCTCGGCGCCATGGCTGTCCTCCGCCTCAAGGCCCACGTCGCCGCCACCGCCGGTCTGGTGACCGCACTCGTCGCCGCCACCGTTTTCTTTCACATGCCCGCGCGAATCGCCTTCACCGCCGCCGCGTATGGCGCGGGCTACGGCTTCTTCCCCATCTGCTGGATCATTCTTCCCGTCATCTTCCTTTACGACCTCACCGTACAGACCGGCCGCTTCGTCACCCTTCAGCAAAGCCTCACCGGCATTACGGCTGACAGCCGCCTACAACTTCTACTCATCGCCTTCGCCCTCGGCTCGTTCTTTGAAGGCACCTCCGGCTTCGGCACACCGGTCGCAGTGTGCTCCGCCATTCTTATCAGTCTTGGCTTCCGCCCGCTGCAAGCGGCCGGGCTTTCTCTGCTCGCCAACACCGCGCCAGTCGCCTTCGGAGGCATCGGCATTCCCATCATCGCTCTCCACGGCGTCACTGGCCTGGATCTCTTCGCGCTCACGCGCACCACCGCCATCCTTCTCACGCCTTTCGATCTTCTCGTACCTTTCTGGCTCATCTGGGCTTTCGGCGGATTCGCCGCCATGATCGAAATCTGGCCGGCCATCCTCGTCGCCGGCGTCACCTACGCCGTCGCTCAACTCCTCATGGCCTTCTGGAGCGGTCCGTGGCTGGTGGCCATCGTCGCCGCCGCCGCGACCATCGTCGTTCTCGTCGCCTTTCTCCGTTTCTGGAAGCCCAAACACACGCTCAACGTCAACCGCCAAGACATCACCGGACAGGCGCGTCAGGCCCATGGCCACACCGCTGCTACTATCTTCAAAGCCTGGCTGCCCTGGCTGGTATTGAGTGTCGTCGTCTTTGCCTGGGGCCTTCCCCGTTTATCCAACTGGATGGACTCAAAGACCACCATCAAGATCCCCGTGACTGGCCTGCACAATGTTGTGCTCCGCGTTCCGCCTGTAGTTGCCGCGCCTACTCCGGAGGCCGCCGTCTTCAATCTCAACTGGCTCTCCGCCACGGGCACTGGAATCCTCTTCGCCGCCCTCGTCGCCGGCCTGCTCATGGGACTCAGCCCCGCCGAACTCGCCCGCGCGTTTGTCCGCACCGTCTACAAAATCCGTTTCACTTTCGTCACCATCGCCGCCATGATGGCTCTCGGCTACATCACCCGTTACTGCGGTCTTGACGCCACTCTCGGCCTGGCTTTCGCGCGCACCGGCCTGCTCTATCCCTTCTTCGGCACGCTCATTGGCTGGCTCGGCACCGCCTCGACCGGCTCCGATACTTCATCCAACGTCCTTTTTGGAAGCCTGCAAACCATGACCGCCCGCCAGATCGGGGTCGCCCCCCTCCTGATGGCCTCCGCCAACGCCGCGGGCGGCGTCATGGGCAAAATGATCGCCGCGCCCAGCGTCGTGGTCGCCAGCACCGCCACGCAGACCTACGGCCAGGAGGGCTCGATCCTGCGTTTCGTCTTCCTGCACTCGCTCGCCCTCGCCGCCCTCGCCGGAATCTGCGTCTCGCTGCTGGCTTACGTGCCATTCCTCGCCAGCCTCGTCGCGCACTAACGTCTGTAAGCCCCGCCCGCATGCCCCCGACCTGACTGAAGTTCCGTAGGTGAATTTTTTTCTTGCTCCCTCTCTCCTCCCTGGTGCTAGGATGGTTGGTCAGCGAAACTGAAATTGTTTCTTATGTGAAAAGGAAGACGATGCGCGCTTGTTTCCTACTCAAAGTCCGCCATGAAAAGATGGACGAGTACAAAGCCCGTCACGCCCAGGTCTGGCCTGAGATGCTCAAGGCACTCCGCGAATCCGGCTGGCGCAATTACTCTCTCTTTTTGCAGCCCGACGGCCTGGTCGTCGGGTACGTCGAGGCCGACGACTTTGAAGCGTGCCACGCGGCAATGAAAGACCACCCCGTCAACGCGCGCTGGCAGGCAGAAATGGCGCCCTTCTTCGAATCTGCCAACGGGCACGGCGCCGACGACCTCATGCTCCCACTCGAAGAGGTTTTTCACCTCGATTGATCTCACCTTGCTGCACTCGCGCTCCAAGTCGGATAATGCCCTGTCTCGCCAAACTGCGATTTCCTATGCGCAAACCATCCCGTTCCTCACAAACGAGCAATTAGCCAGGAGCTAACAGATGAACCCGTTCAATTCCGCGCGCCGCGATCTTCTCCGTGTCGGCAGCCTCGGCATGGCCGGAGCCGCTTTGCCTTCACTCGCCTCCGCCGCCGCAAAAGATAAAACGCCAGCCGCCGCGCCCGTCATCGTCTTCAACGTCCGCCAGTACGGCGCCATCGGAGACGGCAAGACTCTCGACACCGACGCCGTCAATCGCACCATTGCAGCGGCCGCGACTGCCGGGGGCGGCACCGTTCTCTTCCCTGCCGGCGTTTATCTTTGCTTTTCCATCCACCTCCAAAGCTACGTTCATCTCTATCTCGACGCGGGCGCTACTATCCTGGCTGCCGAATCGCCCAAGCCGGGTGAAACCACTGGCTACAACGGCGGCGCCTACGACGCGGCCGAGCCCAACACCGCATGGGATGCCTATCAGGATTACGGCCACAATCACTGGCACAACTCGCTCCTCTGGGCTGAAGACATGCACGACTTCTCGATCACCGGGCCGGGCCTGATCTATGGAAAGGGTTTGAGCTTCGGCGCAGGTCCCGGGCGTCCGCCGGGCGCTGAGCTTCGCGGCTTCGGTCCCGAACGGCCTGCCGGTGTAACCGCGCCCTCTGCTCCGCGAAATCCCGCTCGCATGGCTCGCGGCGACTACCCCATGTACCAGGCTGAGCAGGCGGGCGTGGGCAACAAGGCCATCGCGCTCAAGAACTGCCGCAACGTCCTGCTGCGCGACTTCTCGGTCCTCAAGGGCGGCCACTTCGCCCTGCTCCTCACCGGGGTCGACAACCTCACCATTGACAACCTCATCCTCGACACCGACCGCGACGGCATGGACATTGACTGCTGCCAGAACGTGCGCGTGTCGAATTGCACGGTGAACTCGCCCTGGGACGACGGCATCTGTCCCAAGTCCAGCTACGCGCTCGGCTACGCGCGAGCTACGCGCAACGTGACGATTGCGAATTGCTTCGTTACAGGTTGCTATCAGCTCGGGACGATTCTCGATGGAACGTGGAAGAAGTTTCCTGCGGGCGCGCACGCATACGGCACCGGCCGCATCAAGTGCGGCACTGAGTCGAACGGCGGCTTCATCAACATCACCATCACGGGCTGCGTCTTCGAGGGCTGCCAGGGGTACGCGCTTGAAACCGTCGACGGAGCTCTGCTTGAGGACATCGCCATCACCAACACCACCATGCGCGACATCATCTCGCCGCCGCTGTTCATGCGGCTCGGCGCACGTTTGCGCGGGCCCAAGGACACGACGAAGGTGGGCACACTCAAGCGAATCCTGGTGAGCAATCTTGTCTGCCACAACGCGCCCATGCGCGTCACGTCCATCTTGAGCGGCATTCCCGGCTACGCGATTGAAGACGTCAAGCTCTCGAACATCTACATTGAAAATCTCGGCGGAGCCACGGCCGACGCAGCTCAAATCAAGCCGCCCGAGAAAGAAGACGCCTATCCCGAGCCCTCGATGTTCGGCGCGATGCCGTCACTGGGATTCTTCCTGCGCCATATGCGCAACGTCGAAATGAGCCACGTCGAACTCGCAACCATCGCGCCCGACGCGCGCCCGGCGTTCTATTTGGAAGACGTATCCCGCGCCGACTTCTTCTCGATCACCGCGCCGCGTACAGCCGGCGGCAACTTCGCTCTCAACGGCGTCAAGGATCTGCGCATCGGCTGGAGCCGCGCCGCGGCGGATACGGTGCTCGATGCTGCCGACTCGAAAACAGTGTGAGTGTGAAGTGCGAGTGTGAGTGTGAAGTGAGCGGCGGGCGGCTGGATTCTGGTTTTCGGATGCGATTTTGCTGCGAATCCGAGGAAAAGCCGTAAATCAAGGAGAATGTTGGCTTTCCGGGTGCCTACAGGCGGCCAAATGTTGGCTTCGATGGTGTCATTCGCCCCGCAAATGTTCGCTCGTCAGGTTGCGATTTTTCGAGGGATATACCTTGAAATTGAGCAATCAATTGGTGCGTGGAACCGTGAAATTGACCAAATAAGAGCGCATGTAACCAGAGAATTTCCCATGAACGTGTCAAAACAGGGGATTTTTTGACGTCCGTTGCGGCGCGAATGAATTCGCGCCCTGATACAACGCGACCCAAGTCCACCGCGGGGCCTTCGGCTGCGTCGGCCGCGCGAAGCGCGTCTGACTTCGCTCAGGATCACAAAGCGAAAATTGAATTCGTGGTATCCCACCATTCGCCATGAATATGCGCAGGATGGGGCAGCGATCTTTTGTGCGGTGGGCGCGAGGTTTGAGGGCGGTTCCGTCGCGGAGTAAAGTGCTTCGAAAACCAGTTACTTGTGCGGGCGGACGGTTCCTGTATACTCGCTCAGCCAGGGTTCCCCACCGCTGAACTGGCTCTCAAGCAGAAAAACTGGAGGAAAAACAAATGCAGAAGAGGTTGTGGTCTGTTTGTGCGGGGCTTTGTGGCCTCGCAACGATGCTGGTCGCTGCCGTTCCGGGCGCCGCGCAAACGCAAGAGATCAAGTCAAAACCGCCGCTGTATTCGTATGTGGCGAACTGGCAGTTTCCGCGGGCCAACTGGGCCGATGCAGTGAAGGCGCTGGAGCCGGTGAACGAGATTATGCAGAAGGCGCAGTCCAGCGGCGACATCGTGGCTTACGGCAACGATGTGAACCTGGTGCACACACGCGATGGTGAGACGCATGACAACTGGTGGTCGTCAATGTCGCTCGCCGGGCTGATTAAGACGCTGAACCAACTGCACGCATCGGGCGATGCCAACTCCCCGGCGATGAACTCTGCCAAGCACTGGGACGAGGTCTTGGTGAGCCACTACTACAACTGGAAATCGGGCGCAATGAAGGGCGGCTACACGCACGTAAGCGTGTACAAGTTGAAGGCCGACGCGCCAGACGATGCGATGAACTCTCTGAGCGAGCATTTTGTGGCGCCGGTGCTGGAAAAGCTGCTGGCCGATGGCACGATCGTGGAGTACGAGATCGATACCATGGCGATTCACACGTCAGCGCCGGGCACGTTCATCATTGTGTACATTACGCCCACGCCGGAGGGACTGGATACGGTGCAGGGCGCGGTGCGCGACGCGCTGAAGGCTTCGCCGCTTACGGGCGACGCGTTCGGCTCGTTTGTTGACGACAGCGGGCATCGCGACGGGCTGTACAAGACGGACGCAAACTATAAGTGAGAGTGTGAGTGTGAAGTGTGAGTGTGAAAAACTGAAGAAGTGAAAAGAGTGAAGCGCGGTCTTGGATTCAGGGGCCGCGCTTTTCTATTTTCTGAAACTCTGACCGCATGATTCGGTGCGGGTCTGGAGACCGGCGCTACATTATT
>Ga0302200_10002435_pt1 | contig 16457 bp, 23 predicted proteins | sample II_Bog_N3_1_FD_194585 | JGI IMG/M metagenome (GOLD analysis project Ga0302200, IMG submission 194585) | Peat permafrost microbial communities from Stordalen Mire near Abisko, Sweden - II_Bog_N3_1 | ecosystem: Environmental > Terrestrial > Soil > Wetlands > Peat | place: Sweden: Abisko... | reverse complement strand
TTATGCGGTTTCGAGCTGGAGCACGGACACGATCAAGAACCTGCCAGAAAGCTTTACGGACGTCGCCGGCACAGGCAAGGTCAACATAAAGCTGCTACGCAAGACGAAGGAGTACGACGGTCCAGGATTGGTCTATTGTCCTTACAGGTTCGTCACTACTGGCACATGGATGAACAACGTGTTTTACCGGTCCAAGAAAATACAGGCCGAGATGATGGTCAGGCGGCTTAAGCGCAGCGGTTGGCCGAGGTACATGAATAGAAGACATCTAAAATCCTTATGATGATAAAATACAGCATGGCGTTCAGTACTGGGCATTAAAGCCTTTAGTACGGGTGCCAAATGAACAAACAAGAAAGAAGGACTAAGCAATTCCACAAGTACAAGAAGCGCTTAGCACGTCGGGTTGCCAATATGGATTGGTACATCACCAGGGACGGCGAGTGGATGCACAAGCCTAAGGTTGTTGATGTTATAAAGGATAACGGTTATTTTGAGTTCAAGAACTCGAGCGTGCTTTGTTCATGCTCAATGTGCTCTGGTATTGGTCAATATGAACGTCATTTGAAGAAACGTGAGGACGAACGTATCCTGAAGGATTATTTCGACGAGATCGCGGATATTTAAACATTAATGACGCACTTTATACTCGAAAAGGTTGGGAAGGTTTATAAGAAAGGCTGTGTGATGCTCTACGTCAATGTTGACCTGGATGAGGTTCACAGCAAGATAAAGAAAGCCGACCTGGTCGATGACGGCATAGAGGACGAGCCTCACGTCACCTTGTTGTACGGTCTTAAGAAGAGCGTGTCTATAGAGGACGTCAAGAGGAAGCTAAAGGGGATAAAGTTCGGCAGGTGCTTTATAACGAACGCATCGTTGTTCGAGAACGAAGATAAGGATGTGCTCAAGTTTGACGTTGAGTGCAGCGGCCTGAAGAAGGCATACGAGAACCTGGTCAAGCTTCCGAATGACTCCAAATTCTCCGAGTACAAGCCTCACATGACGATAGCCTATGTGGAGCCTGGGAAGGGCAAGGAGTATGTTCGGAAGCTTGAGAGGTTCGAGTTCGACGCAAAGCCGACGTTCGTCGTCTACTCTGCGGGCGGCGACTCGGACAAGGTTATAATAAACATTGATTGACAAATTGGTAGGTGATGAAATTGGCAGACTTGCCTCTCTGTCTAAGAGGTGCCGATAAGGAAACAAAGTTGGAGTAATGGGTTGACCACTAAGCATTGGTGAAAGCCGTTGCAAATGAAAAACAGATTATGCTCCTGTCCTAATCCCGGCGTGCGGCGTTCAAATCCCGCTCTACCAGCATAAATTAAGCTTATGCCAGACATTATCAAGTGCCCGCAATGCAAGGGGCGTGGATATTATGACGCATTGATCAGCCAGCATGGCGACGATAAGGAAAGGGTCAAGTGCAGCAATTGTAACGGAACCGGTACGATAAGGCAGATGACTGACGAGGAAGAAAGGGAGTACCACGACAATTACTGGTAGCCTCATCTGACTGAGTATTAAACAACATTAAAAAAGAGAATATTATGGCAACGCAATTGACAGGTAAACAGGTGAAACGGTAAGCTGCCTCGGCTGACACGAGGTGGCACTAATATGCATTTCCCCTCGTCGCCAAGCGGTTTACGGCAACTGGCTTTTAACCAGTCATGCGTTGGTTCGATCCCAACCGGGGGGACTCAAGAGTCCTTGTAGCAAACCGGTGTATGCAGCTGACTTTTAATCAGCAGGAGACGGGTTCGACTCCCTCCAGGGACACAAGATATTGAGGAATTCGTAAATGAATTCCTTTTTCTGTTTCACCAGGTAATCTACTTTATTTTTACGTCAATGATAATATACATACATGGATTTAACAGTTCTGGCAATAGTGATACTGGGACAAACTTGAAAAAGGAATTTGGGGACGTCATTGCGATCAACTACGACTTTGCCAATGCTGATCGAAGTCACCAGCAGATAAACTCAGTAGTCAGCAAGTACGTTAAGGAACCTGACACAATAATAGTTGGCACGAGCCTCGGTGGTTTCTGGGCTAACTACTTTAGCGATAAATACGGCATGAAGGCAGTTGTGTTAAATCCAACATTCAATCCTTCTCAGACATTGCTTAAATATATAGGCAAGAATAAGAATTACTTTACTCAAGAGGAATACGAGTTCAACAAGGAGAACGCAGAGGCTTTTAAGAAATATGAGGTAGATGCAAACCCAAGTGAGAACAAGCTCGTTTACGTAGGTTCAAATGACACCGTAATCGACCCGAATGATACAATAAAGAAAATGAAGGGTGTGCTGGTCATAGGAGACTCTGGTCACAGGGTAAGTTCAGACGTGATAATAGGTCTGGTGAGGAAAGTACAACTGAACCACTCCCAGGCAATAATAGAGGAGAATGTAGAGATATTATATGAGCGGTTTCTTAACTTCCTGCCGGCCGATGTTGACAAGAAGAAGCAGTACGCGGATGTGGTGTGGGATTTGCTGCAGAGGGCATACGCGTCCATAGGCGGCATACACGGCAACGGGTTTCAGTCGAAGGAGGACATGATAAAGAACATTCCGTTCTGGAAGCTTTGCAGACGAAACGGTAGCATCATAGCTGCAGAGCTATACAAGGATAAAGGTGGGAGAAAGAGCGTGGCGGCTTGTACAGACGGGACTTCAGAGGGTAAGAAAGCGTTGAAGATGATGAAATCTGAGGATTTTACGCAAGAGAGAACATACGCAGAGGTATCCGGTCCAATGTTGGCCTTCCTCAAGAAGGGTAATGATATTGAAAAGCAGGCCGTGCCTTACGACAAGATAAACGACTTCATCGACGACCACATAAAGAGGCCTCCGGCGGATGATCCGGAAGTGTTAAGGCACCCAGAGTTGAAAAATTTCTTCTACCAGAGAATGATCGGAGGTGATTGGCATACCAAGATAATGGTTGGTACGCCTGGCAAAAAGATAATTTAGGTATGGAAGGAATTCGTAAATGAATTCCTTTTTCTTTTGGGATTAAGTAGTAAATTACGTTCAATATCGTTTACGTCGTTCTGTCGCGGCCTGTAAGGGCTGAGGAAGTTCCGACCACCTTTGCTTAATTTGGGAGGTCTAACCAACTGTTAAAACCAAAGAGGGTGAAACCCAAATTTCCTGAGGAGGTGAGCAATCCGTTGAGGGATGGTTAGGGGATCAGACAAATGACAGAAATCGAAACAGAAGTTGGGCTATGAGCGTGACGGTATTTTTAAATTACAACATGAAGAACGAGATATTGAAGCTGGTACAGGCCGGCCTACACCAAGAGGAAGATTGCGTCTAATTTCGGCAGTTGCCTCATCTACAGATTTGAGGACAAATTCATAGTTGAGAACGAACCGAAGGAGTTCGCGGATCTGAAAGAGGCGGTAGACAGGTTCGTCGAGATCGCGTTCTCGCCCAAGAACATCGGTTACATCCAGCAGAGGATCGGCAGAACGGTCGATTTGTATGATTACGACCTGGAGGAGCCGAGCGAAGAGCTGAAGGCCCTCTTCGAGGAGGAACTGAAAAAAGTTGCTAAGGAATACAATGAAATTCTGGCGGAATCGTATATTTAAACAATTAGAATGGGACAGAAGGTTTCTACGGAGAAGAGGATCGAGCAGGAGGAGAATTACGTTGCCTTCCTGAAAAAGCGGTTGAACTCGGATAATTTCAAGGCTGCCGTTTCGAAGGCCGATTACGAGAAGGAGAAGAGGAAGTACGACAAGGCCAAGCTGGTTTTAAAGATGCTGAAGGACGATGCCAAAAAGTGATACTCGATTGTTCGTCATTGTGAATAATTACAAAATGCAAAACAAAGCAAATGAAGTTATTACTGGTGATGATGTGTGTTGTTTTATTTGCGTCCTGCGCCGTTAGAGACGTGCAGATCAGGACGATCATAGCAGTTCTTGACAAGAAAGAGCTCGTCTACAGGTATAATTATCCGCTCAAGTGGAGGGTGCATTACACCGAGGTTGGCGGCTGGAAGATAACGGTAGTAGAGGATGACATAGATCTCGAGGACTCGGCGAAGTATGTCGTAGGCTCACTGTACCCAATAAAGCTGATGAGATGAAGAAGGAGATCGATTTCTATTAGGTAAACTAATAGAAATGTCAAAGAATACCAACAGAGCCAGGCTGAACAAAGCCGAAAGCCGCACGCAGTACCACAGGATTTTACTCAAGATGATGTTCCCTCCCTATTGGGATGAGGATTACAACTGGGTAAACGGCATGCCAAGGTGGAAGAAGAGAAGCTACCGCAGCTGGAAATATAACAGAAAAACGCAATACAAATGAAGAAGGAGTTCGACATGTTCTGAAACTAAATTTCAGAGCAATGACCGCAAGAGCTAAAAAAATCCTGGACACGACGACCGACTCCAGGGAATACAAGTTATGTTTGTACTCACAATGGCACTTGTGCTGCTCCCCGCACAGGGGATGCAACAGACGTCACAGGAGCACGCCGGAGAGGTCTTGGAAGACATACAGGGAACATCAATACAAAAACTAACAAACCGATGAAAAAGGAATTCGACCAGCTTTAACACAAAATGTTAAAGTCAGATGAGACCAGTAGAAGAGTACAACGGTACAGACAACCGTGCCGTGTACAACAAAGTTAGAAAGAGGATCCTCGAGAAAGGGGGCCTTATACACTGTAGCCGTTGTCCGTACCACGGCAGCGAGAACGATACCAACAAGTACTACGTACTTTACGAGGACGACAAGATAAAGGCATGCCAATACAACTGGCGTACACGCCGTCCGAACTGGAAGCTCGTCTCGAAGAACCGCAAGCAGTGGATGGACAAGGGCTTGAAGTACGAAAAGAACAAGTCATTCGGCAGAGCAGAGCGGAACGACTATTCCATCACATGGTAAATTTTAATTTATGACTATAAGATCGAAAGTGATCATCCTCGTGATACTCACACTGATAATCGTGGCCTTCTGGCACATATTCCTGTTTGGCATCGAGCTGACGCTGACCCTTCTTGGCATCCTGCTGATTGGCTGGATCGTGTTCCACGACAAGAGGCACGGATAACAAAAATTCATAATGTGTACTATTCCACCCGCTTTGGGAAGTTTAGTACACATTTTTTTATTCTACATTTTTAAAGTTTTCATAAATGGCCGGTTTTGCATATAGAACCAAACCCGGCACGGTTCTGGAGCTTATCTTTGTACAATTATAAATAACTAAAACATCTTTATGACTACCAAGACAGCACCAGCGAAGAAGACAGCTAAAGGGACCAGGGCCCCAAGACCTGAATTATCTACTACGGTTAAGAAGAGGATAAACGTGATGCGCAAGGCCGGCCAGAACATGACCGCAATACTAAAAGACGTCCGCAGCATTGATAAAGGCGTAACCTACTACGACGTGTGGAAGCTACTGCACGCATAAGAAGGTTCATTCGATGGGGGAAAGGTGCATAATTAATTTATGCGCCTTTTTTATTTCTATCTTGGGAAATCTACGTACATTTGTATCCAACAAGTCAAAAGAAACGACAAATCACAATTAAACTTAAAGCATGAACGTAGACCTTATTCAGATCACAGAGAACCACGCGACCGGCGTCGTTGAGGTATTCAAGCCTTACCTGGCCCAGGACGACAACACGGAAATCTTTTCAAATGCGGTAACGTCACCAGACGTGACGGGCCTCCGCTACCTGATCATGACGGACGAGAACGAAAGCAGGCCGCTCAAGGACTTCCCTTACGCAGAGGTGGAAGTGACACACACCTATTAACCACCGGCGACAGCCAGATCAAAAACATTTTAATCAAAATCAAAAATTCTCAAATGAAGAAGTTAGTTTCAATTTTAGCAGTGGCCTTGGCCCTCGTTAGCTGCTCGCAGCAGCCCCAGTATGTAGCAGTTCAGCAGCCGCCAATGGCGGCACAGCAACCGGTCCAAACCGGCACCGACGCCTACGGCAACCCAACTTATGAAGTGGTTCAGAACGGCGCCCAGCAGGCGGTGATTGTCAACAATACAGACGGCACGCAGTTTTTCATGGACTATGTGTTGTTCAATAGTTTGTTGAATAACGGTGGCTGGGGCAGCGTATATAACAGGTATAGTATGAATCCTGGATTATATTACAACGCGGGTTTGTACAATACTTACAGCTCATGGCACCACTACGGCTACTATAACTATGCCGGCGGCCACACGGTCGTTGTAAACCATTACAGCGGCAGCCCGTTTAGCACATACAGCCACACGCACGTTTACAGTTCAACAAGGGTATACCACGTGCCCGCTACGGTAAGAACGACCTACACGAGGACTACGCCGGTTGTCAGCAGGCAAACCGTTGCGCCAGCACGTACATACACGCCGACTGCGAGAGTTGCACCGACACGTACATACACGCCGACAAGGAGCTACTCGCCGCCTTCAAGGAGTTCGTACTCCCCATCGAGGAGCGGCAGGCATTAATAAATAAGGTTTTAATCCGTCCCATATAGATAAATGGCCCCAGAAGCGGGCCATTTTTAAAGTCTCCTTAACTCAGTTGGTAGAGCAGGGTCTCTAAAACCCCAAGTCGCCGGTTCGATCCCGGCAGGAGGCACTTTAAACAATCAACAATATGCCGTCAACTATCATCTGGTTATCCGTGGGATTCGTACTATTAATAATCCTCACAATTATCATCTTTGCATCATTTCGCGTAGTAAAACAGGGCACCTTCGGCGTGCTAACGAGGTTCGGCCAGTACAAGAGAGCATTGTCTCCAGGCCTAAACGTCGTGAACCCTTTCTTCGACAAGATTTTCACAACAGTTTCCACGCAGAACCAATCGACGGAACTGTCGTTCCAGGCGATCACACATGATCAGGCGAACGTGTTCTTCAAAGCGATGGTCCTATACGCCGTCAAGGACGGGGACGAAGAGACCATAAAGCTCGTAGCATTCAAGTTCATCGATCAGTCGCAGTTCCTGCAGGCAATACAGAAGACCATAGAGGGCGTTATAAGGTCGTTCGTGGCCACCAAAAACCAGGCTGAGATACTTAGCTTGCGAAGCGAGATCGTGCTCCACACGAAGACTGAATTGGACGCTCTGCTTGCCACATGGGGTTACCACCTACTGGACGTACAGGTGAACGACATCACTTTCGACAAGCAGATCACCGACAGCATGGCGCAGGTCGTTTCGTCGAACAACTTGAAGGTCGCAGCAACCAACCAGGGCGACGCACTGTTAATAACGAAGACGAAGCAGGCTGAGGCTGAGGGCAATTTCATAAAGATACAGGCCGCGGCAGAGAGGGACGCAGCAACGCTTCGTGGCCAGGGCATCGCCGCATTCCGCGAGGAGGTCGCCAAGGGTCTTTTGAATTCCCAGCAGACTCTTGCCGGCGCCGACATGGACGCGAGCGTCATACTGTTCACCATGTGGACTGAGACGATGCGCCAGGTGGCCTCCGAAGGCAAGGGCAATATCATATTCTTCGATGGCTCTATAGACGGACAGGACAGAACATTGAAGTCAATCATGGCATTATTAAATCAAAATAAAACTACAGGAGTATGATCTTCTTACTATTCAGCGGCTGGCTCTTTTGGCTGGTCCTAATCATCGCGTTCATTATTGCTACTGTTTTCGTAGAGAACGACAGTTCGGACAGCCCGGTGCTCGGACCGACGATCACGTTCATCATCTTCTTGGTGATATGCTACCTGAGCAACAGGAGCCTGTCGGAGGCGTATGTCATATCATGGTCGCGGAACCCTGGTCCATTGCTGGTCGGCATACTGATCTATGTTGGTGTCGGCATCGCGTGGTCCTTCGTGAAGTGGTTATTCCTCCTGATAGACTACAAGAACGATGTATCTAAGCAGAAGTACACGTATCCCTCAAATCATTACCACGAAAGCGCTTACAAGATTTTACTGATACCTAAGGCATCAGACAACAAGTCGGCCATAATCGCCTGGATGGTCTACTGGCCGTGTTCGGTGTTCTGGACGTGTCTGAACAAGCCGTTCGTGGCGATATATAACGTACTGGCCTCGTCCTACGACAGGCTTGCAAAATACATACTTGGCGATTTGACCGAGGTAAATTTAGACAAGAAGGATTGATATATACTTATTAATTTTTCTTGTGTGGGTCGAAAGGAGGCATTTCTATGTCTCTTTTCTTTTTATACCGGGGATTGTCACTTACATTTGTACTCATCAAACAAATAAACATGGTAAAAAGTTCAGCTTCAATCTCAGCAGAATTATCAGCTCTAAAATTGGTAGCACACGAAATTGTGCTCGAGATTATGCACAGGCTTGGTAAGCCCGTATACAACAACCCGGATGTGGAACCTACAGGGGACTGCATAGTCATGAATGATAATTCGTTATACCTGATAGACCTCGAAAGCACGATCGGCAAGATCTACGTTGAGCATGGAGTCGGCTGGCCCACGGTTAAGATAGATGTCTACTACATGGATGAAGACGATACCAAACACGAGAAACTCGTTGATCAAAACATCGACGATATTATCATGGTAATTAAGTTCCTCGAGAAAGTAGAAAAGAAAAAAGCATGATAGTGACCAAAGTTATTGAGGAACTCAACTGGCTCCAGGGAAAGTGACGTACATTTGTAACATCAATCAGAACAACATGTTACAAGGTATATTTTGCATTGCTCTTGCGTTTGCCGGCACGATAAAAATTGTGAAAATAGGCGAAAAAAAATGAGAACGTTTCAGGGAAAACACCCTATATTTGCTATATCAAATTGATCTTTGAAAGTAATTAAAATAACACTGGTGTCAATGCTGCTCGACAGCACATAGCGCCAGCATAATGGGAGGGTAGCTCAATAGCAGAGCGCCAGGCGTGAGCCTGGAGGTTGGTGGTTCAAGTCCATTCCCTCCCACAAGCTTTAGTTATAAAAACCTGTTACGGCGTAAGCCGAACAAAAATCGTGAGGTCTCGGCCAGCGAAACTCGAGAGAGGGTTATTGTGGCAATGGAAAACAGTACGAATCCAAGGAGAACGGCATGATCGACCGTCAACTGACTGGACAAGTTTAAATCTGTACTTGCTTGAAAAAAAGCAATGAGCGTTGCCAATATAATAAAGTTTTATTTATCACTGTAACAAGCGCCGAGTAATGCCGGCTGAAAGATGCCACTGCATTCATAGGTGGCGAGCTAAACGGGAGGTGGTAATAATGGCGGGGTAGCTTAGCGATTAGAGCGTCAAGCCTCAATGTTTGGAGACAGTGGTTTAAATCCATTCCCCGCCACAAACAACAAAGGTAGTGAAACCTTAAGCGAGTCATCTAACAGATGTAAATGCTTCACTGGCACGTACGAGGCCAAAGCTGTGGAGCAACCCCACGCTGAAGAGTTGTTTATGCGGAAGTAGCTCAGTTGGTTAGAGCGGCTGGCGAGGGAGCAATCCCGGACCGGAGGGTCAGCGGTTCAAATCCGTTCTTCCGCCGAATAGGTGTGGCCAGAAAGTTGGTAGTAGATGAGGCTCGAGAATAGTCTGCGAGAAAATCTAACCCACCTTTTCTTATGATTTCAATCGTTTAAAAAAGACATGCGTCTGAGTATTTGTGCAGCCGTATATGCTAATGGTCTGCAGACCAGCTTGAAATTATATGGAAGAGTAGCTCAATAGCAGAGCGTCAGACGTGAGTCTGAAGGTTGGTGGTTCAAGTCCATCCTCTTCCACAAAAACAAGGTTAGTAGTAAATTGGATGCCCTGGCATTACATGAATGGCAAAAGCCTTGTAATTTATTGTCCAGCTCAACGCCAGACAGCTAACCTGGATGGTTGTAAGCAGCAGGCAACTAACCTGCGGACAATATTTTTAATGGTCGTGTAGTTCAAGCAGAACACCCACTTTAAGTGGGAGATGTTGGTTCATATCTAACTGTGGCCACAAATAGCTATCCATAGGCAAGTTGATAAATGCCGTTCACTACTAACGGCAGCTGAATGGATTTAGTCTTTTAAGAGGCTCAATTAACCTCCCCTCTATGCGCTTTGAATGCAGCGTGGTGTGAGTTGAAAAGGAGGTGCAAGGCACTTGGATAACGCATCCGATGAAAGGGCTATCGTAGTGGAGCTATTATCAACTTAATTTATTCGCGACACTGAGAAAAGCGGCTTATATTTGTCATATCAAAATATTGAATCGGCGAAACCCAGATACAAATTGGTGGTGGAGACAACCGGGATCATCTGGAGACATAGTTTCAGACCCCAACGAGACACCAGGGGAGATTGCGCAAAGAGCCGATTCGATTACCATCTGGGCGAGGCATCGTTCGGAACAAGTCCTCGGTTTGCAACCGGGGCAACATGGGAGAGTAGCTCAACAGTAGAGCCCTGACTTGTAATCAGGAGGCTATTGGTTCAAATCCATTCTCTCCCACTAATAAAACCTGTATAACAGATAATTACATCAGGAATTAGTTCTTATATTTGTATCATGAAACGAAGAGATAAAGGTACAATCAGAGGAAAGATTTACAGGTCGTTAGGCATGTTGTTTGATCGCTCTGAGGTTTTTAAAGAGAGACCTTTATATCGTTTCAAAAGAATTTTGGATATCATCCGGGGGTAGCTTAGTTGGTTGGAGCGTTACCCTGATAAGCGATACGTATGAATTGCCTAAAGGATTGAATTGAACCTTGATGCGGTGGCCACCAAATCGAGATGAGAGACGGTCTGAATAAGCATGGAAGACGTTGACCGTTGGTAAAGGTCGGTGGTTCGAGCCCATCCCCCCGGACATTTATTGTTATTGAGAATGTAAGCTCAATGGTCGCCTCTGCAGAGGTAGAGCTGGAACATTCATAGGCCGGTTTTAGGTTCAAGTCCTATCGTTCTCAATAACAAAATCATTAACGGTCTTCTGGTGAGGTAAAACGGCAGTAGCTCTGGCGGGGGACGTATGCGCCCGACGAAGGGAATAAATCGACAACGAGTGCGGTGCACCACTCACAGCAGATGTTCATGACTCTGTTGTACTCACCATAAGGCCCAAATCATTTAAAGATAACGCCGTCCTGGGCTTTCCTCTCCCAGATGAAATGCTGGTGATGGAACCGGGTGTGACAATGGTTAATAGCCATTGTTTTTTTATTAAAAGCAATCTATATGACAGAATTTCCAAAGTTCTACTTCGAGGGCAACCTCTATTTCGCCGACGTGAACGGTATAGAAGACCTTAAGAAGATCGTCGCTGCTTATGCCGAGAACAGCACGATGGGTTCCAGGGAACTATTCGAGAAGTCTAAAAACAATCCTGACTCGGAAGTGCCTTACTACGGCCTGCGCCGCGAGTGCGACGGTCCGGTTTCCCTGTACGAGTTCTTCAAGAGATCAGGCTACGACGTCGAGGCGTTGCTGAAGGAGCTCGACGACTTCGAGGAATTGCTGGTAGCTTTACATTAAACAAATAACATGAATTTTCACATAGTAGGTAACGTTCAGTTCCCAAAATTTTCTGGCATTAACATAAACATGATGCCATACATAATCGGTGATGCAGACAGCATACCAAGCGAGTACGCAGCATATAGAGACCTGGTGAAAGGATGTCCTGTAAACGAAGAGGAACTCGGCAGGGTCGGCTTCTTGTCCATATCAGAGACCTTCGTCGAGATGTCTAAATCACAGCGGCGTGGCGGCGTACACGTCGAGAAGCATCCGACCTTATCTTGGGGTGGTGGAGGTGGTGGCGCTTGGGGTGGAACTAAAGGTGGTTTGTTCATGGCGTCAACAGTTGACTCGTCCTGCGCAGTATGGGACGTGAACGTAGAGGTGCCAGGTGAAGGCGGTGATTGTTCACATTTGGAAAACGAGCTCGGCACTCCTTACTTGTTGAAGAGCGGCGAACTTATATGGATGACCGACAGCACGCCACATGCATCAATGCCATTGGCAGAAGCCCAATGCCGGCAGTGGTTCAGGCTCGTAACATCGGAAGTAGACATTTGGTACAGCAAATATTCAACCCACAACAGACTTGGTGTAAAGCCTAATTGTATGATATTAGAAATGGATAAGTTCGCAGCATAGTTTATTCAACGAACGCGGAGAAGTTAGTATTTGATAAAAGCCTTCCCTCGGCTACATGAACGAAGTCGCCGGACTTCAGGACATAGTTCACGTCTGCCTCGACGAGACCATTCACAAGCACCTCGGCGTCCTTGATTAAACTTGTAGCTTGATTTACGCTCGTCGCGTAAAGCGTAGCAACGAAGTTGACAAACGGTTGGTTAGGCAGCTTCTTACTGTTGCTGCTTTTCTTCACCCAGTACTTGCTGTACTTATTTATGAAATCAGTCTTTAACTGAACACGTGTCTTTAACATTTATAATTTATTAGTCGTTATCGTAAGTGAAACTTATATTTTTCAACACCACTTCTACCCAGAAACTGCCGAATTCAGTGGAGTCCTCGACGAAACACGCAAGGCTATCGTCCGCACCAATTGCACTTCCAGCAAACGCTCCCTGGGCTGGCGATCCTATGTATATTGCATTATTAAGTGTTGTCGCTGGTAAGGTGAATATTAGAGAGTTGTTGGCTCCACTGCCCAAGTTGATCGTTGCTATGTCGCTTGTATCTATGGCAGCGGCTTGGACAATGTAGGAATATACGAACCAACCGGCCGGCAACACGTTCTGAGGCATAACTCCTACCAGAGAGCTATCCAAACCACTTACGTCAACAGAGAACTGATACTTTATTGTATCCCTTTCGTATACCGATGTATTTTCGGAGCCGCCGGTCAAGTTGTTGCTCGGGTTGAAGTGTGAGGTAGCGCTCGTATAACGGATGTTCCAAAGACTATAGCCGGCGCTACAATTCAAAGAGTTGAATGCAGAGTCATCCATTGTAATGTTGAACATCTGAGACTGATTCATTACAATGCTGTACATCTGAGACTTTACCAGAGTGATTTGAAACATGTACGTTCCGTTAGTGCAGTTGAATTCGCTAAAGTACGAGTTGTTGTCCCCAGTGATGTTTCTCAAGGTGGTGTCGTCCAAAGAGACGTCGCTTAAAAACGATTGCAGCCTTAACGACAAGTACTCAATATTGGATCCGTTGTTCAGAGTAACGTTTTCGAACGTGCTTCCCTCCCTTATGTAAACGTAACTCATACTGGAATTGTTAAGGGTCACGTTGTCAGCGTATGACTCGCCGTCTAACAGCAATGCCTCTATGCTGGCGCTTACAAGCGTTAGTGAATACAATGTCGACGCCTGTGATAGTTGCAGGTTCCATATAGAAGAGTTTGCGCTCATGTCCAAAAAAGAAACGGAAGACATGTCGCTCAGTGTAACGTCCGTTATGTTACAATACCTGTCTATGTTGAGGCAGTTGAAGTAAGAGTCTCTTATAGAACAGTTTGACACGCCGCTGGAGCCGTCATAGTAGTTGCCCCAACAAAACACCTTGATAGGGTTATTTTCACAAAACCACCAGTAAAGAGAGGTCACGCTAAGGCTTATCCTGTTGTTGCCGATGGAATCGAACCTCATAAGAATGTTGTCGCTCTGATAATCATAACTGATCTCGTCCAATGTGATACTGTAGGCAGTGTCATCAGTGGTAGGAATGACAGTCCAGTCCGTATTGTTCAAGTTAAAGTTGTCCCCGTCGTTACCGCCGTTGTTGCCCGTTACATTCAGCCATACCTGGCCGCCCCAGATGACCCTGTTGCCCGCTGAGTATTCGCCGTTTATATCCCATATAGTATATGTTGAATATATCGGTATGTAAAACAGTCCCCAGCCGTTTGAAGAGAATGAAGACGGCGACGTCCCCCAGACAAGGATGTCGGTGCCGCCGTAAAGGGATGCGCTTGTACCTGTTATTAAGTATGGAGCGCCTGGTACGACCTGTGAAGCGCCTGCGAGCGCAGAGGCGTCTGCAAGTGCCAAGGTGGTTAGGCTGTTGCCGCCTCCTCCTACTTCGATTGCTATTTGTTCTTCAACCGTCAGTTTTGCCAGCGGGTCTATGGACAGCGATCTGTTCTGCAACTTCGATCTCTGGATGTAGACGATCAGTTCGTTAAGATTCATTAGGGGAATTGTTTAATTTTAAATAGCCATGGTCCGACAGTTATGACTCCCGGAAAACGGTCTTATATTTGAGTCCTAAATAGGAAAAATGTCTAAATTCATACGTGAGACCTCTGCTGAGGTTGCGAGAAAGATAATAGCCAAGGCGCTAATACAGCCGTGCCAAACGATTTTGGAGCCATCGGCCGGCACGGGCGGGATCGTCGATATTATAAAACAAGACTACCCTCTACACGATCTCGATATTGTCTGCGTGGAGCTGAACAAGGAAAAATGCGAAATATTAAACGACAAGGGGTATGCCACAAGAAACGGCGACTTCCTTAATTTCGTACCACTAATGGATTACGACAGGATTATTGCATGTCCCCCTTTCAAGGCGAACATAGACCTTGAGCACATCATGAGGATGTACTTGTACTTAAAAAAAGGCGGCCTGCTGGTGTCCCTCACGTCGCCGCTCTGGATACTAAACAACGAACAGCACCAGGTCAAGTTCAGGGAGTGGCTCGCCGACAAGAAGCACGACATGGAGCTGCTGCCGGACAACTCGTTCATGGAAGGCGGCAAGACCGTGCCATCAATGATTCTGCGCATCTTCAAGTAATTACCTGTACATTTACGTTCAAATCAACAACATGGACATCTCTCCTTTATTAAAGGTAACCAATGCCGAGATTGTTAATTCAATCGGCCTGGTCATATACTTCGACAGCTTAGAGAACATCGTGAGCGGGCAGTACGTCTCTATTGAATTCAATAGCAAGAAGAAATTTTTTCAAGCCATTGATATAAAGATAGTCGGAGGAGTTTACTTGCAAGTGCGTGCAAAAGAGGCAAGTTACAACAAGCTTATAAAGCAAAGCGACCTGGACATACGTGCTATCGTCGGCCTGGACGTGGAAATAATTAGAGACTTCGAAACAATAATCAACATACGAAACCAAGAAACATGGTGTTAATCAATTAATTATGAGTTCACATTTATATTTACACTTCGGTGTCTACATCAGGGTGTAACCAAAAATAACAACAGTCAACAAGATTTTGCTGAAGTGCCCTTCTCGAGGCTGTGTTAGGTTTAACAAGAAATTAAGGGATGAGGAGTATTGCAGCAAGTGTGGAGCGAAGGCTGTAGAGGAGGTGATCCCACACAGGACGTATGCAACTCCATCGATGAAAATATTCGGCGAGGACAAGTTCTACTTCCCACACTCCGGCGGTGACAGACTGATGCCACAGCAGTACGGCCTAATCGTAACGGATAACTCCGGTGACTATAACCACGCGGATAATGGCGAGACGCCGGTCACGCCGGTCGATCCTACCGCCATAGACCATGAGATTGTGGCGTTTACGGAAGAGTTTTCTCACGAGCTGGGAAGGCTCAAGGAAGAAGGCTGGGAGTACCAGGTGTGCTGGGGCCTCATAAGACATTACCATTAACTCTTGGGATTTATCAATACATTTACGTCATGAAAAATTTAGGACTCTTATACATAATCAGCTTCACGCTCGCTTTTTTCGTTAACGTGATCGAAGGCTGCGATGTTAACCAACAGTTCCCGCAACAACCTCCGCCGATAGAATATCCCGTCATCAACAAGATTGAGATAAACGGCAATCTCGCCGACTACTCGATAAACTCCGGCGACGTTCTTCATACAGATGGTAATGAAAACTTCTACTTTACGGCCCCCATAGGCAAGTTCAATGTGGGAGACACGATCGAAATCGTGATCAAAAGGCAGAGAATTGACACAACAAATACAATAAGATGAGATTTATATTAACATGTTTCATATCCGCATTCTTAATTAGCGGCTTGTTTACAGAATGCGAACAAAGCAATAACAAGTTTCCCGTGCAGCCTGGTTCGCCTCCCGTAGCGGTGCCGGATCCGCCGAAGCAGCTTAAATACCCAACCGTGATCAAGGCCGAGAGCTGCGGGTGCGACGACACGCTGGTCAATTACTACATCAGCGACAATGATGTGTTGCTTACGACCCGTTACACTATATATTTCAAGGCGAAGCGAGGGGCATTCGCCATAGGCGACACGCTCGAGCTTGTCATCAAGCACAGGCAGGCAGACACAACGAAATAATTTTTTCGTTCCAGGAATTGTACCGTATATTTGTAGTATCAAATTAATAAGTATTTAAAAAGACACACAATGAAGCATCAACATTAGGTTTCTGACGGCAACTTCAACGCAGAACCAAAAAAGAAGACAAAGCATTTCCAGTTAAGATGGAACGAGCCTCTCGGCAAAACTGAGTCGCCATACGCATATCGTTACGTGTTCATATTCTT
>Ga0302200_10002428_pt1 | contig 16481 bp, 15 predicted proteins | sample II_Bog_N3_1_FD_194585 | JGI IMG/M metagenome (GOLD analysis project Ga0302200, IMG submission 194585) | Peat permafrost microbial communities from Stordalen Mire near Abisko, Sweden - II_Bog_N3_1 | ecosystem: Environmental > Terrestrial > Soil > Wetlands > Peat | place: Sweden: Abisko... | reverse complement strand
GGCCGGGAAAATCCCAATGCGGCAAATAACCACGCTCATGCCAGCCAAGAAAGCCGAGGGATTTTTCCGCTGCGGTGAGTTGACGCGACCAACGGTTCTTTTCTGCGACCAAATCGCGAAGATATTCACGTTTGGTTTGCGGTTTCATTTTCGGAACGCCGGGCACCGTCCCGGTGAGTTTCTAATCATGGCATCAACGAGCCGAGCAAGCTCGGCTCTCCGTCACGCCTTCGCCACCAACTGCCGCAGCACATACGGCAGGATGCCGCCATGCTGGTAGTAGTCAATCTCGATGGGCGTATCAATGCGGCAGCGGACGGCAACATTTTCCACGGAGCCGTCCTTGCGCGTGATCTTAAGCGTCAAGTCCTGCTGCGGCTTGATGTTCGCGTCGAGGCCGACGATGTCGTAGGTCTCGGTGCCGTCGAGTTTCAGGGTCTGCGCGGTGGTGCCGTCCTTAAACTGGAGCGGCAGCACGCCCATGCCGACGAGATTGCTGCGGTGGATGCGTTCGAAGCTCTGCGCGACGACGGCTTTGACGCCAAGCAGATTCGTGCCCTTGGCCGCCCAGTCGCGTGAACTGCCGGTGCCGTATTCCTGTCCGGCCAGCACGACCAACGACGTGCCGCGTTTCTGGTATTCCATCGAGGCGTCGTAGATCGAAACTTTCTTGCCTTCCGGTTGCAGCAACGTGTCGCCGCCTTCCTGGCCGGCGAGCATCAGGTTTTTGATGCGGACGTTCGCGAACGTGCCGCGCGTCATCACGCGGTCATTGCCGCGGCGCGAACCGTAGCTGTTGAAGTCTTCCGCCGTTACGCCGTTCTCAATGAGATATTTTCCGGCGGGCGAAGACTTCTTGATGGAACCGGCGGGTGAAATGTGGTCGGTCGTCACGCTGTCGCCGAATATGGCGAGCGCGCGGGCGCCGGTGATCGGCGCGATGCTGCCGGGCTGCAACGCGAAATTCGTAAAGAACGGCGGTTCTTGGATGTAAGTGGACTGGCGGTCCCACTCATACACGTTGCCGGTGCTGGAAGGAATTTCGTTCCACTTGGGGTTTTGTCCGGCGAAATCCTTGTAAAGCTTGCGGAAAACTTCCGGCTGCAACGCGGCCTGCATCAAATCACGGACTTCCTTCAACGTCGGCCACAAGTCTTTCAGGAAAACGTCCGCGCCGTTTTTATCTTTGCCGATCGGGTCGAGACTCATGTCAATGTCCACGCGCCCGGCCAGCGCAAACGCCACGACGAGCGGCGGCGACATGAGGAAGTTCGCCTTGATGTTCTGGTGGACGCGCGCCTCGAAATTGCGGTTGCCTGACAACACCGACGCAGCAACCAGGTTGTTTTTAACAATCGCGTCTTCAATCGCCGGATGCAGCGGGCCGGAATTGCCGATGCACGTCGTGCAGCCGTAGCCGACGGTCTGGAAGCCAAGCTTGTCGAGATACGGCGCGAGACCGGTCTTGTTCAGATAATCCGTGACAACGCGGCTGCCGGGCGCGAGCGAAGATTTCACCGTGCTGTTGACGGTGAGGCCGCGTTCAACGGCTTTCTTCGCGAGCAAACCGGCTGCGAGCATCACGGACGGATTGCTCGTGTTCGTGCAACTCGTGATGGCCGCGATAAGCACGGAGCCGTTGCGAACATCGCCATCCATCTGCGGCGCTTTTGCGTGGATCGGTTCGGCTGTCGGATGTTCGATGGCCATTTCCCGTTCGCTCGGCGGCAACTGACTGTTGGGAACGCGCTGTTGGCTGCCGCCGCCGGGATGAATCTCGCCACCCGCCGAGACATGCACGATGCGCGACAATTCCTCGACCTTCATGCCGAAGCCGCTTTCCGTGACCGGCTTTGAAAATGCCGAAACGAAATCGCGCTTCATGTTCGGCAGCTCAATTTTGTCCTGCGGACGTTTCGGGCCGGCAACACTCGGAACCACTGAAGCCAGATCCAGCTCCAGCTCCTGCGAATATTGAATGTCGCCCTTTTTCGGGATGCCCCAAAGCCCCTGCGCCTTGTAATAATTTTCGTAGGTCTTGACCGCCTCGTCGCTGCGACCGGTCGCGCGAAGATAATTCACGCACTCGGCGTCAATCGGGAAGAAGCCCATCGTCGCGCCGTATTCGGGCGCCATGTTCGCAATCGTCGCACGGTCCACCACCGGCAGCGCCGTCGCGCCGGGGCCGAAAAATTCCACGAACTTCCCGACGACCTTGGCCTTGCGCAATATCTGCGTGACCGTGAGCGCGAGGTCGGTCGCGGTGACGCCTTCGCGCAACACGCCGGTCAAATGCACGCCGACGACATCCGGCGTGAGAAAATAAACCGGCTGGCCGAGCATTCCCGCCTCGGCTTCGATGCCGCCGACGCCCCAGCCGACGATGCCGATGCCGTTAATCATCGTCGTGTGCGAATCCGTGCCGACGAGCGTGTCGGGATAAAATAGTTGAGAGTTGTTAGTTGAGGGTTGGGAGAGAACGCCCTTCGCAAGATATTCCAGGTTCACCTGATGCACGATGCCGATGCCGGGCGGCACAACCTTGAACGTGTCGAACGCCTGCATGCCCCATTTCAAAAACTGGTAGCGCTCACGGTTGCGCGTGAATTCCAGATCCAGATTGCGCTGCATGGAATCCGCCGCGCCCGCGAAATCCACCTGCACGGAATGGTCCACGACCAGATCCACCGGCACGAGCGGCTCGATGATTTTTGGATTCTTGCCGATCTTGGCGACGGCCGTGCGCATGGCCGCCAAGTCCACCAGCAGCGGCACGCCGGTGAAATCCTGCAACACGATGCGCGCGACCACGAACGGGATTTCCGCCGTGCGCGTCTCGGTCGGCTTCCAGTTCGCGAGTTCCTTGATGTTCGCCTCGTGGACCTTCTTGCCGTCGCAGTTGCGCAGCACCGATTCCAAAACAAGCCGGATGGAGACCGGCAGTTTGGAGATCGCGCCGACGCCGGCTTTTTCCAGCGCGGGCAGAGAGTAAAGGTTTCCTTGTTTCCCGTTGCCGAGATCAAATTTCTGAAGCGTGTTAAATAAGTTGTGCGGTGTGCTCATGTCATTCCTTAAACAACATGAAAATGAAGATGAATCGCTGGCGTGTCAAGCGAAGGGCGTTGGAGTTCAAGCTTCAGCTTGTTCCCAAAGCATAGGCTAAAGCCTGAACCCCGACATTATTCCACGATCGGCTCGTGGTGCAGCAAATCCGCGATACGGGCCACCAGGCGCGGCAAATCCAGCGGCTTGGTGAAGAAATCATCCGCCTGCATCGCCACCGTGCGCCGGGTGACTTCGCTCGTCAACGCGCTCATGAAAATCACCGGAATCTTTTTCGTGGACGGCTGGCGGCGGAGGATTTCGCAGACGGACAGGCCGTCGAGGTCGGGCAGCAGGATGTCGAGCAGGATCAAGTCGGGCTTGAACTGCCGCGCCTGGCTCAACGCTTGCACGCCGTCGTTGGCCACAATGAAGTCATAGCCCTGCCCCGCGAGTTTGTATTGCAACAACTCGATGAAATCGTTCTCGTCATCCACCAGCAAAATCCGGTTCGCCATGCTCCCAAGTTAGCCGGATGCGCGCCAAGCTCAACGTCGGTCAGGTTAAAGCCCGGTGACGAAATGGAAACGGAAAGGGCGTGCAAAAAATTGCACTCCCGTGGAAAACATTTGAACAAGAGGTTACTTCAGCTTCGCCAGCGTCGCCTTGATGGCCTCGAAGTTCGGCAGGTCCTTCGGCGTCGCCGTCTGTTCGCTGTATTGCACCACGCCGGCCTTATCAACCACGAACGCCGCGCGCGCCGAGGTGTCGCCCACGCCCGCAAGCATCGGGAACACCACGTCGTATGCCTTGGTCACGGACTTGTTCAGGTCGCTGGCAAGCGTAAGCTTGATGTTGTTCGCCTTGGCCCACGCCTCCTGTGCGAACGGGCTGTCCACGCTGATGGCGATGACGTCCGCACCGGCGAAGGAATTCAGGCCGTTGGAAACGTCGCACATTTCCGTGGTGCAGACGCTTGTGTAGGCGAGCGGGAAGAACAGCAGCACGGTGTTGGTCTTGCCCAGGTTGTTGCTCAACTTCACGTCCACCAGTCCGGTGGCGGTTTTGGATTTGAGGGTGAAATCAGGGGCTTTGGAGCCGACGGGTATTGGCATAGTATTATTTTGGTTTTGAGATTGACGATTTACGGTTTGAAACAAATTGCATGCAAACTTTAGCCGGACAGCCATTGTATTGTCAAACGACGATTGCCAGAGCCGTTCCCTCCAATACAGTCAATACAGCATGCGAATCAGGGTGGGCGGACATGGTGGCAGGCAGGCCGGGGAAATGTTAATCCCGCTGAACCGCAGAAATCATCAGGCGATGAGGACAATGCCGCCGTCGCCTGCGGCGGAAACAATGGGACAGGATGCATTATGATCCAACAAGCCGCCACATCCTGTCCAAACGGGTCCTCTCCGTCACTAGATACAGGCGGCAAATCCTAAATGTGCCCAAAACTCACGGCGCCATGTGGGAGACGTAATCGCTCCAGTCGCTCACCTGGTTGTTGGTGCCAAATGCCTGCAACGCGAACTCATACGTCTGGCCCGATGTCAGCCCGTCCTGCACGATGTTCCGCGCCTGCGAACTCGTCACCCCGTCAATCCACGGCCCGCCCGGAATGCGATAACGCACCTTGAGCAGGACGGCGTTGCCCATCGAACCGGCATGAATGATGACGTTGCCTTTGTTGCCGAAATCTATGCCTTGAATTACCGGCGTTGCAGGTGCCGTGGGTGAACGCTCGGAACTGATGATGTCGAATCCGGCGGAGAGCATGATGACGGGATCTCCCATCGCAACCTTCTCTACATATGAAATGAGAGCGCGTAAAATGACAATTAACGCCTCACGCGCCGCATCCCGTCCCGCCGTGGCCTCTTTGCTGCTGCCGGCATCCATCGCATCCCTCTTCTGCTGGAACAACAAAGTTGCCGGCGCAAGCGTCGCCAGTATCGGGTCCGGCGGTGTGAATTTGGGGTTATCCGTCATCTTCGTGTTCGCCTTGGTGGCCTGATCATACACTTCCTGGTCAGTCCCCTGAATGAATCCCTTCGAGATGGTATATATCATAATTTTAAAATTGCGACGGGGGTTTGACCGCCGCCCTTTCGTGCCTCCTTTCTCTCAAAAATCCAGGAACTTGTCCAGAGTTATTATTAGAAATCTATATAGACATATATTGCTATTTCGATTGCAACTAATGTATCAAAAAGGTCTTCTAATAATCTTTAGTATTGTTTCTAATGAAGACAAACGTCCCAGTTCACCATTGAATTGACGGCGGCGCACCGCCTCCCTAATCTCCGCGCATGGCCAAGAAATCTTCCGCGCCCGCAGCCGTCCCCGTAGCCGCGCTTGGGAAAGCGCGGAAACCCAAAGCCGAAGCCTCCGCGTTGTCACCAACGCGGCTACGCCCAAGCCCCCTCCTCGACACGCGCGTCATCTACTGCGGCGACAATCTGGAACAGCTCGCCAAGCTGCCCGACGCCTGCGTGGATTGATTAAATTTATCGCAACCACCACAAGCAACTAAAACGAACCATGCGTGCAAAAGGAAAAATTGTAACCCCAAAAACATTTCATGTTCCCATCACCAATTATGACCTTGTTGTTCATGGCGGTCAAAGCGGGTTGCCGCCGGCCAACGGCAATCTTGCCGGCAAGGAACTGGCTCAGTTGAACGTCTCCGGAACCTGCACCGACCTTGATATCCGAGGTGTCTTCGTCATCAAGTTTTTCCCGACGGGTTCGACGTTGCATCCGCCAACATATGTGGTGGGGAAACAATCAGTGCAAGTGAACGTGGACATGGACGTGAGCCAGTTGGCGGGCGTGATGGCCGTGCTGCAAACCAAATCTCCGCTAGCCTATTATTTTGAATCCGCCGGACAGGGCAAATCGGAATTGCCTTATGCGGAAATCACCACGCAGAACGGCGCATGAAAAGGCAGACGGACCAACATCCCGACCACGCGTCGGATTTGAACTCCATCCTTTTTGGCAGTGTATCAGCTTGAAACTCTTCTTGTTTTTTTCATGCCTGCAAGCTTGGTCAACATCTTATTGGCGCGGGTTAAATGATGAAGGCCGGTTTTGGCTCTCTTTCTGACATCGACGGGTTTTGTTTTATTTTTCTCGAAACCCGCCATTATCTCCAATGCCTCCCCCACATCGCTCCAGATGAGCATCAACTGGTCTCTTTTTATGTCTAATTGCATTTTTGCAGGGGTTAATCATGAACCAAAAGCCAGAAAAGAACAGCTGTCAACGACGTGAGGATGACAATGCACAGCCGGGTAATAAACAAACTTCGTTTTTGTTGTGGCGTGAGGATTATTTTATCAGTCTTTTTCATACAAAATCGAGTCTGTCAAATTCCATGTCTTCAATGAGAGGATTTTAATTTGGTAAAAACCAATCATCACAATTCCGCAATGTCTCAGATGGATCGGCTTCAAGGCGGTCGACTCAACGCCGGTTCAAAATAACCATTATCAAAATGGTCAACGCCATGATGAGAATCAAACACAATCCGGTGATAAATCGGATTCGCTTCTGATGGTCGGTGGGCCTTCGTTTATCCCCGAAAATATTCATAGTTGACCCGGCCAGAGACACTTGGCTTGGTTTTATGTTTTCAGCGAATATATCTGCTTGCCCCGTTTTATCAATCGTGCAATCTCATGGGAAAGAAGAAAAATACTGGCTTCATGGTTTGAATCGGCTTAATTCTTGTGAGCAACAGAGATTGCATGATTCCATCGCTGAAACAATTAACACCAAAGCCTTGGCATGTCCGTTTTTTGGGTTTGCCACAGACCCAAATTGGGCTTGCCGCAATACTTCTCGCCATTGACTTCGTCAGCGGTCCACTCGTCCAGTTTCCCATCGCTTTTATCATTCCAGTTGTCCTTGCAGCGCAATTTTCCAACCCGCGTTTAAGTTATGCTTTGGCCGTCATCCAGCCGCTGGTTCGCTTTGCATTTGTCTTTATTTGGGATGCTACGCCAAATCTGGCATTGGCAATTGTCAACGCGGTCATTCGCGTGGCCGTCCTGCTGACCATCGCCTTTTTTATCAACAGAACGGTGCGATTGGCACAAGAAGTTAAACGCCTGGAAGGGCTGCTGCCGATTTGCAGCTTTTGCAAAAAAATCCGAACCGAGCAGAAGGAATGGCAGCATATTGAGACTTACATTTCAAGGCACTCTCAGGCTGACTTCACTCATAGCATCTGCCCCGATTGCGCCCAAAAACATTATGGTGCCTTCATTAACAAATCTCGCAAGGCATAATCGCCATTGAAATCTTAATTTCCGGCTGCTACCTCAAACATCTCCTTTGGAGCGTTGAGCCATCATGGTTTGCGCGCGAAGCAGGTCGTGCAGGGTCACCAACCCGACGACTTGACCTTCCGGGCGGTCCAACACCACGACAAATTGTGTGTTTGATTCAATCAATAGATTTTGCAACTTGCCTATGGTTTCCTCCCGCAGACAGGTTGTGGCAGGTTCCAAAGCCGGTCTTCTATTTGCCTTAAACGCCTTTTCTGCCTCGGTGCGGGTGAGCACGCCCAGCAATTTATCTTCCAGAACGACGGGAAATTGCATGTAGGGATGGGATGCCAAGGTTTTACGGAGTTCGGCTTCACCCAGATTGGTGACGATCAAGGGCTTGAAGTTGGCAATGGCAGAAACCGGAAATTGCTCCCAGCTTTGCAGGTCGCGCGGCGGGCGGACGTGCTCGATGCGATGTCCGTCCTGTTCCAGCAATGCGTCGTAGAAGTTATGCCGGTTCATCCGGCGTGCAATGGTCTGGCTCACCAGCGCACCCAGCATCAATGCTGGAACATAGGAAAATTCCTGCGTCATCTCGAACACGATCAGGATTCCGGTCACCGGTGCCCATACGACCGCACCAAGACATGCGCTCATGCCGACGACTGCCAGCGTCAACATGTCCCCTCGTGTCACGTCGAATTCCAAGTTCAACAAACCGGCGATAATCACTCCAATCATTCCGCCAAAGAACAAGGTCGGTGAAAAAATGCCACCACATCCGCCGAAGCCATAACAACTGAACGTGGCGGCAAATTTGGTAATCAACAGAACCCCCGCCAATTGCCAGCCGATGTCGCCCGCAAGCGCGCTGGACAGGTCATTGTAACCGAGTCCAAATACTCCAAGATGTCCTGTCCGCAAATAAACCGTCACGCCTAGAACCCATGTGATCAACGCGCCCAGAACCGGAATGAGCCAGACCGGTATTTTTGTGTTTTGTTTTACACGCAAACGCAAACCAAGCGACAACCGCTGGAAATGGACGCCGGCAAGACTGGAAATAGCCGCTACGATTGGCGTCAGTAAATAACCGATCCATGTCGGAGATTCCACGCCGGTCAGGGTAAATGAAGGCTGCTTGCCGATGATGCCATGCACCACGAGCGCGCCGAGAACCGAGGCCAGTAGCACGGAACCGAGCAGGCGGCTGTTCAAGTCGCCGATAATTTCCTCCAGCACAAAGGTTGTTGCTGCAAGTGGCGCATTGAAGGCTGCAGCCAGTCCCGCTGCCGCCCCCGCCGCTGAAGCGGCGCGACGGTTTTGTTTCGCTTCGCCAGTCAGACCGGCAAGATTGGAGGCGAGCGTTCCACTGATTTGCACACTGGGGCCTTCGCGTCCGAGACTGGACCCGCCACCGATGCTGATGATACCAGCCAGAAATTTCACCCACGCAATACGCCACGGCACAAAACCGAAATCTTTCCAGAAGGCGAGCTTGAGTTGCGGAATGCCGCTGCCTGCAGCCTCCTTGCAAAATGAATTCAACAGCCAGCCGACCAGCAGCGATGAGCCGACCAACACGGCAAGACTGCCGAAAAGAAAAACCATTTTCGACTGATGCGCCAACTGGACCAGCCCCAGCCGGTAAAGCCAGTTGATGCCAAGCTGAAACGAGACCGCCGCCGCTCCCGCGCTTAAACCATACACGCAGGAAAACAGAACCGTGCGTCCGCGTGCAGGCAGCCGCTCCAAAAGGTGGTTCAATTTTGACAAGTTCATGTGGCGGTCCGCTTCCAAAAATCCGAATGTGCAAAACCAAGACTGGCAAATCTGCGGTCCATCAGATTGAACCCGGCATTTACCAGATAAGTGTCCGGCGGAGTGAGCCGGCTTACGGACAATGAAGCGGCCAGTTTGAAGAAAGCATAAAGCATGGCCAGGATCATATTTGCGCGCCATCGTTTCCAACCTCGTTCCGGCACCCGGAAATCGGCGAGCAACCAGATGGCTTCAGTCGTAGTGCTTTCTGCCAGCCGCGGCACAAGTTTTTGAAGTTGTTCTGGGCGAAAACAATCGAGGAAGAAATTGGTGACCACCAGGTCGTATTTCTCCGACGGCGGCATCCAATCTAAAGCGTCCATGTGTTTGAATTGAACGCGCGAACCATCCTGCCCTTCACTGGTCAGGCGTTCTCGAGCCTGCTTGATCATTCCTTCGCAATGTTCGACACAGGTGATTTGGATTTCAGGATTGCAGCGCAACAGCTCCACCAGAAATCTTCCGGTTCCCTCGCCGACCAGCAAGGCGCGGCGGGAATTTTGCGTGCGCGGGAGGAATGTTGTCCGGCAGCGTTGCATCAATCCGCCGGCGCAAATGGTTTCCAGCCAGTGATAATGTGCCGCCAGCCGGTCAAAGTTCATGATCACACCGGGCGGGGTTGCATGACGGGACGATTCCACCAAAGACATGCCGCAATGCCGCCACCGGAAAAAAACAAAACGTCCCATGGATCGGCCACGCCGATATGCAGATAAAATGGACCAACGATTTTGCACATCACCGACCAGATGGCAAGGTGCGAAAACATCTCCGGCATTGTTGGTGGGCGATCATGGTTTCGCAATCCAAACTGCCGTTGAAGCCACAGAACGACCGGCAGTGCAGCGGGCATCAGCAATAAATCGTCAAAATGCGAATGTAAAAACGGCCACGCCCAATGCAGATGCGAATGAAAGAATCCGGCCAGATGCGGCAATACCATCAACCGGTTGACCGCATAAGCCGCCAGGGAAAAGCCGAACAACCGATCATGCAGATAACCGAATCGGCTCATAATGCCAGAAGCACCCATCCAGTTGTTATCGCCAGCAGAGTTTTAAGTAATAAAATCATATCCCGTTCATGCTACCCACGGATGCAGTTTGCACCAGAAAGTTTTTAGGCAAATCCCAAAAAAAAATCAATTTTTAGAAAACTAATTCAGCCGGTGCTTGCCGTAATGGTTCGTAATTTGGCATGAATGCAACTTGCCTTATTTGATTTGAAAGTTAGGATTGATGCTCATTTTCCTAACGCTTATGGCAAAATTAAAAAAAGGCAATGAACCCGATCCGGTAAATTCTTTCCGGTTCAGCCTGACGGGGCTTATCATCTTCAGCTTGTTTCTCATGGCGGGCACGGCGGTTGTCTCCACCAGGATTATGGACGTGAAGCCGAAGTCGTATTCTTTTGCGAAAAATGACATTCCCGACCCGGATGTGCAGGACAAGGACATGTTCACACACAAGGGGCCTTGGGGCGAACTGCTCACGCAGAACATCAAACTGGAACGTCCCTCGGAATATCTGGCGATGGAAAAGAATCCCGAACCGGAGACCCTGGATTTCAACGGGCTGAACGAGCAGCAGATCAGAGAGTTGCTCCTCGCCAATGGATTGACCAAAGAACAGGTTGATTCGCAATTGACGCCTTCCCATGTCTCGGTTCTCGGATCGAACACGGTGCTTACACCTGACGAGGATTTTTTGATGTCTTTGAAGCCGGAGACGCGGCAAAAACTTTACAGCGGCCTGTATGGCATGGGCTTCGGAACCTATGTGGATTACCCGTTCATTTTTCCCAAGGACAGCATCGAAACGATCTACAAAGACCCCCGACTCAACCCCGAGGATGGGGCCCTGTTGAAAAGACTGGCTTATCCCGTGGCCAACGCCGTTCAGTTGACGGATTACCAGTTGCTCATGCGGAAAATTCCCACCCCCGAGCGACGCGTGATGATGGCCAAGTTGCTATCCCAACAGTCGGCAGTGCTCGCCCGCCTCTGCATCCGTCCTGACAGCGACATTGACAAGATAGCCGCCTATTGGGGCAACGTGGACAACGTCCGTTTTACCGACATCCGGCCGATGTTGGAGGCGCTGAAGGGATTGCCCCACGGCGGCACGGTAAGCCTGATGTATTTCCTGCCGCCTTTCGCCCGCTCAAGGCTCTATACTTATCCGTTGCCAGAGCAACCGGGCGATCCTGTGATGGACTGCCACTGGACGACGTTTAACTTCTCCAGCATCGAGCCAGACAACCGTTATAACAATCCGGAATACACTGTTGATTACATTAAAAAGAATTTCTACCGGATTGATGCACCGTCCAACTACGGCGACATCGTTCTCTATATGAATGACAAGGAAGAGATCAAACATTCTGCCGTCTTTATGGCCGACGACCTGTGCTACACCAAATACGGGAACAATTACCGCCAGCCGTGGATGATTGTCCGCATGGCCGACATGCAGACGGTGTATCCCACGTTGAAGTCGGTGTTTTTCCGCCGGAAAACAGATTAACCGCGCATCGTAATTACTTATCAATGTCAAAGGGTCATCTAAAGCCCATCCCCGGCTTGAATGATTTGCAGTAGGTTTTGGCGGACATCATCATGCCGGATGAAGCCGCCCCGCCCGGCTAAAACGCCAAAATCGGATTAGGACAACGCCTTTTACTCTCACCAAAATCCCTATTCCCGTGAGGAAATCCCCTTGTCGCGTGACCAAAACCCCTAGTCGGATGGGAAAAAGGGTTTGTCCCGTTCCGACATCCAAAACCACACAAGAGACATCCCCAGGTCGGGATCCTCTTGTGGTATGTCGCGCCGGGAAATACCAAAGTCGCGTCGGGAGATACCAATTTCCCGCTCCGACTTACCAATTTCACGTCGGGAAATACCAATCTCCCGCTCCGACTTACCAATTTCCCGTCGTGACTTACCAAAGTCGCGGCTCGACTTACCAATCTCCCGACCCAACTTGCCTTTTCCAGCCGGGAAATACCAGTTTCCCTCCCCGACTTACCAAAGTCACGTCGTGACTTACCAATTTCCCGCTTCGACTTACCAATTTCCCGCTTCGACTTACCAATTTCCCGCTTCGACTTACCAATTTCCCGACGCGACTTCGGTATTTCCCCTCGTGACTTTGGTATTTCCCGACGGGAAAAGGGGATTTCCAAAGGTGACTTTTGTTGATTGACAATGGTTTATGCAATTTAACCCCTTGATTTGGGGTGATCCGGGCTGTCGATGGTCATTTTAAGACACCACCAGACACCACAAGAGGTCGGTCGGCTCTTGTGGTGTTTTGGAATGCAATAATTCCCATCCGGTCAGCTCGTGATGCAATGCTGCGGCAGGTTTCCAAGGAGAAAGACACCGCTGCGTCCTGCCGGCACTTTGCAAAGACATGAGTGGCCGATCAGGAAATCCTCGACGAGCACGTTTCGAAGAAATTAACATGGGCTGATGATTGGCAAGGTGTCCAAAATCCTGCTGCTGGCCGTCTGCCTGAACCTGGTTCCGGCGCTGCGCACCTTCGCCGGCCCGCCGTTTTTGACGGATGATCCCGACCCGACGGATTATCAGCATTTCGAAGCTTATTTTTTCACCACCGGCGATCATGTCGGCAACAGTTACAACATCAACGGCCCGGCGGCGGAACTGGATTACGGGGCATTTCCTGACACGCAGCTTACTTTTGACATCGGCGTGGCGACGGCGGCGGGCGGCGGGCTGCCGTCGGCTTCCGGTTTTGGTGATCTCGCGTTCAGCGTCAAATACCGGTTCCTGCATGAGACGAACGGCTGGCCGGAACTGGCGGTTTTTCCGGGGCTGACACTTCCGTCCGGCGACGCGAACCGGGACCTGGGCAACGGGCGGCCAACGTATCACCTGCCGTTGTGGGCGCAAAAGAGTTTTGTATCGTGGACGGTGGACGCCGGTGGCGGGGTGTTCTTGAATCCGGCGCCGGGCGAGCGGGATTATCCCTATGGCGGCCTGCTGTTGCAGCGGGATTGTGGGAAACATCTCTCGCTGGGGGGCGAACTGTTTGCGCAAGGCCAGGATGCGGATGGCGATCACGGGTACGCGGCGCTTAATTTCGGGGGTTCGTATCATTTCAGCGACCATTTCAGCCTGCAGGCCAGCGCGGGCCGGAGCGTCATCGGGGATAAACACACGTTGTGGTATTTCGGGCTTTACTGGACTTGGTGATCCGATTCCGGCAGGAATGTTCTTTCCATTTGGAAGATGAATTGAGACCTCTGCAAAACCACTGTAGCGGCGCTCTGTGAGCGCCGAAGAACGACGAATTTGCCAGCAAAAGCACGGCGGTCACAGACCGCCGCTACAATGAAAAACGGGTTTTGCAGATGTTTCAATTGAATAAATAAAACGGCTGCTGCTCCGCGTAGTCGCCATTTCAACGGCCCGGCATGGCTGGATGTCCTGTTTGTGGGAAGATAAAAACTTCAAGATTAAGAAAATTTGAACTTAACGGTCACGCTCGTGAGTTTATTCATTTCTGAAACAAATTGAATGGTTCCGTCATGCGCGGCGACAATCCATTCGGCAATGCTTAAACCCAGTCCGCAGCCCTCAATCAAATGATTATGGCTGGCATCACCGCGATAAAAACGTTCGAACACGCGGGCTTGAACTTCCGGCGTGACCCCAGCGCCGGTGTTTGTAATTTTCAATTCCGCAAATCCAGCAAGGCGGCGCAAGGAAATATCTATCAAACCATCGTGCTGATTATATTTGACCGCATTGTCGGTCAAATTGAGCAGTAATTGCCGCAAACGATGTCGGTCGCCGGAGATTGCAACTTCTTCGCAGGCGGACAAGTTGACTTTAATGTTTAATGGCTGTGCCAAGATTTTTGTGTCTGCAAAACTTTCGCGCACCAGTTCATCCAGCCGCACCGGTTCAAAATCCAACTTGATTTGTCCTGCATCGGCCTTAGTAAGGAGCGTCAGACCATCAACAATTTTGGCGAGCCGCTCAATTTCATCAATCTGGCTCAAAAGGCGTTCCTTTTCGGCAAGAGCCAGATTTTCCTGCCGCAATGACATTTCAAGTTCACCACGCATGACGGTCAGCGGAGTTTTTAATTCATGGGAGGCATGGAGAGTGAATTCGCGGATGCGTTGAAATGAATCATCAAGCCTTACAGTCATGTCATTGAAAACTTCTGTCAGCCGGTCCAATTCATCGCCGTTGCCTGTGCGCGGCAATTGTGCGCGTAAATTCCGGTCATGGATTTTTTCGACGGCCGACGCCAGCTTTGTCACTGGCGCAAGAGCCTTGCGCGTAATCCACCAGCCGCCAAGCAATCCCAGAATCACGGCGGGCAGGCCGACCCACAAAATCATTTCACTCGTTTCATCCAGCGCGTGTTTCCATATTTTTTTCCGGTGTTCATGAGAAAGCTGCTCGGAAATCTCCTGGTAGGTTCCAATGCCGATGACGATAAGGGAGACAATCAAAATCGCAGCATACCAAAATGTCAGGCGCGTGCGGATTTTCATTCTTTCAAAACGTAACCGACGCCGCGAACTGTGTGGAGCAGCTTGAGGTCAAAGCCTTCGTCAATTTTTTCACGCAATCGCCTCACATAAACATCCACCAGATTCGTGCCCGGATCAAAATCGTAGTCCCAGACTTTTTCGATGATGCTCATGCGTCCGCAAATGCGTCCGGGCGAGCGCATCAAAAACTCCAGCAGCCGGAATTCGCGCGCGGTCAGATCAAAAAATCTTCCACGCCTCTCCGCGCGGTGCAAAATCGTGTCGAGCGTGAGGTCCGCGACACGCAGGGTGGTAGACTTTGTCTCCGCACCGCGCCGTCCGAGTGCGCGGACTCGTGCGACAAGTTCGGCGATGACGAACGGCTTGGGCAGATAATCATCCGCGCCGGCGTTCAATCCCTCGACGCGCTCGCTGACTTCGCCACGCGCAGAAAGAAGCAGCACGGGCACGGAGTTATTTTGTGCACGCAACTGGCGCAGCACGCTCACGCCGTCCCGTCCGGGAAGCATGATGTCCAGAACGATGCCGTCGAACGGCGTCGCCATCGCGGCGACCAGAGCGTCGTCGCCGCGATGGCACACGTCCACGGCAAAGCCCTCGCCTTCGAGCGCCTTGCGGACGAACGAGGCGGTTTTCTTTTCGTCTTCAACGACCAGCACGCGCATTGAATGATACTGTGTTTTAAGTCACCTGGTTGTCAATGTGCGTCGAAGAAAGCGCCCGACGCCGGATAATTCGACGACGGGCGATTTTGAGGTGCAATCGGAAATGATTTTAATCCTTGTCCGTCTTGTTTTCACCAGATTCTTTTTCGACTGAAATCACGTCACCCGTGATGGCGTCAACATTTACCTCGGTGATGTCCTGGGAATCCGGCGCGGCCACGTCAAAGGACCACTGTAATTTGCCGTCCTCCTTCTCCAACTCGGATTCCTTGATTGTGCCATTTGGGACTTTTGCCAGTGCGGTTTTCGTGGCGTCGTCCTTGCTGACTTTCGCCTCGGCCATGAGCTTGGCCTGCTTGTTTGCATGTTTTTCAGCCTTTTCCGAGCAGCAACCGGCGAACAATCCAGCCGCCAATGTGGTGCAGATCAGGGTTTTAATTTTCATAATCATTTTCTTTTTGTTTTCAATTTATTCAATCGGCGTTTTGCCAACGCTGTCATTCAACCAAATCAACATGAACACAGACTGAACTCAAAATGAATTCTTTGTCATAATCCGGATTTTGCTGGCGCGGAACTGATTCACAGGATAAATGAATTTCGTCCCAAAAATATTATATGAAAACCATCTCTCTTAATGCCGCCATCGCTGCCGGTTTGATGTTTGGATATTTGATGTCAGCTCCTTCATCAAGCGCACAGACCAACACTTCTTTGCCATTGACCGGGGGTGAACCAATTCCGCTGCCCGGCACAGGCGGCAAATTTGATTTCATCCGCGTTGACGCCGTGAACAACCGTCTCCTGCTCGGTCACGAGGAAAATAAAACGTTCGATGTCGTTGATTTGGATTCAAAGAAGCTGTTGAAAGCCGTTGCAACCGGCACGTCGCAAGACGGCGCGGTGGATGCCAGTCGTGGCAATTATTATGTCAGCGGCAATGACCCCGGTCGCATGGTCATTGTGGATGCCAAAACACTTGCGGTGACCGGCGAAGTGCCGTTGCCAGCCGCGAGTGACATAATCGGCTTTGATCCGGATTCCGGATTGGTACACGTTTGCAACGACACAGCCGCCGAGCAATGGGTGATTGACCCCGTGGCGAAAAAAATTGTAAAGACAGTTACAT
>Ga0302200_10002422_pt1 | contig 16499 bp, 13 predicted proteins | sample II_Bog_N3_1_FD_194585 | JGI IMG/M metagenome (GOLD analysis project Ga0302200, IMG submission 194585) | Peat permafrost microbial communities from Stordalen Mire near Abisko, Sweden - II_Bog_N3_1 | ecosystem: Environmental > Terrestrial > Soil > Wetlands > Peat | place: Sweden: Abisko... | reverse complement strand
GCACCGATTGAAGCTCTGCAGATTCAGTCGGTTTCATGAGCATTAGCCGACGCTGTTCAGCCCCCATTTTCGACTGATCTTCAACGCCTCCCCAGAGCCCCTCAGCCCCGCTTTATGTAGGACTGATCCGAGTCTGTTGGGCGCATTCCGTGCTGTTTTCGCAAGTTTTTTTACAGTATTCCGTGGAGGTCCATGAATAGGAGCCAAAAGGGCTACCGGAAACGGTGAGGCGACAAATCGCAGACGAAAAAAAGCCGCCTTGAGAGGCGGCTTTTTAATAGAACTGTGACGAAATAATAAAGATTGTCACAGCGCCCCGCGTATTCCGCGGCCTACAGGGCGCTATAAAGCTAGCTCTTTGAAAATAAAGTTTGTCACAAAACTCCAAATCTCCATAAAAAACCGCTCCGCTGCAAACAATAAAGATTGTCACAAGGTCTTTACCCTTGCCCCAGAAAGCACTGCAGTTGATAAACCCCCGCTGCTTTCGCTTAGGCTGTGAAATTGTTCTAAGGAAACTCTGAAAAAGACTTCCATCTCCGGTGAAATACTCGCCTCACACGAATCGAACGGTCGAGCCCCGATGAAAAGGATGTTTTTCGCCGATGCCAGTATGCCGTCAAACGTAAGCAGACCCGCTGTGAGCGCTTCCTGATCGAGATGGATCGGCTCTACGGTGGACACTAGGTGAACTAGGGTTTGTCTGTAGCCAACTCAAACGGGGAGGGTGAATACTATGGCTAGTCGGAATCGTGCCACCGTTGAGCGGATAATCCTACAAGTCCGGATATGGGGATGGGATATGTCATGGTCTTTCAGCATGGCCACGCCTACCGATACCAGGCCAATCGGTCACCATTATTCAGAGCATATTGCGATCACGCTTTACGGCTCCGTCCGCTACCCTGAAGCATTCAAATACCCAACTCTAGAATGCTACCTACACGTTGACCGCTACTCCTAAGCGACAAGTCGACTCCTCGCTGCATCGGCTCTATGCAGGCGTCTGGCAAAAGGCTCATCGCATATATCTCCGTTAGCAATGACCGCTTCAATAGCTTGATCATCGCTGCAAGTCGACTTGTTGCCCTAGAGATCAATGCGGAGCCGCTGAGATACCGCAAGGCCAAGGTGATGGGTATCCACCTAAGCACCGAGCTGGAATCTGATTGGTAATGGTGCTTTTGATCATAGAGACGCTAGTGTGTTGGCGCTGACGCCGCATTGACCCAGTGGCCGAGATGTCACTGACCCAGTCTGACTCCTCGAAAAACATTGCCGGCGCGGGGTTTGTGCCGATTTGAAGGTGGGCAGCCTTGCATCGGCACGTGGGTCAATTCGGCATCGGCCTCAACAGGCGCAGGCTCTGAATCAACTTGAGGGTGGTCTCTTTGTTCGTCAGTAAAAACACCGCCGCTGTTTCTGCGAATGGGATCGGGTGACCAGCCCGACCTTTCAGACAACCGTGGCTAACAAGTAGCTACCGAAAAAACCTCACGAAGGCCGCTCCAGGGTTTGCGCCGACACTGGGCGTGGATCAGTCGCGCTGATGCAGGAGGTCGAGCAGGAAGTCCATGAGCAGGTATGGTTTGTCGAAGCAGGCATCAATGAGCGTGTGGACGAAGAGTGTGCCGTCATCCAGCATGAAGGGAATGGTGGAGTGGTCGATCTTGAAGGTCTTCAGGCGCTTACGTGCGTTACCTTTCTGATAGGGGTCCTTGGCGCGCAGGTCGAACTCTTCCAAAGTGTAAAAAATGAATTCGTGGTCGATGTGAGAAACAAAATAACGCCCGCCTTCCATGTAATATTCCAAATGGATCATTCGGGTCACTGCGCAGTCCGCAAGCAATTCTGGGATGTAAGCGATTTCCTCAAAGGTCATGCTGCTGTCAGTGATAGAACACCAAGATTTGTCATCACTTCCGTGCTTGTAAAAGGTCCAAACCGAGGGAAGGACTGCTTTGCTATCTGCTGTTGCAGCTCTAGTGCGGAGTACTGTACTTGCCACTTCCCCGGGAGCTTGCCGTTGCAGATTTTCCACTGTCAACGGTAGTGGAGTGACCTGGAAGCCTAGTTCGACGAAGATGTTTTTTTTCGTTTCAATTAAAACGTCGTCGCAGGTCAGTAGAGCTAGGTCTTTTATTAGACTCTCACTACGCAGGCGTTCGAACAGCGTGAGCACATAACTAGGAGTGTGTTCGATGAGTAGCTGCACCGGATGTTGCGAGTCTAGGATCCTGTTGGGGATTCCTATGAGCAGTTGGGTATCTTCGGTTACCGAACGTAAATTGTATTTGCTGTATTGCGCGTCGGTCTCAAATAGGTCTACCTCTGCGGCCTTGTAGTACTGGTAAAGCCTAGTAGTTTTCTGCGGTGCACGCGTGTATCTGCGTTTCTCGCTATTATCCGTACGGTATATTTCATACACAATGTGTAGCAATCTGGTGAGAGCGAAGTTTTCCTTACATTGACGAGCACTGAAGTCTTTCGCGGCAGGCAAGGTGGAGTTGTAATCGTCGAAGATGTGCAGGGCCTGCTTGTGCAGTGCTTCAACGCACAGATTTTCCAGGTCCCGCTTCTTACTCTCGATTGCCCGGGAGTCGAGGATCAGATCACTGCATAGTTGCTCCAATTCGATTTCGAGCCTGTTGCGTTCAAAGCGCAGGATGCTCCGCATGAAAGTGACTTCTTGTAGTGCCTCCAGCAACCAGGGTATTGCGTGTTCGAATAGCGTTGGATCGTCGTCTAGGAAACAATCTGTCATTAGGTGAAATGTACCACCATCGCTACCGAATTTATCGCCTGTGTAGCTGAAGTCGCCTTCCAACCGGCGCAGGCTTACCCGAAGGCGCTCCTCTTGGAGTGTGTCGAAATAGCTTGCAAGTTCGGTCGGCAGCATGACGTGGAGTTCCTGACTGATTTGGGCTGATACGAGATAGTAGTGGGCATTCTGCCGAACTAAAAGCCGAGTTTGCGCATCTGCTAGCTGGAAGTCGTTGTTGATGATACGCAGCTAGACAACGCATTCGAGATCAGCTCAGAGCTTTGAATATAGGGGATCATCGCGCCCTTAAAAAAAGGGCTGCAAAGCAGCCCCTGATTATATGAATAACGCAATGTAATTTAACTGCGCGGGCAGAAAAACAAGTTGCCTAACTACGTTAAATATTGTTACAGAGATTAGACATCACCGATTAAATCCTGTGGAGCCTCAATAGAAATTGAAATCCAGCACCAAGGCGCCTCGGAAAGCTTAATTGACTTTTTATCGGTAACCAGGATTCCGCTGCTAAACTCATCGCCAATTTTTATCCCCTTCACAAATACCAACATGTGCTCGTAACCAGGAATTTCTTTCATGGCATTGAGTTTGTCGACTCCTGATTCATGAACATTCTCAGATTGGAGAGCTTGAATTGCTGCCATGAAGCCGCTTATGAAGCTTCTCTTAAAGACGACCACGCCTTTGTCGGTACCTCCACGAGACGGGAAAAAGTAGCAAGCGGTCTTTTCGACTCCTCCAATGGGCACTACAACCTTAACATTAGTTTTAGATTTTATTTCGACTTTTGCAGCAGCACTTATTGCAATTGCTGGAGGAACATAGACGCCTACGCGCCCTAACGTATGAAGAAGATTTCGTTGTATTTCTTGAGCGTAAAGCGGTTTAAGCGCCCCCGCATACATGTGATTGCCGACTGACAAACCTGGACTGGCAAGAAATCCTGAAAAAGGGAAGGATCTAACTTTTTTGTACCTCCAGTTTATATTGAAAGGCACATCATCAACTAGCAGATAGTCACCCGCAGAAGTTTGAGGAGCATCAAATTTCTGCAACTCGCCTACTACCATTAAAACCTCATCAATAGCGCGCTTTCCATTTGGCCGCAAGATCAAATCACAATCCGGATTCATGATGGCCAAAACGGACTTAGGGATGGCATTGTCTTTTACAATATATAAGTCACCCATCCGAAAATTGCGCCTTGGTTCGGGTCGACTGGAATCCACGCGAACCCGGTGGTACATTTTTGCAATATTATCAGTAGGACCGTCAAAAGCACTTTCAACATGCCCTGCTATCTCGGGTGAAAGCATGTTTTTAAAATTAGAAGATACGGGGTTACCGTCAATATGTACGCACAGCTTATCCAAAAGCGTCTCACCCAAGAACCATTCTAGATACTCAGGTAAGTTTTGCCCTTCTCCCGCAAGTCTAAACTGTACCAAATACGCGATTTCACGCAAATCGAGGTTCGAGATATGTTCATCGATGGTTTCGACCGCCGACTTCGCGCTTGCAGTCCAGCATCCCAGAAAAGCATCCAATCCGCGCGAAAATTTGTAACTCTGAAATATGTCGAGCAGAGCCTCCGCGACGTCTTCCTCTAGAGTAATGTCACCAGAGTCTGCCATCTGAACCTTTGTTTTGGCAATAAAGGTAAATCTGCTAGCAAAAACACCTTGCTTCAAACTCGCTCGGTAGTCTGTTGCTTTGAGGCTATGCAGGTGTGAGGACATCAGAATTACAGATGGTGCGCTAGCTAGAAATGGAGCAATTCTGTTCAGTGAGGCTTGAACGGCTGCATTTCCTTTTTCGTTATCGGGATTGTCAGTTGCTGTAAGTGTAGGATCCAAGAACAAATCTACAAAAACCACGTCAACGCGAGAGTCCAAAAGCGATCCGTCTTCCACCGAGCCGACCGTCAATATCTCCAAATCAGGCATGCAGGCTTTAAGTAGCTTTATGACAGGCAAAACGTTTGTCAAATTCGCCCCTTTGTTAGTTTTAAAGAGTCCGCCAGGGTCAAATTCTGTAGCGAGATTTAACATGTAGTTTTTATATAATAGGGCCACACAACCCAATAAATCATCGTTATCAAATTCTGTTTCATTGATGGACTTTATCGCCTCATCCCGGCTTTCGTCAGAAATTTTAGCCTCGACGCAGGCTTCCATCCCAGACTTGCTTGTAAAGAAGTCAAGAAACTGCCCCCATGCACCTTCAGCAATCATCGGTACATCGAACGCATCGTCGATTATTGCGATCCTGGATACACCGCTGCTTTTGATGGCTCCTACCAGTCTTTTTTGAGTTATCATTTTGCTTTATCCATGTTCAAAACGAAGGTATTTAATCTGCCTTTACGGTGCATCCCCACTACTGAACTCATCGTCAAGTCCCAGCCATGGTAAGTAGCAATCTCTCTGGAGATGTAAAGGCCTAACCCTCTACCTTGCCCTGCCGGCTTCGATGAAATCAATGGTTGGAAAATAACTTCCTTTCTATCCGGATCTATACCCGGACCGTTATCACTAAACTCCACAACTTTTCCGGCGCTGGAAACATCTATTATTATTTTCGGAGAAAAACCAGGCTCATATTCTTTTTGATACGCCAACCAGTACATCGAGTTAGAAATAATGTTTTCTAAAACCTGAATCACCATCCCCTTAACCGCATTAATAACAATAGGAGAAGATGGTGCATTAAACTCAATACTCACATCCTCTCGTTCAAATTGACCCGAATGGCTTTCCAATATTGATTGGATCAGTTCAACAATATCAAATCTTGATTTAACCTGCCTGCGTTCGCCCGTCATTTCATCGAATGCTGACACACGCTTGTGAAGCGTTTTTAATTGCTCCTCAAGAGACATAAGCATTGCGTTATCAGAAAATTCTGAGCGCGTATCTTTTAGCGTGCCAATAGCTTGTTCTAATGTCCGATCTAACTCGTGGAATATAAACTCTGTAATAAGACCTATACCTGCCAAGTGTAAAAGCTTGCTATACTCCTGCTCTGACTCTCTGATAATTTTTTCTGTTTTACCAACTATTTGGGAACATTGATTAGCAAGTTTTTTCACATTGCTTTCTAAGTGCTTCAGCTGAACCAAACTGCTAGCCGTCACCGAACCATCTCTTAAAAAGTCAAGGTTCGTATATATGCTTTGTTCGATTTTTCTGAATTCTTGTGTAGCCTCCAGAGCTTCGCGCTTTTTTATAGACTCGTAGCCATCAATATCATTGATGAACCCACGAAACTCAACATGGAGCAACCACATGAGTAAGGCTTTCAGCGCCCCAGATGCTTGGCTTTGCATTAAACCTTCTCGGTTGGTTTGCTCGCCTAGTGCAATATGGGTAGATCTTACTTTTACGGCGCCGATGATTTGCTGTCGGTTTAACTTGAAACCGCTCGAACTAAACGCTCGCTTATCGAGCTCCAGCCAGTCATCATCAGGCGCTCCATAGGGCAGAACTCGGAATCCATGCCTATATAACATCAAGCCGCCTGACCACTTGCCAATTTGCTCTTTAGTATCAATGGCTTTTTCAGTGAGTCCGGCGACCGCCTCTACAATCGATCGATTGTACCAATACACATCGACTTCAAACTGCCCTAGGTCACGAATAGCTTGAGCTCGAATGGGAGTGCTAACGACAGCCGCATGGCCCTTTTTCCCTCGCTTTGCAACTATTTTCTGGGTAACTGAATATACTTCGACACCCGCTAGAGATACCTTTCTCTGGGCATTCCTAAGATGATAGTTCATCACTCCAGTCAGTACCGGCAAATCGTTTTCGAATTTTAGGCGTACTGTGCAAGAGGCATGAGCAGCTTTCAAAAGTTTGGTCGGTATTGAAGGAATTAAACATCGCTTATCATTATGGTAAGCATGGATCAGGCTATTTGCGTATCCAGCCTTAAATGGATCCAGCATGCGTGCCACCGGGCCATTCAATGTCTCCTCAAATCGAGCCAAGGTCCAATCCCCAAGGAGACCAGACACTTTGATAACTGTTCCTTTATCTTGCTTGCTGGACTTTAACTTACCCCTCAGAGGCTCAACATCAACGGCGCTGATCTCGTCATTCGAATCATGATCAAACATAGTCCAATCAATATCTAAAATGTTAAATCTGGACTCCCCGGCAGTTGACGTTCTTACATGTAACTTTTCCCCTAATCGCATAACCGACAGTCGACCCACGCCCTTGTCTCCTAGGTAGGCCGAGCCGCTAATATTTTCCTTTCTTCTAGAGCGAGTTCCAACAGTAAGATAGACGTCATCGAGCTCTTCAAAGCTCATGCCATGGCCAGAATCCTCAAACTCCATCCAGTTATAAAGAGTATAGCTCTCTCTTAATGCACGCTCGAACCTTGACTTGTTCCCTACCGCTTCTTTTAGTTTGTGCAAAAAATCTTCGGCGGCTTCTTCAGGTGCGTCAGGCAGAACTTTTTCGCTTATATTGGATAGCACCTTGGCCGTTTTTAGCCCATCCTCCAAGTCATCCAAGGCTTTTTGATAGGTTGAATAAGCAATGACGATGCTGGCACGAATGCAGATCACTTCCGATTCAGCATCAACTGAGTTTTTTATCAGTTCATAGATGGCCACCTCATCAGAGCTGATGAGTTCTTTCCCCAGCTCCAGCAAGGTTCTAGCCGCAATTTTGAACGCCAAGGGTAATCCTCCTTGAAAACAATTGAAGTAGTATTCACTCGTTAGATACTACAAATTGCACACCCCATATCATCGTCATCTTCCGGAGTTTCAGTAGAATCAAGCTCTGAGAATACGGCTATCAACGTGGAGTTATCCTTTCGTTGAGCCATACGCTCGACCCTTAATGCATGGTCATGTTTAATCTGAGCCATTCGCTCGGGCTGCTCAAGCTCCGCCAGGCTCTCCCCCTGACTCCAAGTAAAGAAGTTGCCTGTTTTTTCAAATGGCACTTCATACTCTTTAGCTTTTTCGTACAAATCGGGGTGTGTTTCTTTTAACTTCACCCACTCAATTTTTTGCTGATAGAAGCAGAAGTAGCATCCAGAGCGGGTTCTTCCCCATTTTGTGTAGGGGGGCATCCCGACCCCAGAAACCCGAAGAATCTCTTCAATATCCCGCAGGATTAATCCGTCCTCCTGGAACGGATAAACCGCTTCGATATTTGTCTTATGGCTGATGTACCCCGTGCGATTTTCATCAGCACGGAGTCCAACATAATTGATTATTGGTTGGTCACCGCAAAAGTCCTCAAAAGGCTTAAGCTTGAGCATTTTCGTGCACCAACGACGATGATTGGAGGGAATCATCCCCCCATACATGTCATACCAGTGATCGAAACCTAGGTCAGCATTCAATCGATGCAACGGCTTCCCGAGGTAATTTTCCAGACGCTGCAAATAGTCATAAGTCTCTGGTAGCTCTTTACCAGTATCGCTGAAGATGTATTCCATTTCTGGCACACGATCTCGCATGTAAATCGCTAACGCTGCGCTGTCCTTGCCCCCTGAGAGGCTAAGGATGTGTCTAACCTGCGGTTCGTTGCTCATCGCTCAGCTCATTCTCATCGTGTTCGGTGGAGCCCTGCTGCAATTGCAGCAACGCTTGAGCAAGGGCTGAAGCGGCCAAGTTCAAATTGCCGCCCACTTGCTTAGTGAGAGTCTTTAGCAGGCCATTGGCCATGATCTTAGTCTCGTGATCAGAGGTCAACAGCATCGCCGCTTCTTCGCCACTAGGGAGAGTTAAAGTTACTCCGACGAAGCGTTGAGCTTGACGCTCAAATTCGCCTTTACGCATAGCAACCCTAAGCCAGCGCTTGTAGCGGCCGCATAGCTCAAGTACTGACTCCGCAAATACCGGAGCATCACTGTCTTTCCAGATATCTAAGGGTCTATGAACGACAACACTCGCAATGGAATCCATCCACTTGTCGTCAGTCAGAGTTATGTCAGAACAGCGCATGATGAAGGCTTTAAGATCTACCTCGGCAAGAGACTGTGCAGTATCAGCGCACTCCTCCTGGAGTTGAGATCGAAGGGCCTTCAGAGGGCCTGTGATCTCAAAAGCCTGCGCCATGGAAAAGCTAACCTCATCCTGCAACCGTCGGTATGCCATACCAAGCTCTGTAAGGCTTTTAGCCAGCAGATCGGGGAAGCTACTACCGTCCTTCCCTTTCCCAGCCATCACCACGCGTGGCATATCAACGGCGAGCAACGAAACCGGGTCGGTTGCTCTTTTGATAACGTCGCGAAGGGCTTTGGTTTGGTTTGTAAGTCGCAGTGTCTCTTGCGAATATTGCGGGAGACGCCCGTACCAGCGGATTAGCTCCCGCGCAGCATCTAGGTAAGATGCGTTCAACCCCAGCTGCACACCTACCGCTCCAAATGCCTTTGCATAATCTTTGATCAGGTCTTTACGCTCGGCTGCAATGTCGAAGCGGCGGAAGCTAAACGTGTGAGGGCTCCTGAACATCCGTTGCTGATGATCGGACGTCAACTCCAGGATCAGACTTCCTCGTTCGAAAATCGCGCACGATTCCTTGTTAACAAGAAGGTAGACCATGAACCACACGCTGGCCGGGCCACTTCGGACTCCTAGAGGCGGTAGTGCCAGACTGGAAATGACCTCAGCAAAGGTGACCTGCCCATCGATCATCAGTTGCTTATCAAGCTCCGCCCAAACTTTACGTATGCCGGCAGGAGAATCGCCGTCCGGTGCCTTTAACAACCAACGGCCGCCAACCCCTTTACGATGCAGTCCAGTGGATTGAAGCAGAGAGCTATAGAGCAATCGTTCAGGTGGGAAGTCGACGATACCGAGCAGCTCTGAGTCAACGGCTTTATCCAGCAGATCAAATAGACGCTGACGAGCCGCATTGATAGCAGACGACGGCTTATCTTTGTTGATCAACTCGTTAATGATCACCGGAGCCGCTTTGTAAACCTTATCGAACAACCAAGAGGCCGCTTGGCTAAGGTTCATGGCGCCACTTTCGGCAATCACTTTTCCTTTATGCCAATACTCCATACCGGACGACCCTTTGGCTTGCCGGTTCAGCAATGCCAAGACCAGTCGGCTAACACGCTCACGTGCAGTGCTGAACCTCAACTCGACATAGCGCTCAGTCCAGGGATCCAAATGACGAAGCTTCACCTGGTCATGAACCATCAACCAACGGGAGTACTCAATGAGAGCGTTTCGCTCATCCGGTCCGACTTTGACAATTGCGGTGAGCGATAAAACGTCGTCTGTAGAGCGAGCTACCTCTTCAGCAGCACCGACTAAAGCAGACGATTCAGCGTCTGCAAATATCAGCCCCACACTGCCATCATGGCGACCATGAATACCGATGGACTGCGCAATTCTAGCCGACGTGCCTGCCGTCACTCTTACCGAGCGGATTGTTCCTGTCTGCTGGTAGTGACGACTTGCAATAACGCTTCTTTCAGATAGGGCTTGTGAAACGCCATTGAACATCAGCTCATCAGCCGAGCGCTGCATCGTTTCCTCGTACAAAGCCTCGACGTTGATCGCGTGACTGACGGCAAAACCATAATCATCACTCGCAGGACGATGTACTAGGATTTTTTTGGCAGTTAGCTCACTCAAAGCTTCAGAGACAGCTTTAAGGTCCTCCCCCAAAACAAATCTAAGGAGCTCAACGGTCAATACAACATGGAGGACTTGAGCAACCAGCTCGATGACGGCAATCGACTTGAGTAATTCAAGCTGTAACGCCGTCATCTTCGCGTCATTACGCTCTACGACAGAGCGAGCGAAATCCCAACGTCGTTCAGCCTCAAGATCCCGGAAGCGAAGCCCTATCCCTGTCGTGAGGTAATCAAAAAGCTCGCTCATTCCGTACCAGGATGAATGATCGACGACATTGTGCTCCGCGAAGTCTCTCAGTGCTCCGGACTCATATCCACGCATGAATGCGTGAAATGAACGCTCGCTCTGACCAAACCGCTTAGATATGACCGCTAAGCAAGCCAGCGCTGCTGGGTGCAATGGGTACAGGCGCTCTGCCTGAGAGAACAGCTCACTCTCACCAGTTCCACGGAAAAAGTTGAAATCAATAGCTTGCTTGTAGATGCACCGGGCATCTTTTTTCAGAGCAGCCGACTCAGTAATGATTGTATCCGCGCCTAGGGCATGAAGAGCGAAATGCGCATACCGCTCGACCGGCTCATCGAAAGGCACTTCATCGAAGCGTGCTGAGACCTTATGCCACTCATCGGAAAGCGTCCGGCCTACTCCTTTGGCATAAGCATCAAAATGCTGGTGCAGCATTGATATGACTAGCAGACCATCGTCCGTAGGATGAGATGCGACCTCAGCGATTTGCTGCAAAGACATCAAATCACCGGCTTCCGGATTTAGAGCTGCGTACTCGATGAATTTGCCAAGCTCGTCAATCAACAATAGGACACCGGAACATCCAGCACCTTTGGTGATTAGAACAAAGTCATTCAGCAATCTATTCGTCGCTGCGTTAAGGGTCACATCACGATAGGTCTGAGCTTTCGTATCCAACTGGCGCTTCAGCTCAGTTGCCAGCTTGCTTTTTGGCAGGTGCTCAAGTGCTTCAAGAATAGACTGTGCTAACGCTTCACCCAACGATACGCGCGAACCGCTTATTGCCAGCGCAAAGCGGTTTTGCTCTTGGGGGAAAAGCTCAACGACTTCTGTGGAGGCCTCAACGAGCTGTTTGTAAATTGCATGAGAGCTTTTTTGCCCTTCTAACAAACGGGCGAGCAGCAACCCTAACGCCGACTTACCACTGCCATAGGGCCCAATGAGTTTCCAGGCGCGTTGTGCGCTACCCGACTTCAACGCGCCGCCAATCTGGCGAAGCACTGCCAAGACAGCAGGAGTGATCAGATAACTATCGAGCGAATCTTGTGAACGCAAATCCCTAGTCAGCGAAATGGAGCGCAGGAATTTGGAATCCAGCTCAAGGTGATCTATCAGTCGATCAGACATTCGATTCTTCTCCCACACCCAGCAAGCAATCAGCCCAAGCGGGCGCTAGAGTTGTATCCAGAATAATTTGCTGGGTATCAGCGGTATCAATAAATCGCACAACGCCACCAAACTCTTTTTCTACACCTTCTATCAAGCTACTCACTTGAAAGTTATCCAACCTGAAGACGCTACCGGGGCTGAATTCACCATGCACAATCTTGGAGAGACTGAGAGAGTTGGTATTTTGACGTCCGAAGTAATCAATCAAGGAAAAAAGGAAAACTCTCGGAGATAGACCTAAGGGCGCATTTCTACCTACCAGGTAAACAGTTTTGCCGTCGTCGGCAGTGACCTCTTCAAAAAGTCCCAAATCTTGCAGTGGACACCACGAGGTGTCATCACCTGCAGACTCTTCCCGCTTGTACGAATGCAGGAAAATACTTGAATGCTGCTCAAGGGTGGAGACCGCCAGCTTTTTGTTACTAGCGGATGCCTGATGCTCGAGACCGGCGATGAGCGTCTTTCGATCAAAACGGGAATACGTAGCGCTCCCGAAGACCAAATTCCAAACTGCAATCTCCGCGTGAGATGAAATCCACCAGTGAAGCAGCCAAAGCGACTCAGGCTGTTCGAGGAAAGGATCCCAACCATCTTTCGAAAGCAGCAAGCTTCCGATCGGACCGGATTGCAGGCCAGAAGAATCGCGGCCATCGACTATCCCGAAAGCCTCACCCCAAAATTGAATCGACTTGACCATGTTGCGGCCAATGCCCAACGTAATCGTCGCCTGAGCTTCATCCTTCAGCGCAAGGGGATTGCTAATAATTGCTTGGTGTAGCTTTGGCAGCCATCCGTAACGGCAAACGAAGGACTCATGTCCCGAGAAGCGCTCATCTCGTCGTTGAATGCTCGACATCAACCTTTCCTCCCTGGGGCCAATTTCTCCGAAGCTGCTTGGTCGTTGCTCTGAGCTGCTGGCTCGATAATGATGCGTTTCGTGGCGGCATCAAAGTAAATATCTACTTGGTCGCCTTCGTGTAGGCCGGCATTCCTTAGCAATTGCTCGCTAAGCGAAACGCGCCCTAGCTTCTGGATCCTGCGGGTGTCAAACAAAACCTTCATCCTACTTACCCCAAGCCTCGTGGCAGGCTTTATCAATACTCGTAGGATACTTTATTGGGGGACCTAGCACAGGGGAGCGCCACCTAAAGATGCTCATTTTCCCCGTCTTTCGTCAGTTAGACTAATCCCGTCGTCAGGATTGGGACCACGGTCACCGATCGCTGACATGGCAGCAGGTCACGCGGTCGACGCCCGTCTATGCTCGCGCGCGGAGCTCATTCCGTCACCGGATAACGGCGCTGAAGGGCAATTTTTCAGATTATTGCGACGGGCGGCGACGTGTACTCGGTAGAACGAGATAGCCCAGCGCTACGGTGCGAGCAGCGCTTCGTGAGACGCCTCAATCTTTCTGACCTGCTGGATCACGATTTGGTCGTGTTAGAAAGCAACACTGCGATGCTACAACTGCTTCAGAGCGCCGCTGATGCGGAGCCTGCGCGTTCAGGTGATGAGTTTCGAGGCCATTTGCAAAATGATTGAGGCTGGTCTCGGGATCGGAATCCTTCCAAATTGCGGCAGAGGCATTTGCACAAAAAATGGGACTCAAGCTGGTTCCGCTGGCCGACGGCTGGGCAATACGACAAATGTTCGTTTGCTCCAGGGATGAGCAGCTTTCAGTCTCAGCTCAGAAACTTGTCGACCACCTCTTGGCGGACGCGGATCATTCCGAACGCCCATCTGACCGACATGAACCAATACGCGAGGCAAGAATGTCTGAATATCACGATAGAGAAGTACTCAATGCCGGTACGATGGGTACTTATCGGGTTCACTCACTGTTTACCAAGATCACCTGCGATGGCGACTTAGAGCCAGAATTTGGCGATCCCTTCCCCGGTGCAGTCGCGCTGCACGCTCACGAATACACCCATTACCTTCACAATTTATCGACCCTTGCAGGCCTCCAATCAATGCAGGCCTGCTTTTTATTGATGGTGCCGTTCATCAGGCACACCAACGAACTAGGCTTTTTCACAGCTCCAGAGAATCATGAATTGGATGACACCGTAGCATTTGCGTTCAAGATGATGAACGATGCTCGCGGCTCCATCGAAGGAAGGCCTCGGGAAAAAGGGTTTGAATGGCCCAAGATTACTGATTGGGTGTTCAGCGAGCTGCAACCTGAGCAAATAGATGTTTCCCACGCCTCCGAAAATTTAGGAGCTCTGGGCACCTACTACTCGGCAGCGGAAGCCAAAACCCAAAATGGAGAATCCATTGAATTCATTCTCCGCCCAGGGCTGGACTTCATTTCCGAGGGGGTAGCCTATGAGGTAGAACGAGAGCAGCGCCGGCTTGCAGGAGGAGCTGAGCATCAGTTGGACGTCGAAACACCAAGCTTTCCATACCTGGCATATCGCCCTTTTATTGAGCACCTGATCGGGAGAAGCACGACCCCAGCAGAGAGAATCTTAATCGGAAATCTCAGCCTCCTAATCGGCAACCCCTCTACTGCTCTGTGGCATCTCAGCAATGCGATCAAGCAAGATGACGCGCGCGGAGACAACTCCCCTCTAGAGTTTAAAAAAGTAGAAAAGCACATACTCAACGAGTTCAGAAGACAAAGCTTTGGAACAGAGCAGTTTCACACTGTTCTACTACACCAGATCACAGAAGGATCCAGCGACCTCTCCAGAGGGATGGAAATCTACACCAAGCTCATCGATAAGGCCCTGACGCTTCGAGGTGATTTTCCGTCAATAGAGCTCGTATTCTTGAAAGAAAAGCTCACGGGAGAAGAATTCAAGAGGACGATTGCAAACATGCTTGAACATCTCGTCCTTCAGGAAAAGGCAGGTCAGGAGGCCACATTGCAATGGATCGGCGCTCCTGGAAGCATTGTGAGTCTGGCAGACTCAGAATTTGAAAAGCTGACCGTACTACAATCAAGCATCCACTATCTTCAGCAGCACTTCACCACCAGCGGTCTGGCCAATACAGCAGAGCTAAAAGAGACCGCATGTCCTTTCTATGGCGCATGCCCGATAGGAAGGGAATATGGGAACCCTCCGGACTGTCAGAGCAAGCCGTGGCTGGTTTCAATCACACCGGATAGATCGAAGGTTTGCTGGTATGAAGCCGGCCGACTGTCCTTAAGGCTGGACCCAAGCGTGCCGCGTACTGGTCATGCCTGAGTCGGCAATTCAGTTTGCCACGGACTGCTTGGGGGCCGCAGCGCAGCTGCGTTGCATCAATTCCCAAATGTCACAACACGCCTAGCAGTTCGAGCATGTCGCGCCGTTGCGCGGCGGTAAACGGTGCCAGGCCCCAGTCGTCCAGGATCAGCAGGTCGGTCTTGGCGTAGCCGGCCATCAGTTTGGCGAAGCGGCCGTCGCCATGCGCCGAGTGCCAGCGCACGCTGGGACGCGGCTTCCAGCCGCGCTTCGCCGTGCTGTTTGCTCAGGCGCAGGATGCCCAGGCAGGCGCGGAAGCCGTGCTGTGGGTGGATTCGGCGCTCGAGGATGTAGGCGATAACGCCAGCGGTGTTAGGCCCGGTCTGCTCTGCCCAGCGGATCAGCCGTTGCGGCGTCCACTCAGCATGTTCGCGGTGGCTCTTGGGCATGTGCTCGGTTTGTGTGGTGTGCCGGCCTTTGTGCAGCGAGCGCAGGTGGCTGGCCACGCGCTGGTTGGCGTGGAAGCACTCGACGGTCTGGGCGGTGAGTCGTACTTCGAGTTGGTGCTTCACCAACTGGTACGGCACCGAGTAGAAGTGGCCATCGACCTCGACGTGATAGTCGATATGGACGCGTACCTTTTTCCATTCGGCGTAGACGTAGGGGTGTTCCGGCAGCCCTTGCAGCGCCGGTTGGTCGATGGCCTCGAAGGCTGATCGGCGTGAGCCGGGCAGCTTTTTGAAAGGCTTGTGATTGAGGCGATCCAGCAGTAGCGCGATGGCAGTGTTGAGTTCGCCTAGCGAGAAGAACTGGCGGTTGCGCAGCACCGCCAGGATCCAGCGTTCGACCACTTGCACGCCGACTTCGACCTTGGCTTTGTCCTTGGGCTTGCGAGAGCGGGCAGGCAAGACGGCGACGCCGTAATGCTCGGCCAGATCGCGGTAGCTGAGGTTGATAGAAATCATCCCGTTCAGTGAGATAAAGGGAGAGTAGAGGAACGAGGTGTGAGATGACCTAGCTGCTATTCGTCGCCATCGGTACCAGGCGACTCGCTGGGAGCTATGCTGAAGGTGCTTCTCATTCGAATCGGTTTTTTGATCGGCCGGAGGAACGAATGAATTTGGCAGGGTTTACCTCACTGCTTTCCGCAGGGGAGAAAACAAGCGGGTGCCAACTCGCCAACCCAGATGCTGTGGCTCTCGCCAATCTGCACTTTCCTTCCCGTGCCTACTGTCTTGTTGCTGATTGGGCAATATTGGACATCGAAGTTACAGCACGTCAGAGAAAAGCCATCGCCGATAGAGGGCTAATCCCTGCTCTGGTTTACGCTTTGACCGTTATCCAAGATAGCAAAGGCCGCTTCCCGCGTGGTGATTGGGTCAGAACAACGTTGGGTGTTTCCTTCACCCACGACTGTTGGCGCTGATTGAAAACTGACCCACCCTGCCGATTGAAAATTGACCCAGGGCGGATTGCTGATTTTTGTCCCAGCAATTGTGGA
>Ga0302200_10002418_pt1 | contig 16510 bp, 17 predicted proteins | sample II_Bog_N3_1_FD_194585 | JGI IMG/M metagenome (GOLD analysis project Ga0302200, IMG submission 194585) | Peat permafrost microbial communities from Stordalen Mire near Abisko, Sweden - II_Bog_N3_1 | ecosystem: Environmental > Terrestrial > Soil > Wetlands > Peat | place: Sweden: Abisko... | reverse complement strand
CTGCAGTCGTGAAAGCAACCAGGGCCTGGCCCTGGACTGCCCCAGCCATCTTTTTAGGCGTGACGATAGTCGTATCATCAACACCCAAGTTGGTCTGAGCCTGCGTGGCGATTTTCGCCACACCTGTAGCGCTTTCAGTGGCTTGAGCCACGGCTTTTGAAACCGCTTGAGAGGCTCGCAGATCCGCAATACTGACAATCGCATCTGTCAGCTGAGCATTATTACTTTCAGCCGGAACAACATTGGTTGAACGGATGACCGACAAAATCTCGTCAGTCACCGCATTCCCCCAACTGGAGGGGATCAACGACCCCGGTGTTCCATTCACCGGGCTCTCATCGACAAACTTGCCATTCACCAGCCCAACGCTGGGCACGCTTTTTGGGTAATCCACGTTTTTATCCTCTAGTCATAATTGATGTGCACGAGCGTATGCGCCGGTGCGGTGCGATGTATCAGGCATTCCAGGGCGCTGCCGGGGTTGACGCCAAAACGCTCGCCCCAATAGCTAGCACCGAAACGCCGCCCCATAAGCAATCGGCTACCGGTGTTCAGCGTCCACATGAACTGCGCCTGCCAGGAGCCGAAGCGCGCCTTGCCGAACCGTGACCAGCCCATGCGGGAAGCTTGCAGTTCGGTCACGCTGGCGTTCGGATATCCCTGACTGCGTGCGATATCAATGAAGTAACCGATGCTCTGATCACCCACTGCCAGCAACCGCCGACGCACCGCCAAACGGCGATCTTCGAACAATGGGGTGGGGCCAAGGCAAGGATCAGGCAGGTTCATCACCCGCTCCCAATCCGGCACCAGTTCACTGACCGTCACCGGGTCCACTTCGTTGATCAGGTCCACGGCCCGGGCATCAACCCGCGCCAGTTCCTGGGCGATACCCAGCAGTACCTGCTGGATCTCCGGCACTTGCTCCGGGTCCCAGGCCGGCCCCGCTGGCAGCAAGCTGCGCAACTGCTCCTGGTATTGCTCGGCCGTTCTTACTCCAGCCATACGCAACCTCCGAAGGTCAGCAACTGGTTGGTGGCGGCTGGCACATCGGCGGACGGCGAAACCAGCAGGTGATCCTGCTCGCCGCTGGCACTGCTGATGGACTCGGCGATATGGGTCAGCAACAGTGTTTCACCCAGGCCAGCCTCACGATCATGCAGGTCCTGCAACTCGGCCTCGACGGCGGCGCGGATGGCGGTGGTATCCGGGATCAGGCGCAAGGTGTAGGTCACCGGTACCAACACCGGCGCCAGCACATGCAACTCGGCGGTCACCGGACGCAAGGGGTCGATATAGGCCTGGACCAACGCCAGTTGACCATCATCCGGCAGCGGCACCGGATCGTCGTCGCGCATCACGAACAAACCGACGGTGCCCGGCCCCAGGTAGCTACCGCGACACCAGGCCCGGGTAATCCCCGGACATTCCAGTGCCCAGGTTTCGTAGTCCGCCGCCGAACCGCCATTGGGAATAATGCGGTAGGAGCTAATCACCCGAGCCCGCAACGATTCGATACTTTCCGCCGCGACACCACCGCTCAAGCCCGGATCCAGCACCGTGAAGGTATTACCGATCCCTTGCACCGGCTGCACCGGAAACAAAGTCAAACCGGCATCACCATTACCCAGGCTGCCGGCGTCCAGCGCCTGGATCGGTGCAATATTGGTCCCGCCGCTGGTGGTGCCACCCACCGTCACGGTGTAACTGCGCCCATCACTGGTCTGGAGCAAGGTACCGGCATCAAGTACCGCCCCTGCTGCCGCGGTAAAGCTGACACTGCCGCTGGCCGCTTGCGCCGCCTTGCGGGGTTGATGCAAACGCAGTGCGGCAATGCGCTCCAGGGTGGTGTCATCGGCGGTGTCGGGGAGGATCTGATCGGCGATCCAGTCGAGGTAGCCGTAGAGGCCGAAGGCCGCACCACTCAAGGTGCGGGCCAGGACCTGTGCATCGGACTGGCGCAGCGAATCGCCGGCCAGGTCGCCTTGGGTGCGGTTGATCAACACCGGCAGCGAAGGGGTTTCAAACGGCATAAGTCACCTGCCAACTATGGTTCGGGTTGATATCCAGGCGCTCGCCGCTGGCCAGGGTCAGAACCGTACGCAGGTTCAGTCGCTGGGCGTCGAGCCGTTCGGTTTGAATGTCGATGGCGCTGCAATGGCCGTCGTCGAGCAGCCATTGCAAGGCTTCCCGGGCATAGAACTCGGCGTCGAGCTGGGTCTGCGCGGTGAGCTTGACCCGCCGCAACAGCCACAGCCGCGAACCGATACGGTCGTCGGTCACCGAGGGAAAACTGTCGCCCCACCAACCGAAACGCTCGTCGTCATCGATCGGGTCATCGGTATTGGCGCGACGCCAGGTAAACAGGCTGATCAGCACCGAACGGGTCAGCGCCGTCTTCAGGTCGTTGGACACGAACATCAGGCACCTCCCGTCGGCGCGCCGGTCTGGCCGTTACCCGGCTGGATGCCGCCGTGCACATGCTTCATCTGGCTGATACCACCGGCGACCTGATCGCCCTGGGAGACGATCTTGCCGGTCTGGGTCAGGCTCGGGGTGTCGATGTTCACCGCGGTACCGGCGCGAATGTTCAGGGTGCCGGTTTCGATATCGATGATCCGGCCACGCTTGAAATGGATCTTGTCGCCCTCGTCGGTGTAGAGGGCGATTTCGCCGGGGGCGAGGTTCTGCAGGCGGTAACGGCGGTCGGCGACCACCAGGACGATAGCGTGGGAACGGTCGCCGCCGAGAAAGGTGGCGATGCCCTCGGCGCCGGCCAGCGGGTTGCTGGTGAAGCCGTAGGGTTCGAAGTGCTCCATGTCGTCGTTCACCTCACCGGCGGTCAGGCGCATTTGCAGCGATTGCAGTTTGTTGGCCGAGTTGGCGAGCACGACAGTGCCGCGCGCCAGCAGGCGTGTCAGTAGGCTCATGGGAATTCCTTGGGCAAACGGGGTGATTACTTCTTGGCCTTTGCCGGTGTGGCATCGAAGACCTGCGGCGGCGCCACGACCAGGGTGGTGATCGAGCCCTGTGCGGACAACGAATACGTCACCTTGGAGATGAGCATGTCCTGGTCCACGTCCAGCACCGGATCCTTCACCCGCACGGTCAGGTTGTGTCGCCACAGATCACCGTTGGACTGTCGCCAGCCCTGCACGGTGTAGGTGGTCGTCAGGGCCTTGGCGCGGCGTGTCGCCCGTTCCCAGTCAGCCCGTTGCTGGGCCAGGACCGGAGTGATCTGCGCGCTTTCGCTGATCACCGTCACGCGCTTGCGATCCGGATTGGCCTCGCTGGACACCCCGGAGACTTCGCTCACCGCACTGCCGCTGTTCTGGTCGCTGCCCTTGTGCTGGCCGATCACCCGGTACTCGGAGAACACCGCGCTGTAGTCCCTCGCCGTATTGGCCGAAAGAATGTTCTTGCCCAGTTCCAGTACATCAGTCGCCTTCCCGGCACTTCCGGGCTTGGCGAGTACCAGGTTGCCGGCCGCGTCATCGGTGGAGAACACCCGATACAAAGTCAGTAACCGATCGATGGACTTGAACACCGTCTCACCCGGCACGATGCTGTGGGTCTGCAGTTTGGTGGTTTCCGGGATCTCGCTGCGCACAGTGATCTTGTAGGGTTTGGCCAGCGCCTCGACGATCTTCAGCAGGCTCTGTTCACGCCATTGGCTCGGCTGGTTGATGGCCGCGCAATCCACCAGGTCCTGGGTCAGCGAACTGCCCTCGACGGTCAGGCTGATCTGATTGCCGTCATAGCTGATGGGCGCCTTGAACACGTAACCGGTCAGGACCTGGTCACAGCCGATCATGACCGAACAACGGGCACCGGCCTTGATCGGCAGGGCCTGGGTCTGTCCCGGCCATTTCCAGGTGATACCGAGCTTGAAGGTACGGAACTGACGCTCGAGATCGGCCGTGATCTCGATGGTCTTCCAGCCCTCATAACTCAGGCCGTCGACCAACAGGACGACGGCGTTGTCGATGTCGTTCATGACTTACTCCTTGGAGACCTGCAACGGTACCGGCGGTATGAAACCGGGGTGCGAAATCCGGTTGCGCTGCACCACCTCCCCCACCCGCGTGGCATCACCGAGCTTCTGGTAAGACACGACCAGGGCCGGCTGGGTACTCTGGGGCGTCAGGTCAACCAGCGGCACCCCGTTGGAAGCCACCGCGTTGAGATGCTGCGTTAGCGCCTGGCGGACGGTACTGAGTGCCTGGTACTGCACCGCGTCGGCCTTGAGCGCCGCCTGCCAGATCACATCGTTGAGGCTGTCACGCAGCGCCAGCACATCGTCGACCACCGGCACATCGGCGCGTTGCACCGGTTGCTGGGCTTGTTGGGCCAGCGACGGTGTGGTCGTCAGTTTCACCGCCGGCGTCGCCACCGGGATCATTGACACAAACTGGGAGATCTGGACCAGCAAGGCATCCTGGATCAGGTTCACCGTGGCCTGTGAGGCCGCGGCGGAGTCCTTGCCAATGGTCAGTTTTGACGCGTCGAGGGACTTGGCGTCCTCGACCTGTTTTGAGAGATCAGCCAGCATTCCGTGATAGCCCTGGACGGCAAAATCCTTCAAACCCCGAACTTCGCCCACAACGCTCTTGACTTCGCCCACCAATCCGTTGAATTCGCCCAGTACGCTTTTAACCGCGGCACTCACTTGCTGGGGGAACTCCTTGACCGTGCGAACCAGGGCATAGATGTTCGCGTACGTATTGATCAGTGGTTGCAATTCGTGCTCGATCGCCTGGTAGGCCGAGGTAATCCCCTTGCGCAGGTTTTCCAGGCCGATCCGCGCCCGGTTGATCTGCGACATCGCCCCATCGAAACGCGCCACCGAAGAGTCGAGCAATTTGTCCGACGCCACCTGCAATTGCTTCTGGGTGTCGACGACGGCCTTGGGGAACTGCAGCGGCTCATCCGGATAGAACTTCAGGCTGAAAGTCACCAACCCGCCATCCTTGCGGGTCTGGGTCATCTCGCATTCGCCGACCTTGACCTGCATCCGCCCCTGCCACGGGTGAACCAGTTCGCCGCTCCCCTCCTCCAGCGCCTTGAGCAGCGCGTCGCGCTTCTCGAGACAATCGGCGCCAACGATAAAAGCAGTCAGGTCATAGATCTTCGACTGTTGGCCGAGCCCTTCAAAAAACGGCCGATCACGCTGCGGGTATTCATGTAACTGGCCTTTCTGGCCGACCGGGTTTTTCGCCTGGTCGACCCAGAATGGCACGCCGCGAAACGACGCCGGCAACAAACGATCACGCCAGCTAGTCGCCATAGGCACCTCCGTAGGAAAGCGAGCGATAGCCGACGCGAGGCGTCAGGTCCAGGCCCGGTTGATTGGTTTGCGCTTGATCGACGCGCAAGCCCGCTGGCGCGTCCTTGAAGTTCACGGTCAAGCCGCCTTCGAGTTGCGTACGGTTGTTGGCGGCGGTTTGTTGGACAAGGCCGCTGCCGTTGCTCGTCAGGCCGGAGTCAGTGCTGCCCGATGAGTCGCCCCAGTTCCAGAAGGAAGAACCGCTGTCATTGGCCGCCTTGGCATTACTGGCCTCCTGTTGCTGCGCCAGGCCATCGACCTTGCCGGTGACCTTGGCGACAAAGTCACCGAAACCACCACTGAACAACTCCTTGATCGGCGTGATGAAGGTTTGCAACTTGCTCCACCAGCCAGCGAACCAGGCGACAATCGGATCCCAGTTCTTGATGATCATCCCCAGTGGAGACCAGTCGAACATCGTCTGGAAGAAGTCCATGACAGGTGTCGCCAGGCTTTGCAGTACGCCCCACAAATCAGAAAAGACCTTGCTGATGGGCTCCCAGTTGGCGACGATCAGCCCGACGGGAGACCAGTCGAACAGCGTCTGGAAGAAGTCCTTGAGCAACTGCGCAGGGTCTTGCAGCGCGGCCCAGATCGTGTCGAAGTAAGCGCTGATAGCGCCCCAGTTATTGATGACCAGCCCCAACGGTGACCAGTCGAACAGCATCTTGAGGAAGTCTACCGCCGGTGCGCTGGCGATTTTGATCGTGTCCCAGAGCTCGCCGAAAAAGGCACTGATCGCCCCCCAGTTATTGACGATCATCCCCAGCGGCGACCAGTCGAAGATCTCCTTGAGAAAGTCCATCAGCGGTGCGCAGGCAATTTTTACCGCGCCCCAGAGCTGTTCGAAAAAGGCGCTGATCCCCCCCCAACCATTGCGGATCATCTGTAGCGGAGACCAGTCGAACAAACCCTTGAGAAAGCCCACCAGCGGTGCGCTGGCAACTTTGACCGTGTCCCAGAGCGACCCGAAGAAATCGCCGATCGCCCCCCAGTTATTGACGATCAGCCCCACTGGCGACCAGTCGAACACGCCCTTGAGAAAGTCCATCACCGGCACGGCCAAGGCCTTGAGCAATCGCCAGATCGAATCGAAGAGCCCCGTCACAGGTCCCCAGTTGTCGATGACCAGGCCCAGGGGCGTCCAGGAAAACAGCTCCTTGAAAAAGTCGAACACCGAAGTGGCTGCCGTCGTGATCGACTCCCAAAGGCCGGCGAAAAATACGCTGATCGTCTCCCAGCCCGCGGTAATCATTGGCATTGGCGACCAATCGAGCACCGCCTGCAGCCCCGACATGAAGCTGGCTGCCATGCCTTTGACGTCGCCCCAAAGCGCGCTGAAAAAGCCCGAAATCGGTTTCCAGTAAGCAACGATCAGCGCCGCGGCAAGGGCAAAGCCCACCACGACCAAACCGATCGGCGAAGCGAGCACACCCACCACCGCTGCCACCCCGGCCACCGCACCTTGCAGGACGGTGAACGCCACCGCCCCCGCTGCCAGGCCCTGGACCAGATTCGGATTGGCCGCCACGAACTCGGCGACGCGGCTCACCAGCGGCACCAACGCCGTCACTACGGAATTCACCACAGGCAACAAGCCCTGGCCGAATTTCAGGGAAACCTTGTCGACCGCTTCACTCAAACTGGCCAGATTTTTTGCCGTGGGCCCTAAATCAGATCCCTCGGCGCCCTTGCGGGCCTCGGCCAGCTTGTTTTCCGCCTCGATCGCAGCCTTGACGCCCTCGACAAAAGGGGCGGCCAAGCCTTCGCCCTTGAACAGCTCCGAGAGATCCAGCTCGCCCAGGCCGCTGTCCTCCAGGCTCTTTTTGAAACTTTCGACTTTCTTGCTGACCGCTGACATGTCGTCGTCCATTTTCTGGACGCCATTCACGACAAGGGCCATGTTCACAACCGTCTGGGGATTCGCCGTGAGCGTATTAGTTGTCGTAGCCATCACTGCACCTGCTGCATCGCATTGATCCGTTGCGCGTGCTCCAGGGATTCCCGGAGCACATCCAGTGGCCTGGCCATCATCTGTTCGGGGTCAACCTTCCAGAACCAGGCCAGGTCATAGGCGACCGCAATCAGCTCGCCGATGGCTGCGATGCCGCACTCATGAAAAAACCCGCCACCGCCCAGCTCAAGGTATTGAGGTCGGACAGGTCCAGCTGGTTGACCGACGACGGCGGGATGCCGGCGCAGACGGCGATGTACTTGGCCGCGACATCCATGTCGAGGCTGACGTCTTCGCCCTTGTCGATCTTGTACGGCAGCGCCTTGATCGCCCGCACCTCCTGCACCGTCGGACGGCGCAGGGTGAGTTCGCTCAGGGGTTCGCCGTGGGCCTCGATGGGCACCTGCAACTTCACTGGATCAGTCATTGCCAGGTCCCCTTGATGCCTTCGAATTTCAGCGCGATGGTTGCGTCGTCACCCTTGGCAGACGGGGTGTCGCTCAGATAGGCACCGGCCAGGACGTAGACCTTGCCATTGCTGAATTCGCAGGTGACGGTCATGTCGGTACCGGCGACCAGTTGCTTGAGCGGGAAGTCCGGCGTGTACAGCGCGGTTACCGCGAAAGTGGGAGCGACGTCGGTTTCCTTGTAGAAACCCGGCACGACCGTTTCCCGTTTGACGAACATCAGCGGGGCTTCGCAGCCGCCATTGATAGTCAGTTGAGCGCCGTCCACTTTGACGTAGCAGGTGCCCGCAATCAGTTGACCCATGGTGTATCTCCTTGCAATAAAAAGCCCGCATCGAGCGGGCTGGGGTTACGCAGTGTGGGCAGGCGATCAGGCCGCCGCGTCGTACTGCAGGCGGAACTGGTTGAGCAGCGCGAACACACGCAGGCCGTTGATGTAGTCCGGCGGGAACAGCACGTTGACCCGGCTCGGGTCCTGGCTGTCGCGCTCGACGATCAGGTGATCGGCGAACATCTCGGCGTTCTCCACGTGACCTTCCAGTTCGAGCTTGGCGTACTGGGCAATCAGTTCACCGCGGATGGTGCTCGGGGTGAGGATCGGCTGGCCGGCGCCGAAGCGGGTGCCATCGTCCGCGAGCTTATGGCGACCGTACTTGCTGGTGATCACGCTTTGCAGACGGCGCACGATAAAGGCCGACTGGTGCATGGTCTCGCTGTCCAGGTAGGAGTTGTCCGCCTGGCCGTAAGCGTTTTTCTGGTAGGTGGTGATCGCCCGCTGGATGCGCACGTAACCGCCTTCGTAGTACGCGGTGGCGAGACCGTAGCTGAGCAGCGACTGACGTTCGGTCAGGGTGAAGCGCTCGCTGGCTGCGGCAGGATCGATACCCGCCAGGCTACCGCTCTGGGTCGGACGGCTGGCGTCGGCGGAGATGAACACCGAAGTCCGCGCGGCCAAGGCTGCGGCCTGGACCCAGAACGGTTGTGGCACACCCGGCTCCATGGCCAGGATGGTCATGTGCTGGTCGTTGCGGGTTTGACCGGCAGCCACCAGGGTGCCGACAGTACCGCGCTTGGCGGTGTAGACATGACCGAACAGTTGCTTGGACCAGGACCAGCGACCAACGCTGTCGTTCATCGCTGCTTGCCAGGCATTCAGGGTTGCCACATCGGACCACGGCTGGCAGATGAATTCGAACGGTTCGTCACCGAGTGCCGCGAGTGCCGCAACCTGGTCCGGCACACCGGTGCCACCGGCCATTGGCGCGGAAACGATGGTCAGGCCGGCAGGGGTCTGCTCGCCATTGCTCTTGCCCAGGCGATTGAACTGCAGGTTGATGTCGTTGCCGCTGTCACCGGTCCATTTGCAGGTCAGGGTCACGGTGCCATCGACGGCCACGGCGCTGACCGGCAGGTCGGTCGCAGCGTTGACTTGCAGTGCCAGGGTGGTAGCGGCTTGGGCGGCGGTCGCCCCGTTGACCACGGCGGCCTGCACCCGCACACCACCGACATACAGGTTGAGCACGCCACTTTCGGTGGCGGCGCCAGTCAGTTTCAGATCGGCCTTGGCGATGCTGCCCACGGTGCTTTGCAGCGGCAGGCACCAGATCTCGCCGACGGGATCGGTCTTGCGCCAGGTGTCATACATCGAGGCGAGCATGGAACCCTGGCCACCAATGCTTTTCGCCAGGGCGACGCTGGAAACCAGCACCAGGCTGCCGACTTCGGTGCTGGTGGCGTTGTCGTTGACCTGGGCGACGATCAGGCCACGCAGGGTCGACGACGCGCTATTGGCCGCCGAGTTGTCCATTTCGGCGTAGAACAGCGGAACACGCAGGTCCGCGGGGATATTGCTGAATCCGATAGCCATTATTGGGCATCCTGTGGTTGTGCCGCTTGCACGGCGTTGAGGGTGATATCGCCATCCGCCAGACGACGGCGCCACCAGGCACTGTCGGCCACTTCACGGCCTTCGAGCGGTAGCAGGTCGCCGGCTTCCGGGTCCGGTACGGCGCGGCCCGGGGCCGGCACTACGGTGATGCGTTGGGTCATTGCGTTACGTCTCCAGAGAAAGTCAGCTCCAGGCGCCCGTCGGGGCCTGGGCGGTGCAGATTGGGGTCGGCGGGATCGATGGCATCGACCTTCACCGTGACCCCGGTAAAAGACGGCAAGCCGTCCAATTCACGCTCGTGCCAGGTTTCGGCCGGGTCCGTGGAGCGATTGCGCCCCAGTTGGAACTCGGCGAAGAAATGCAGGCTATAGAGCAGGCGGCTGGCGTTGATAGAGATCAGTTCGCCGCCGTCGTATTCGATGGGGTTGTAATAGGTGTCGGGTTTGAAGCCGACCAGGGCCCGCCAGAGTTCGGCGCGCAGGCTGTGGAGTTGGTCGAAGGCTTGGGCACCGTTGCTGGCGTCGAGCACCAGGGTCAGCTCCAGGCGATCGGTCAGGGTTTGCCGGGCGACACTTTGTGAAGCGTCCTTGCTCGCCAGGTCGGTCATCACGGTGACGAAGGCCGCCGGGGTTTGCAGCGTGGTGTTGCTTTGCAACAGGTCGAGATCAAGGCCGGTCGAGATATGTTGGGCAAGACTGGGGCATTGAGCACGCAGTTGCGTGAGAATCGGGGTGATGTTCATGGGGGTTCACCGGGTAATAAAAAACCCGTCGATTGACGGGTTCGACAGGCAATCACTTGCCTCCAGAAAGCCCGCGTCCTTGCGGGCTGGGCCCTGCTCTCGGGCCCGGTGGCTCCAGTCCATTGGTGGTATCCGGGGTGCTCGTTGCTCGGGTCGCTGTCCAGCTATTGTTCCGGCCGAGTCTCGGGGGGAGGTGTTTCGTCAATTCCCAAGCGTTTGGCCGCCCAGCGTTCATAAATGCCTATAGCGGCGTCCGCACCGGCCATCGCGGTCAGGCAGCCAAAGGCGCCAGCGGTCCAGATCGATACGCCGGCGGCATACAGCAGCATGATGGTCGACACGCCGCAGACCATGCAGGCCCCGGAGCGCAGTACCAGCCGCCGCAGCAGAACCCAGCCGCGGGCACCGTCCTTGTCGGCGCGCCACATTTCGCCGGAAACCCCGCCGACCACGGCCAGCAGGATGACCAGCCAGATAGGCATGTCCACCAACGCTTGTTGCTCGCTCGTCATGTCACGCCTCCTGCAATAAAAAAGGGCCATTCATTGGCCGGTGATGGTTTGGGCTTGTTGTTCAAAGTAAAGGGTTCTCTTGAGAGCCCGCGTTCGGTGGGCATTCCAAAAAGCCCGGTCGCCCAGGCTTTTCAGTAATACGGTCCTGATGTCCAGCCTTGAAGCCGATCGCGTTTTGCGCGATGAGGACTCCCGGCCGGACACCTGATCTTTCGGCGCTACTGGCGCGGTACGGATCGATTCAAATTGTTCTTCCGACCGCGACCCTGTCCGCCGGATAACTGCTTACGGTGCTTTACGCTGCACACCCGGGTCAGTTGCCAACCCTCTGAACCGTCAAGGCCGGTTCATCGCTGCCTGTTCTTTGAAGCGGTGCCACTAAAGAGCGGTGGGTTGCCCCTGGCATCTCTGCCTGTCACCGACCTTTCTGGCCGGCTTGAGACAAAGAATATGCATGTATGCATATACAGTCAATGCACAAATGCATTTATTTATGCGTGTCGTTTGCGTAAATGCATGGAAGCCATGCAGATCAAGGGTCGGAGCTTTTTTGCGGCCGAAAAAAAACCCACATGGCTGTGGGTTTTTTCTCAATCAGAAGCGCTTAGCGGGCGTACATGCCCCACCAGAAGACGTGACCGAGGATGGTGATCTGCTCTTCCTGGATCTCCTGGAAGCTGTAGTCCTCATCCGGGTGTTCGTCGCGATTGAAGCTGCGCAGGCGGATCCCGGTCGGCAGGCGATAAAGCTGCTTCACCCGCAGCTGACCGTTGTGGTTGATGGCGTAAAGGTCGCCATCGACGATATCGCCGATAGCGCTCTTGCCTGCGTTGACCCCGACCGTGGCGCCGTCGCGCAGTACCGGCAGCATGCTGTTGCCGCGCACGGTCACGCACTTGGCCTGGTCGAACTGCACGCCGTTGTGGCGCAGGCTGCGCTTGCCGAAACGCAGGCTGGCCTTCTCGCTCTCTTCTATGACGAATCTTCCTGATCCAGCGGCCAATTCAACCTCGCGAAGAAAGGGGACCGACACTTCGTCTTCATCGACGGGCGTATCGTCGTCCCACAGGCTTATATCCTTGAGTTCGGAGTGCGGCGTGCCCTGCTCCTGATCCCGGGCAGCGGCAACCGGTGCGCGTCCGCGCAACTGGTCGGTGCTGATGCCGAAATACTCGGCGATCTTCGAGATGTGCTTGTCCGAAGGATCGACGATCTTCCCGCTGAGGATGCGCGACAGGGTGGATTGGGGCACGCCGGTACGACGGTGAAGCTCCGTGGGGGAGATCCCGTGACGGTCGAGCAGTGCTCGTAGGACGGTAGAAACGTTGCGTATTTGCATAATGCGCATATTGCTTGCGCTTTTCGGGAATGGCAAATGCTGATTTGCATATTTTATGCATAGATATATGCATGGACATCCAGTAAGCCTGATATTCCTATGCGCTTTCATTCCTCCCCATCCGGATAGGCTTGAAAAGGCCATATCAGCGGACATCCAACCACCCGTGTTAACCTTGCCGCCATCGAAAAAGTCCCGCGCCAGGCGCCCGACTTCGCACTCCACTCAAAACGAATCCGCCTAAGTATCCGATGAGTAAAAATAGCCCCGATCTGTCCTCCCACACCCCGATTGTGCTGGGGTATGTGGTGGCTTGGGCAGGAAAAGCCCGTGGTTGTTGGCTGTAACGCCCGTCCTTGCCTGCTTGCAGAAATGCATAGTGGGCATTGAATGGCATGATTTGGCGTATGGTTTGCCCCATTTTTGCCCCACTGGTGCCGTTGACCGGTGCTCAAGTTCACGGTCATGCCAGGCAAGCCAGACGATGGGCAATATAAAACTTCGCGATAGACCGCTCTCGGCAGATTCTGTTGAAAAAGTCGACCCGGGCTGGCGGTCCATGCATTGAGCGGGGAAAACGTCATTTTTGCACGCTGCTACGTGAAATCTGAGTCCTGTACCCTCTGCTCAAAATACGGATTTCAATCTCAGACGCGTACTTTTCTGTCGTGAAAACCGAGACCGACTTTTTCAACAGAATCGGCCAAAAGCAGACGCTCAAAAATGGCAGGTATTGCGAAGTTGGGGTCAGACCATAGGGTTGCGAGGAAAATGCCCCCCGATGTTATAGCAAGACTCGGACAGTTACCTGCGTCCTGCGCCTAACCGGGGGCCATTTCTCGCAGCAACACGACTCGCGATGAAACGGCAACAGACCCTAGAGCTGAAAGCGCGAGATGTTCTCTCGCAATGTCACGCTGGTGCGTGCCAGTCCTTCGCTTTCCTTCTGAGCGCTGCGGAAGGCTGCAGCGGATTGCTCGGCGCTTTCGCTGACGGTCACGATGCCCCGGCTGATCTGCTCGGCAACGGTACTCTGCTGCTCTGCGGCAGCGGCAATTTGGTGGTTCATGCCGTTGATCCGCTCGATCATGGTTACGATCGTGCTTACCGCGTCACCGGCCTCGGAAACGCCGGACACCGACTGCGCACTGGAGCGCTTGCAGCGTTGCATATGCTGCGAGGTCTCGTCGGCAATTTTCTGCAGACTGGCAATCAGCCCCTCAATCTCTGAGGTGGCCTTCTGGGTACGCTGTGCCAGGCTGCGCACCTCGTCGGCTACCACCGCGAAGCCGCGTCCGGCCTCGCCAGCACGGGCAGCTTCGATGGCTGCATTGAGGGCCAGCAGGTTGGTCTGGTCGGCGACCGACTTGATCACTTCAAGCACGCCACCGATATTGCCGGTTTCATTCTTCAGCCGGCCCATGGCCATGTTGGACTGTTCGATTGTCTCGGCCAGTTCGTCGATCATGTTGACGGCATCTTTGGCCTTCTGCTGGCTGTACAGGGCCGCGCTATCGGCCTCGCTGGCGGCACTGGCGGCGGATTCGGCGTTGCGCGCGACATCCTGCACGGTGGCGGCCATTTGGTGAACGGCGGTGACGATCTGCTCGACCTCGCACTGTGCCATGGCCACGCTTTCGGCGTTTCTCAGGCTCGATTGGCTAAGCTCCTGGCTGGATTCGGCCACGGTCTGTGAGGACAGGTTTATGCCCTTGGTCATGTCCCGCAGGTTCTCCTGCATGCTCAGCAGGGCGGCCATTATGCTGGCTTGTGGTGGCTCAATCGTGCGCTCGCTAGCGCGCAAATCGCCCTGGGCAACCCGTTGGGCGAGCTGGTTGAGTTCACTCGGTTCGGCACCCAGCGCGCGCAGCAGGTTGCGGCTGATGACGTAGCCCAGTACCGCTGCTAGTAAGACCGCCAGCGCAGTAATGGCGAGCAGCAGGTTGCGTTGTGACAGATAGTTTGCGTCATTTTCGCTGACCTGCAGGTCTGCCTTCTGGTTGGTGTAGCGCAGGTATTCGCCAATTGCCTGGGTCAGCTCGGCCAGTAATGGTGTGCACTGCTCGCTGACCATGCGCAGGGCCTCATCGTTTTCACCCTTGAACAGGTGTTCGGCAATGGTGTGCGCTATCGGTTTGTAGCGGCTCTCGACCTGCTCGAAGGTTGAAAACAGTTCACGTTCTTTGGGCGACACATCATCATGGTTATCAATTGCCTGGCGTAGCGCGGCGAGGCTGCTGGCCACCATTTGTTCGTTGACGGCAATCGCGCCCCGCTGCTGTCCTCTCGCGGTGACATTGCTGTTCAAGGCGATGTTACGCAGGGCAATCGCGCGCTGGGCGGCGGCGTCGTTCAGAGTGTTGGCCAGGCGGGTGCGTGCATCAACGCCATTAACGTAGAGGAAAAAGTCCTTATTGCTGTTAGCCAGGGCGTACAGCGAGATAGCGGCGATCAGCAACATAAACGCGAGCAGGCTGGCATAGCCAGCATAGAGACTGGTCCGTGTCGAGAGCCGGGGAGTGGGCGATGGCATGATGTACCTGCGTAATGGGAGGAGCAATTTAGGGACACCTGCAGGGGTATGTATTCGCCCTTGGTCCGCATCCTGCGCAGGTATTCTTTTGTTCGACAGCATTGGCGGTGCCCGTCTTAATACGGGACATGTACGTTCTGATTAATCCACACCGGTCAGCAAATGCCTCCTGGCTGTTGATGCTGACCCCTAATTGACCCAGTTGCCGACGAAAGACTGTTTCATTTCCAAAACTGCAACAATCGAGCGCAGCAATGATTCACGAGGAGTCAAAATGGATCAGTGAAATCTCGGCGACAGGGTCAACTCGGCATCGGCGCCAACAGTCGTCACCGATGAATCTGCAGCTCGACGACTTGGTTGCAAGGATGGCCTAATGGCACTACTGCTACCATCAGAAGATCCCTATTCGGTGGTAGGGATATAGGGAAACTGGATAGGAAAATTCCTACTACAACAGGCTTCTCAGAAAAGCCCAAGGTCATGGCGAAACGAACAATACATGCCATAGAGCTATCGCCCCGGATGTATGGCCATGTAGATATCGCCGGTACCAGAACGGCGCCAAGACGATGGAGAACGTATGGCACGCGGTGCGCGGCGGCAGTGTGCTCCGGTACGGCACCTTGCACTCTGGCGCGGCCGAGTTCACCTATCGGGAAGCTGTGCTGTTTCCCTAGCTGGCGGCATCGGTTCGCACCTGGCCCCCCAGGTGGATTCGACACCGCCGAGATTGCCGGAATCGATGGCCGATTGCATGTAGTAGGCATTGCCGGATGACCGCTTCTGGCCGATTTCCGCCGCGCACGGCTGACCGCTACCGGCCTAAGAAGTGGACGCTCAAAAATGAACCGATGGTGGGCGCCGGCTAGGCTGGCAGTCAGCGCCGCCGCTATTTCTTCTTCCACTTCCACCAAGCACGCTTGGTCGCAACGGAAGGTGATACTGGAACCTCTGCGGCTTGGACACCCATTAGCGTCTGTGCACAGATAGAATTCCACACCTTGGCATTTAGCGGCAAAACTCGCGACCAATCTATTTCGCCTACAAGCGCTGGGTGGGGAGCAAATCCGAAGAACTGTCCCGCATCACGAAGGACGCCCCTCTCATGGAGCAGCGCGACTCCTTGGCTCAGGAGGTTCTGTTCCTGCCACTCCTGCGAGTTCATGAATTTGGAAAATTGCTGAAAGCTCTCCGCGACAAAGTGCAGTCCGCCCTCGAGTACATCAAGCTTCTCTACTTCGCCCGTTTTACGCTCAAAAAAGAGATCGCCAAACACCGACGCTCCGATTGGGCGGATCTGCTCAGCTATCACGCCGGGCCATTCCTGGAGCAAGGCGTCAAAGTCGAGATTCGCAGCTTCTATAAACAAATCATCCCAAGTTAATGCGCTCACGCTTATAGACTCCCTTCTACACCACAGCTAGTGGTTAATGTCTGTCACTACAAATGTGCAAATATTCTCTTTGACTGATGATAAGGGCAATACAGAAGGATGTCCTCTTCTGGCCGGTTTCTGCCTGTCGCGAGAGGCAGAAAGCGACCGAGGCTGTGTAAAAACGTTTTCGATCGGTACGATTGACCGGAATCACTCGAAAAATCGCGCTTCTACGCAAATTTCAGGTCTGCTGAGCAACCGATCGTCAGGAGATTTCGCGTAGGAACGCATGCATCAACGTATTCGTCCGGCCAAGTCATCTAGCCCGCTCTGCAAAGCCAAGACATGGTGTGCACTTAAATTTTGGTGGA
>Ga0302200_10002414_pt1 | contig 16521 bp, 18 predicted proteins | sample II_Bog_N3_1_FD_194585 | JGI IMG/M metagenome (GOLD analysis project Ga0302200, IMG submission 194585) | Peat permafrost microbial communities from Stordalen Mire near Abisko, Sweden - II_Bog_N3_1 | ecosystem: Environmental > Terrestrial > Soil > Wetlands > Peat | place: Sweden: Abisko... | reverse complement strand
ATCCGGTTTACATCGGCACCACCGGCACATGGGCGCCGTATTTAAGCATGTTTGCGGGCATCATTGACAGGCCGTCCATCTACAACCGCGCCTTGAGCGACTATGAAATCAAACAAATCTATAACGCTGCAAAATGATGTTGCAAAGGGGTCGGTCCCGAACGAATTCAAATTGGAAATGCAGCAGTTCATATTGACATAGGCACAAAAAGCAGTTGGACAATTTTTTTTTGGGGGGGGGAACAAAGCACGCGAGGCGCGTGCGCTCCCCAATCCACTTGTATTGTGCCGATTGCGGGATTTATGGAATGGTGGTGTTTGTTTCTTGCTGAACATTCCACCCACCACCCAGCGCCTTGATCAGTTGGACGCTCGCCGTCAGTTGTTCCATCTGGAGGTTCAGCGCCGTCCGCTGATTGTTCAGCAGCGTGGTCTGCGCATTGATCACATTGAGATAAATATCAATGCCGGATTGGTAGCGGACGCCGGCAAGCGTGAGATAACGCTGTGATGATTCAACGGCGGCATTCTGTTGCTGGAGTTCGTGCGACAAGATTCGCAGCGCTGACAAATTATCTTCGACTTCCTGAAACGCGGTGAGCACGGTCTGGCGGTAATTTGCGACGGTGCCCTGGTAGATTGCTTGGGACTGTTCGGTGACCGCTTTGCGCAAGCCGCCGTCAAAAAGTGTCTGAGCCAGGGTCGCACCGACTGACCAGACCAGACCGGGCCCGGAAAAGAGATTTTGTATCGAGGTGTTTTGATAGCCCACTGAACCGCTCAAAGTAATGGTCGGATAATAGGCCGCGCGCGCCACGCCGATTTGCGCGTTGGCCTCGGCAACCCGGCGTTCGGCGGCGGCGATGTCAGGCCTTCGTTCGAGCAACTGCGATGGAATGCCGAAGGGAATGGCGACAGGTTTTGTGGTCAGCGAATTGGTTGCGATGGAAAAAGTTGAAGCCGGTTGTCCGACCAGCATTGCGATGGCGTGTTCGAGCTGCGCGCGCTGGATGCCGAGGTCGGTGGCCTGCGCGCAGGTGATCTCGAGTTGTGTCTCAGCCTGTTCAATGTCCTGTCCAGACGCGAGGCCCGTGGTCAGCTGGATTTTGACCAGTTTCAGCGATTCCTGATAAGCTGCGACTGACGCCTCCAGAAGCTGTTCCTGCTCATCCAAAACTCTCAGTTCAAAATAATCCACCGCCACTTCCGACTGGACTGTGAGCCGCACGTTTTCGAGATCGGCCAGCGTGGCCTGGGCTTCCAAGGAATTTGCCTTCACCGTGTTGCGGATGCGGCCCCAAAAATCCGGCTCCCATGAGGCGTCGAACGGCAATGAATATTCCGTGCTGGTCGCAGAGGCGTTGGGATTTGAGACAGATGGCTGTCGTGAGGTGATGACCGAAGGATTGGCGCTCACCGTGGGAAAATACTGTGACCGCGATTGTTCGACCACCGCCCGCGCGGCGAGGAAATTGGCGAGCGCGGCAGCGACACTTTGATTGGAATCAGAAACCTGCTTTTCAAAAGCATTTAATTCCGGCTCTTGAAAGACTTCCCACCAATTGCCGCGAATCGCGCTGTCCTGTGGCTTGGCGGTTTTCCAGCCGTCCGTTTGGTTGAACTGTTCTGGCGTCAGTTCTTTGAAGGCGGCCGGAGTTTGAACGGATGGTTTTGAATAATTCGGCGCGAAACTGCATCCAGCCAACAGCCCCAGGCCTGCGAGTGCCACCACGATCATTCTCGAAGCTGATTTGAGGTTGGATATTAAAGTGTTCATTGGATGACTTTATCCCCGGAAAATATCAAACGGCTCGATCTTAAGAACTTTTCGAACTCCGATGTAACTTGAGATTCCGGCGATGAGCAGCACCATGCCGAAGGCCAGTCCCAAATTTCCGAACGTGATGGTCGCCGCGTAATTGGGCAGTCGAGATTTGGCGATTGTAATCATCAATGTCACGAGACCGATACCCAGCCCATAGCCGATCATGGCCGTAAAGAACGCCATGAACAGAATCATATAAACCAGCTCGCGACCCTTGGCACCAATGGCTTTCAGCGCGCCAAACTTTTCAAGGTTTTCGAGGATGAAGGTATAAAACGTCTGGCCGGAGATGGACAGCCCGACGATGAAGGCGATGACGGTCATCAGCAGGATGTTGGTGCCGAGCCCGGTCTGATAGGTCCAATAGTGGGTAATCCGGCTGTTGAATTCATCCTTGGTGAAGGCAACATAACCAAGCCTGGCGACTTGTCGCTGGATTCCGGCCACCGCTGCGTCGTTCTTCGGCTGCACGAGCACATAGGACATGGTGAAGCGGGTTGAAGGCAGGTATTCAATCGCGCGATGGTAAGTGGTATAAAGCGTCGGCACGCCGTTCAGTCCGTTGGAAACAACACGGGCAATGCCTACAATCCTGCCCCGGTGATCATTGAGTTCGAAGGTCGTGCCGATTTTCGGGTTCTCCAGTTTGGAGAATTCAGCGTCATCCACCACAAAGAACGTGTTGTCGGCATAGATGTCCTGAATGTTGCCCTGTTCCAGTTCGGGCCGGCCAAACAGACTGCTGTCATCCAGGCCGACCACGTTGACCCCTTGGTAAGTGCCACTGGCAAGCTTTACCAGCGCACCGCCCATAAACAGCGGCACGGCGTAACTGACGCCGTCCATGCTGCGGGCCGCATCCAGCACATAATCCGGCATGGGAATCGGACTGGTGGCCGTGTTGACCGCCGGGTCCATGATCCACATGGCCGCACCAATGTTGGTGACCGGCGAAAAGGCGCGGTTGAGAATGCCAGCGAACATGGCGGTCATTTCCATCATCAGAAACACGGCGAAGGTGATGCCGATCAACAGCGCGAAGAACTTGCCCCGGTCATTGACCAGCAGCTTGAAGCCGATCCGCAGGATGCCGCTGTATCTCATATTAATAATTGTTCGTGGCGTTGGCTCCGGTTGCATCTTGCCCAATAAAAACATCCACCATCTGGCCGGGATAAACCGGGGCATCTTTTTTCTCGAAACGGAAAATCACAGGCAGCACCCGCAAGTCCACTTGCTCCTGTTTCTGATTGGACAGCTCGATCTTGGGCGAGACATAAGGCTGCACCCGGACGAACTCCAGCGGCACCTTGATGTCCGTGCCGGTGATCTGCATCTGCGCCTGGATATGCCACTTTGAAGGGAGGCGTGAAACCAGGATTTCATCCACATAACAACGCACATCCATGTAATCTTGCGGCCCGCTCATGACCACCAGCGGGTCAAACAATTCCGTGTAACTGTCGTAGTTTCCCTGCGACGAAACGTAACCGCCGACCGCAGCGTTGACTGCCAGCACGACTCCGGCCACGGGAGCTTTCACCGAATAATATTCCAGAAGTGCTTTGGCCGCCTTCAGCGCGGCGGTTGCCTGGTTGACCGTGTCCCCGGCTGTATCCAGCACATCTTTGCTGACCGATTTCGGGTCGGCGTCATAGGCGGCGCGGTCTTTGTCATACTGGTCGCGGGCGAGCTTCAAATTGGCGGCGGCCAGTTCTGTGTTGGCGCGCTGCACGGAATCTTCGATGTCAAACAATGGTGTGCCAGCCGACACCGATTGACCTTCCTGCACCAGCACCTGGGTGATGGGACCGGAAATTTGCGGGAAGATATTGATGTTTTCGCCGCTTGGCAGATCGCTCTCGATCATGCCGTTGGCATAGATGGCTGACTCAAACGGATTGTTGATTGGTTTGAACACCGGCGGCTGCGCCTTTCGAACCGTGCCAAAAATATAGGCGGCGACGAGTCCGGCTAAAATGCCGATGATGGCGATGGAAAAAATAATTTTGTTTCCACCCGCCGTCTTGGGCGCGACGGCTTTGGCTTCAGGCTTGGTTTCTTCCAGTTCAACTTTGGGCTTGCTCTTGACCGTTGCCACCGGTTTGACTTCAGGCTTAACGGCTGTTTTAGTTTCAGCGTTCGCTGTGGGCGTGGACTTGTCCACCTTGGTTTCGTGGGTTAGTTCGAGCGCTTTGGGATCGGGCGCCGGCGTGGTTGTTTCCGGCTTTGGCTCGTCCGCCTTAATCGCTGGTTTAGGTTCATCAGTGTTCATTCGGTTCCTTTGTCTTCCTCGCCAGCACTGAGGTGGCCATCTTCCATGTGGAGGATTCGATCCGCATATTCGTTGATGCGCGCATCATGGGTGACAATCAAAATGCACCGGTTTTCATTGAGAATATTTTCCTTCACAAACGCGATGATCATCCGGCCCGTGTCGCCATCCAGCGAGGCCGTCGGCTCGTCGAAAATCAAAATCTCGGGCCGGCTGATGATTGCCCGCGCAATCGCCACGCGCTGCTGTTCGCCGCCGGAGAGCTTCACCGGCAGCATGTCGCCCCGGTTTTTGAGGCCAACAATTTCAAGCTGCTTTCTGGCCTCGTTGATGGATTCATTCCAGTTGTGCTGCTTCAGGATCAACGGAATCGCAACATTTTCCGCCGTCGTCAGTCGTGGAAACAAATGGTAATCCTGAAACACGAAGCCAATCGTGTTCAGCCGGAAGTCCGCCAACTGGTCATTGTTCAGCGTCCAGATATCGGCCCCTTTGACTTTGACGTTGCCGGCGTTGGGCCGCAGGATGCCGGAAATCATGCTGAGCATCGTGGTCTTTCCGCTGCCGGACGGACCGACGATGAACAGCATTTCGCCAAAGTGCGCGACCAACCCGACCTGATTCACGGCCGTCACCCTGGCCTCGCCTTCGCCAAACCATTTGGTCAGACCGGTGGCTACAATCGCCTCATTTTTAAACGACGTTACAGGGTCTGAACTTGTAGCCATGCAGCGTCATTTCTCGGACACCGCGCTCAAGACGCCTTCATCCGTCACCAGCGTCCAGTCGCTGTCCGGATTGTATTCCTTCATTGCCTCAGCAATCTTGGAAGTTTTTTCAGCAAGATTGCGCTGATAAACTTTGCCGTCCTGATTGACAATGAAAGTCATGATGCCCGACTGATCCCAATGTTCCGGGTAAGCCACCATTGCGAATCCCCCCGTCAATTCCTCATCGTTCATGTAATTCATCTGCCCGCCGGGTGCGGCCCGCCCTTGCCGGGTCAGAATCCTGAAATAATAACCGTGAAACGGATGCGGACCCGCGCCCTTGTGAATGGCATAACCCTCGGCCTGCGCCTCCGCCACCAAAGGCCCGAATGGGCTGGCCGGTTCGTTCTCCGCCACCGGCCAAAACAGCCCGTCCTTCTTGCCGGGCGTGCTTTTGAAATGTTGCGCATATTCTACGAATGCGCCCCCTGCGGCCGTATTCGCACTGGCGTATTGCTTTTGAGCTGTCACATAAGCGCGACAGATGCCGATGGCATAGAGCTCGTCTTTTCCAATATGCCGGTTGATGATCTCCTCCTTGCCCGCCGCCGTGTCGAAATGCCATTGGCCATTGGTTTGCACCAGCGGAATGGGATACGGCCAGTTGTTTGTGCCCACTTCCAATGTGATTGTGTCATCGCCTTCTTTCACCTGGTTGCAGCCCTGCGCCATTGCGGCGGCGAACCGCTGGGCATTGTTCGCATCCTGCACCTTGTCGCCGGTCAAAAGCTCGGAGAACTCCGGGCCAAAGATGGTTTGCAGGGCGGATGGATCCTTGGCTTCGGCGGCGGTTTGCAGGGCCTTTACGGCATCATCCGGCGAGGCGAACAATTGTTCCGTGATGGCCGGTTTTGCATCCGGCTCCGCCGCCTGTAGTTTTGAGGGCAATACAACCGAGGCCGCCACCAACAGTGTCAGTGTCAAAAGTCTGGAAAAACGTGTCAACAGGTTTGAAATTTTCATAGGGATAAAATTTGAATTTTTTTTGAGATGGGTTTGTGGTTCAGCGCCTGCCTCCACCGCCGCCATGCCCGCCTCCACCGCTCGCGTGTCCGCCTCCGCCACCGCCATGTGCCGCTCCACGACTGGCGGCTCCGCGAGCACTATATCCATGCACATCGCGTCCCCGCTCATAGCCGCCGCCCCACCAACCACCCCACCAGCCGCCCCACCAGCCAACGCCAACGTCACCGTCATTGTAACCTCCGTCATCCACGACACCGACGCATCCTGTCATGGCGGTCAGCATCGCAATGGCCAGCCCGGTCCTGATCCGGCTGGCCAGAATATTCGGAGAGTTCATGCGGGCCGGCCTTTCTGGTTTGATTTTCATATTGGAGAAATATTACACCTGCAAACCTTTCCATGACCATGGGGTGAACACCTGATTCAATGCTCCATCAACCAAGCTGCCAAGCGCATACTCTCCGCGCCGCCGATGAAGAAAGCCAAGACTAAAAAAGCTGTCAAAAATCCGCGTCTGAATTAGTCCACTTCCGCCCGCATAGACATTGGGTTTCGCTACTATCTGCCTACGTCAAAGACATAATCCCGCCACCCCGCGGGAGTGGGTAGTTCACGGACGCAACCACAAGCGGTTGACAGTTTGCGATTGTCATGGAACACCGAGAGTTTAGCGCACGCGGCGGCAAGGCTGGCAAAGGAGAAAGCAAACGCCGTTCACCAGAACACTACGCAAAGCTCGCCAGATTGGGCGTATCGGCGCGCAGAGCGCGCCAATGGGCAAAGTCCAAAGGAACTACGCTTGAAGCAATGGCGGGCAATCCTACGCCAGCCAGCGGGAGTTGATACTGACCGCAAGCGGTTGTTGCTTGCGTTGTGGGTTTGGCGGCGGTTTCATATCCAGATATGACACCAACAACCGAACAGTTACGAGACGTTGTCAAAGCCCTTGCCGACCATGTTTTATTGATGGACATCCATCTTGGGCGGAGCTCCGTCCATCTTGGGGGACGGTAAATCCGCTTTGGGTGACGCTCCATCCGTCTTGGGCGGGGGTTCCGCCGTTTTGGGCCAAGGTCTATCCACTTTGGGTGGCGCCTCGTCTGTCGGGGGGCGGTTGCCTGTGCATTTGGGCTTTGCATCGGGCGGAGACGGATTACATTCCCGCCATGCAGTGGTTGAAGAATGTTTTTTCGATGGCTGTGATTCTGGCCGTCCTGATTTTCGGGATTTATCTCGGAGTCGCGGTATCGCGCTGGCGCGGTTCGGGGTTGCGCGTGGAGAACACCACGGCGGTGGTGCAGCAGGTGCAGACGTTGTCGGACCTGGTCACGGTCAAATACGTGATGCAAAAGGTGGAGATCGTGGACTCGCCGCCGGACAGCACGCTGGGGAAATTTGTGCAGGGCGACAACCGCGTGCTGCTCCTCGCCCAGGGCATCGTCAAGGCGGGCATTGACCTGAAGAAGCTCAAGCCGGACGACATCGCGGTTTCGGGCAAGAAAATCTCCATCCATCTGCCGCTGCCGCAGATCACCGACGCGTATCTCGACGATTCGCAGACGAAGGTCATCGAGCGCACGACGGGTTTTCTGCGTTCGCTGGACAAGGATTTGGAGCAGGCGACGCGGTTGAACGCCGTGCAGGACATCCGCCGCGCGGCGCAGGAGAACGGGATCTTGAACGATGCCGACGAGAGGGCGCGTCTGGAACTGGCCGCGTTCCTGCACGACGCGGGTTACGAACAGGTTGAATTCATCAGCGGCGGCTCGCACCTGCCCTTGTTCAAATCCGCGGCTGAGACCCAGCCGTGAGTTTAATCGGCCGGAACGACCCCAATTTCCGCCGCCGAGGTCCAGGCAGCGTCGTTCACTTCGGAGAGGGCCTTGAGCTTGATGAACCGGCATTTCTTCGGGTCAAAGTTCTCGGTTTTCAAGTCCTTGCTGTTTTCAAAAGTTCCCTTGCTCACCGGCTGGCCAAAATCAACGCCGTCGTCGCTGACATAAAATTCATAGTCTTTTATCGTGCCGTTCACGCTGTCGTCCTGCCGCGGCAGATAGGTGAAGCCCTTGATGGTCGCGGGAGGAACCAGTTCGATGATGATTTCGTGGGGGCACGGGTTGGTGGCATCCTGCCACTGGGTATGCCAGAACGTATTCGGGTCGCCGTCAACGGCGTTGGCACCCTTGCCGTCTTCCGCCGAAGTTTCCTCGCTGTCCGCCCGGACGAATTTGAGCGTGGGTTTGGTTGCAGTCGCGGGCTGTGTTTGCGGCGCGGCGGAACTGGTTTGCGTCGTCGGTATGGGTGACGACGACGGCGGGGTGGTTGATGCGCAGCCGAAACCGGCGAGCGCGACAATCACGGTCGCCGCCGTGAAAATCAGGCTGGAAAATCTTTTCATCGGAATGAAAACCGTCTTGAGATTTGCGTTGCTGGTCATGGGGAAACAGTAACAGGTCAAGACACGATGCCGTCAAGCGGGAAAACTCCCGTCCGTGAGATTGTTCCGGGAATCCCGGCGGCTCAGATGCGTGTGGCGCGATGCTTCCGCAATATTTCATCAATGCAGCGCGTCGCCTCCATCGCCGTCTCGCCGGTGCTGTCGAGCGCGGGGCCGCCGTTCAGCTCGTTCACGAAAGCCTGGATCAACGGCTGGTGGACGTGCGGCGGATCGGGCATGTGAAAAATTTCCTCCGCGTCGCTGCGAATCAGCTTCACTTCGCTTGGACGGAAAAAGCCCATTGAGACTTCGCCTTCCGAGCCATGGACGGTGACGGATTCCTCCGCACGCGCGATGGTGTAAGCAAACAGCCCGCTCGCCACCACGCCGTTCGCAAACAGCAGTGAGTAGCTCACCGTGTCCTCGGCGGAGTAGGCGCGCGCGGCGTTGACGGCCACGCCGCCGATCTCGCGCACCGGACCGAAAACATATTGCAGCCAGTCGAGCGTGTGCGCCTGCATGTCCACGAAATGGCCGCCGCCATTGACGGCCACATCCGTCTTCCAGGACTGCGCGGGTTGCGTGTTTAACTTCATGAACTGCCGCACCGCCACCGCACGCGGCTCGCCAATGGCGCCGGACTGGATGACCGAGCGCATTTTTTCAAAGCGCGGCAGCTTGCGCCGGTAATATGCCACGCGCAACGGCACGCCCGCCGCCTTGCACGCCGCGATCATTTCCCCGCACTCGGCCACCGACAACGCCATCGGCTTCTCGACCAGCACAGCCTTGCCCGCGCGCGCGGCTTGAAGAACAAAATCCTTGTGGCTCGACGGCGGCGTGGCGACATAAACGGCGTCCACTTCGCGGTCGGCGATGAGCGCGCCGGCGTCGGCATACCAGCGCGGGATGTTGTGCCGCCGCGCGTAATCTTCAGCCTTGGCCGCGTCGCGCCGCATCACGGCAACCAGCGACGAGCCGGCGGCCTTTTGAAGGCCCGGCCCGCTCTTCACTTCGGTCACGTCGCCGCAGCCGATGATTCCCCAGCGAATGATTTTGGCCATCTTGATTTTAGAAAATGCGTTTCACCGCTTGCCCAGCCGCTCCAGGAGTTTTCCGTGGATGCCGCCGAAGCCGCCGTTGCTGAACACGCACACGATGTCGCCGCCCTGCGCGCCCTTGCCGACGTGCGCGACGATGGCTTCCACGTCCGGCAGATACGCGGCGTCCTTGCCGGATGCCTTCAAGTCTTGCATCAACTTTTCAGGATTCAACCGTTCTTCCGGCACGAGCTGTTCCAGCCGCGCGACTTCGGAAACCACGACGGCATTGGCATCGGCGAACGATTCGGCGAGTTCCGTTTGAAAAACATTCCGTCGCGTCGTGTTGCTGCGCGGCTCGAAGATCGCCCAGATTTTTTCGCGCGGATATTTGATGCGGAGCGCGCGCAGCGTTTCGCGGATGGCCGTGGGATGATGGCCGAAGTCGTCAATCAATGTAACGCCGCCCGCTATGCCGCGCACTTCCATCCGGCGCTTGATGCCCTTGAACGTGTCGAACGCGGCTTGGATCTGCTTGTTCGAGAGGCCGCAATGTTTCGCACACGCGACGACCGCGAGCGCGTTGCGCACGTTCAGTTCGCCGACGAGGTTGATGTGAAACTTGAAGCTCGGGATCTCGAACTCCGTCGCCGTCGGGCCCAACCGGAGGTTGAAGGCGCGCACGGCGTTGTCCTCGCCGAGGCCGAAGCGCTTCACCGGGCAATGCGTCACGTTCAGCAGCGGCGCAAGGTTCGCGTCGTCGCCGTTGCCGAGCAGAAGGCCGTTGCGCGGAATCAGCCGGATGAAATGCGAGAACGTCTTCTTCACCGCGTCGAGGTCGTCAAAGATGTCCGCGTGGTCGAATTCCAGGTTGATGATGATGCCCACGTCTGGCTGGTAATGGATGAACTTGCTGCGCTTGTCGAAGAAAGCGGTGTCGTATTCGTCACCCTCGAGGATGAACCATTCGCTGTCCGTGAACCGCGCGCCCTGACCGAGGTTCGTCGGGATGCCGCCGATGAAAAAGCTCGGGTTCAACCCGCTGTGCTCGAACACCCATGCCAGCAGCGAGGTCGTCGTCGTCTTGCCATGCGTGCCGGTTACGACCAGCGCGCGTTTGCCTCGGATGAAAAATTCCGCGAGCAACGCCGCCAGCGAGCAGTAACGCAATTTGTGGTCGAGCACGAATTCCGCCTCCGGGTTGCCGCGCGAAATGGCGTTGCCGATGACGACGAGGTCGGGCTTGTGCGCGAGGTTCTTTTCGTCGTAACCGTTCATCACCGCGATCTTCTTTTCGGCGAGGAACGTGGACATCGGTGGATAAACGTTCTGGTCCGAGCCGGTGACGCGAAAACCTTTTTCCTGCATGGCGGCGGCGACTGCGGCCATGCCCGTGCCGCCGATGCCGGTGAAATGGACGAATTTGATTTCGGTTGAAAACATGCCGGGTGATTAAATCACGGACGCGCGGACGCAAAAAGTTTTTTCACAATGAATGGCTCGGGCACAAGTTCCGTATTCCCTGCGCTAATTTGGGTAATTATATCCTTGACTCACCATAGGTTTTGGGGTAGATTGTGGGCATGAAAAATGACATTGAGTTTCCTACAACACTGGCGAGCGCAATCAAATACTTTGCGGACGCCGACACCGCTTTGAATTTCATGGCTACGGTTCGCTGGCCTGATGGCAAGCCTGTTTGCCCTTGCTGCAAAAAGTCTGATGCTGGATTTCTTGCCACACGCAGACTTTGGAAATGCCGCGAATGTGGCAAACAGTTTTCCGTGAAGGCGGGAACAATTTTCGAGGATAGCGCACTCGGTTTTGACAAATGGCTTCCCGCTTTCTGGATGATTGTGAACGCCAAGAATGGAATTAGTTCCTGCGAATTGAGCCGCGCTTTGGGCGTCACTCAAAAAACCGCTTGGTTTATGCTTCATCGCATCCGGCTCGCCATGCAAAACGGCACGATGGAAAAACTTTCCGGCGAAGTCGAAGCGGACGAAACCTATATCGGCGGCAAGGCGCGCTCCATGAATAATAAACAGCGGAGCAAGCGCGGGCGTGGACGGGCGGCGTTGGCAAAGAGATTGTCATGGGACTTTTGGAACGTGGCGGCAAAATCAAATTGAAGCACGTTGCGAAGGCTCGCCGTAGCATCCTGCAATCTGAAATTTATCAGAATGTTGAAACTGGCTCGCAAGTGTTCACTGACGCGCTTCCCTCTTACAACGGATTGAGCAAAGACTACGCGCACGAAGCGATTGACCATGCGCGGGAATATGTTCGCGGCAACGTCCATACCAACGGGCTTGAAAACTTTTGGAGTCTCCTCAAGCGCGGAATTCGCGGGACATATATCAGCGTTGAACCTTTTCATTTGTTCCGTTATCTGGATGAGCAAGCGTTTCGTTTTAACGAGCGCGAAAATAATGACGCCGGACGGTTTCTAAAAGGCATCGTTGGCATCATTGGACGGCGGTTGCAATACGCCAAGCTAATCGGATTGCAGGATAGCGGTCGTTTTACGACGCCAGAATCGTGGCAAGCGGCGTAAATTATAGTTGAAATTTTGCCTGTTTCTGATAACATATTTGTGCGCTGGTAACTCAATGGATAGAGTCTCGGTTTTAGACCCGTCTTGTTTTGAAGACAAATCGTGCGTGCCTGATTCGTCGGCATAAACAACGATGTTCACAATCAGTTTTCCATCGAGCAATTTTGACAAGTAATAACAATCGCTTGTCGCTTGCTCTGGCGTTTTCCGCTCACGGGAAGCAATCATGCCCCACCTCCCCGCTGTGAGTCAAGCGGTGAGTCATAGATATAATCCCCCTAATTTGCCACCGGCTTGTAATCCTGCCACAGCCATTCCAGCGCTTCGGGCAGGGTCTGCTGTTTCACGGCGCGGTCGGTGTGGCCGGTGTTGCGGGCAAAAACAAACTGGTAATGATAGCCCTTCGCCGCCAGAACCTTAGCCATGTTTTCATTGGCGACCACCCAGTCGTGCATCCTGTCGCGCATGGCATTGGGATTGAAATTATCCCGGTCGCCGACTTCCATCCAGATGCGCAGCGGCTTGACCGGGCTGTTTGAAATCAGCGTTTCATGAAATCCCCATGCGCCGTGCGGGGTCTCCGAGTTATACGGCCATTGCTGGTTCACGTAGGTGCCCGAATACGTCAGCACGCGATGGTACCATTCGGGATGATACCACGCCATGATGAGCGCGCACGAGCCGCCCGAACTGCCGCCCATCGTCGCACGGCCATCCGGGTCGTCCGTCAATTTCACGTTGTAATTTTTTTCCACGAGCGGCAGGACTTCCTGCTGCACGAACTCGGCGTATTTTCCGGACATCGTGTCGTATTCCAATCCGCGCTCGCTCCCCTGCGCATCGCCGCCGCCGTTGCCGATGGAGATGGCGATCATCACCGGAACCTTTTTCTCCGCAATCAGGTTGTCCAATGCAGTGAACAATCCGCGGTCCGGCCCGTCCGCACCCACGATGAACGGCGCGGGCGTGCCGGGTACATATTGCTTGGGCACATACACTGCCACGTGGCGCGTGTAAGGAGTCGCATGGCTGGTGGTCACGACCGGCCTAGCAGGATCGGCAGGATCTGACGTGACAAAAGTGCCCATGTCCCGCGCGATGCCGGGATAATATTTGCTGTCCGCCGAGCTCATGGTGAATTCATAGACCGTTCCCTGCGGGACGCCGGTTTGAACCGACGTCTCCGGCGCGCGATTGTGCGTCCGGCCGATGATGAAATTCCCGTCGGCATCCGCCGGTGGAAGCGTGCCGTCGGGCAGATCCGTGGCGGTCACAAATCCCGGCGCATGTGGATCGCGTGTGGGTGGCGTCGGGCGGCCAGGGCGCGTCGGTGCGGTATTTGTCACCTGGGCCATCGCCGGAATCGCACCCGCCAGCACAAACATAGTCCCAAGCAATGCGGCCGCAGTGTTCATTTTGGCAAATCTCATTATAATCCTTTCAAGGGCTGGAGGAATCATGCTCAACCAGACGCAAAACCGTTTGCCAAGATTACGATATTTCAGCGGGCCATGAGATTTGTGCGGTATCGACTCTGCAATCAAAATGGCGCGCCGCTGGAAACCTATGTCTTGAGATGATGATGAAAGTGCCCTATAATACGACTGCAAACGGCAGAGTCACTTTGCTCACAAGCTTGTCATGGCAGTCAAAACCGGCGGAAGAGGGGGCTTTGCAATCTGCCTGTTTCCAATGCAAACCTTTAACATGAGATTGACCCGTATCGAGTTCCCGGCCGGCATTCGTCGAGAGGAACCGGTCCTGTCGTTATGATGCGGCTCGTTTACCTTGCCTTCATCCTGTTCGAACTTCCCCTCTTTGGCGCTGGGACGGTGTCCAGCCCGTTTCTCAGGCTCGCGCTGGTTGCGCCTTTTCCGGCGGTGATGTCCGTGGCGCAGGCGGATAAAATCCCGATGCAACAGATTGACCCGCCCGCTGCGGCAGCCGGCAGGGTCCATCCCGGCGACTCTGTCACCGCGCTGGTCACGCTCACCGAGCCGGGCGCGCCCCGCACTCAATGGCTGCTTTACCTCCAGTCGGTGCTGCCCGGCCCGAATGAAAAAAACGGCAGGCCGCTCCCGCCAAAAATTTTGTTCTCCTCCTGCGGCAACCGGTTTGAATTTCCATCCTCGGCATCGTTTGTCAGCCTGCGCTCCATCGGCCCCTTCATCGAACCCGGTTCGGATGACAGGCCGCCCGCGCTTCAGGACAATGCCGTCCGCTTCAACGTGGATCAGGGCATTCTCGGCCTCGGCCTCGACCGCGCCGCCGCAGCACTCCATCGCATGGTTCTCACCGGCACGCGCGGCGGGTTCCAGTTCCGCGACACTCCCTTCACCGTGGCCGAAACCCGCGACAGCCGCATCCTTGCCCGGAAAGTCCATCTGACATCCGACGAGGAACGCGCGCTCAGCGGCATGATCCCGGCACTGCTGGCCTTTTCCGACATCGCCCAGCGCACCGAGGGCTTGAACGACATCTTTTGGAGGATCGTCAACATCCCATCCGTCTGGTCCGTGATGTGGAACGTCGGCGTTGCGGCCAGTTTGGAGGTCCAGTCAGACCGTGTCGCGCCGGCCGACCCCGCCACCTGGGGGCTGCCGCCCCGCTCACCCGCCTATTACTTTCCCATTCGTCTGGCGCTGAACAAGGACGACGCTTTCTATGTCACGCTGGTCGTCACCGCGCCGCATCCGCCTCTGCAGATGTGCGGCGGCGTCGTTGGACTGCTGGCCGAAAAGGCGGGGGACAAAGACACCTACCTGAGCCTCCGCATCTTGAGCGCCCGCAGTCCAAGGGCCGTAGCCGTCGCCCAGCCAGCCCATTGATTTGGGAGGGAAACCGTGCTGCGGCGTCCCCGTACGACAGGACGGATCGAACGCGGCAAAAGCTCCTTGTCCGGCACAATCCTACATTTTATGCAAAAAATCCTTGATTCAAAATGGGTGTCTTGATTATATCAACCGCAGGAGCAGGAGAATTTAACAAGGCAGTAACCCAGAAATAACAGTATGCGCAAAATTATTCCGCTTGTCTTCATCGTCACGGCATTGCTCGTGGGATGCAAATCAACCACCATGTCCACCACCTCATCCGCAGGCGGCACCAATTCCGTGGCCGGCGGCACCAACAGCGTGGCCGCAGCAGCCGCTCCGGTGCCGGCCGGGCCCAACACCCCGGATCAGACCATGAAGGAAAACCATTTGCTTGGCGATCTCGCCGGCATCTTCATCGTCCTGCTCACCGTTGCTGCGGTAAAGCGTTGCTGATTCCCTGCACGCGCCATCCGGCGCCGTCACCGATTGAAACCGCCCATGCCGGGCTCGAATCCGGCATGGGCCTTCACCCTCCGCACAATCTACCTGAGGCCGCTCACAACGGGCGCACTCCGCCTCAAAATTCCTTCAGCATGGGAAATTAAAATCTGCCACGCAGAATCCACGGCATTTCATCCATCGGGAAAGACAGGTCAGGGGAAAAAAGAAGGCCGGACACCAAGTCCGGCCTCCCACACACTAAACACAATGAGAACTACGTGCTCCAAAACACTCAAGAAAGAATAACACTGATATCCATTCCGTCATGTCACCAAGCCAAGCCAGATTTTGAAGGAATACATAAGCAAAAAAGTTTCTGCAATTCAGCCGAAACTCAATCCAAAACAAATCCAATTACTTGAAAATGTGTTTGTTTTTATTAAAGATCTGGGTGCTGAACCTGGGTTTTTCAAGTCGAGCCTAATAAACGAACAGACACACTTTTATATTTTGGTAACTTATTTGATTAACAAAATAAGAAATGTTGAGCCAAAAAATGTCGGAAACTTTTTATCTCAATCAGAGGCCAAAAAAATAATTAAAGCGGCTTCAATTTTTTCAGGCAATACAAAACCGCCTGACCAGAAAATTAAAAAGAAGTTGGTGGAGTATTTTGAGCTTTCAGAGAAACAAACAACCGATGTAACAAAGCGGGAACACAGAGAAACTTTATTTGCAGATATTCTGAATTTAATCTAGCTCGCGCTGGCTGCATGGATTAGCGCGTTGCGCGCCCATTCCGGTTTTTTTAGTCCAGATTTCTTGATTGCCGATTCAATCTGCTCCGCTGCGTTCGCTGCTATCTTCACAGAAAACACAACGCTGTTTGCCGTCCCCTTTGGCAGTTTCGGCCTGCCCATTTTGGTTTTCATAATTATTTCACTTTTGGTCTACTTTTAATTTGACACAGCATAACATTTAGTCTACCATTTGTCAAGTTAGATAAACAAAAGCCCTGTCGGTGGTTTCAACACCAACAGGGCGCAACCAAAGGCCGAAGCCTCTAGTGGTATCCGCAAAGATACAAAACCACTGTAAAGCTTGGCCGCGAAAGGTCAAGTTGAACTGTATATGCTGCAATGGTGAATCAAAACGGCGCGGTTTTTACCGCAACAAAAACTTCAACGTGCAACGCTTTGAATGTCTCAAATGCGGCACGTCATTCTCTGACAAGCAACCGCTGGACAATCTGCGCGTGGACTTCAAACAGGCTTGCACGGTGCTGAATATGGGAAATGAAAGCCCGGTCAAGCAAATAGACAATATCCATTGGGTTAGAGTGGATATAAATTTCCTAACCAATGGAGCGCCAATTTCTGGCGGAGCAATTGAACT
>Ga0302200_10002388_pt1 | contig 16589 bp, 13 predicted proteins | sample II_Bog_N3_1_FD_194585 | JGI IMG/M metagenome (GOLD analysis project Ga0302200, IMG submission 194585) | Peat permafrost microbial communities from Stordalen Mire near Abisko, Sweden - II_Bog_N3_1 | ecosystem: Environmental > Terrestrial > Soil > Wetlands > Peat | place: Sweden: Abisko... | reverse complement strand
CAAAAATGTCTGCGACAGCGGCGGCGGAGGCTTGCTCAGGCGGGAGATTTTCAAGTGCCGTGACAATTCGGTCGACTTCGGGTTCGTATTCGTCGTCCGGTGCGCCTGATGAGATCAAGCCTTCAATATCGTGTAGGCGAAAGAGCTCACTAATGGCTTCGTAATCGACTTTCATTTCGAGCTCGCAATTTGCTTGGAGAAGTTTGAGGGCTTGGGGTGCTTAAGAAACTATAGGAAGGTCAGGGGAAAACACAAACCTGGTACGTCCTGAACGGTCCCTCAGGGGCTAAAGCCCTGCGATTTTTCCAATCCATTCGGCACGACTAAAGTCGTGCCCTTTCAAAGCTCCAGTAGCAGGCCCGTTCTAGTTCCTGATCAGTTCCAGAATGCCTTCAATCTCGGCTTTCTCGTCGGCGGTGACGCCGAGGAGCGGGCTGCGGGGACGGCCGCCGTAGTAGCCGTTGAAGTCGCAGGCGTACTTGACGCCGGCGATGCCGATCTGGCCGACGATTCGCTTGTTGGGCTGGGCGATGCGCTCCTGCTTCTCGGCGGCAAGCGCGAGGTCATGGTCCTTCCAGGCGAGATAAACCTCCTGGCAGGCCTGCGGGGCGAATGCGGCGAAGGCCAGGATGCCACCACTGGCGCCGGCTTTCAGACAATCCAGAAGCGTGGTGGAGGAGCCGGTGAGCACTTGGAAGCCGACTTCCTTGGTGCGGGTCTTGATGGGGACGGCGGGCGGAGCGGTGGCTACGGCTGTGCCCCCGGCAAGCGAGCCGGCGGAGACGAAGGAGCCGGTTGCTTCGAACTTAGGCGCGAGCATGCGGCCGGTTGCGGCTTCAAAGATGGGCGTAACCGTTTCAATGCGGCGGGGCGCCGTGCGGGTGGCTTCGACCGTGGCGCTGATCCGGTCGGCGCTGCCGCTTGAGTCCTTGATGCCGATGATGTTGGGGTGCTGGGCCAGTTCGGCGATGACTTCGATGGGGATCTGGTAAGGGACGTAGACGGGGATGTTGTAGAGCAGAACCGGGAGCGGCGAACGGTCCGCCACGCTGCGGAAGTAATGCAGAACCGCGGCGGTGCTCATCTGGTTGGCGAAGTAGCTGGAGGTGCGCACCAGGACGGCATCGTAATTGAATTTGGCTGCGGCTTCGGCGAGGCGGACAGTGGCGACTACGCTCTCTTGTCCGACGCCGGCAATGAGGACTTTCTCAGGAGCGGCGGCTTCGGCGGCTACGCGCAGAACGTCGCGGGATTCGGCGTCGTCAAGCATGACGGCTTCGCCTGTGGAGCCGAGGACTAGAAATCCCGACAAGAGGCTGCGCGAGTAGCGAGCCACGTTGGCTTCGATCTTGCGGAAGTAGAGGCGTTCATCCGGATAAAACGGCGTGGTAATGGCGGCGTAGATGCCTTCGATCAGCATGGCTTTATTGTAGAACGCTCAAATTGACGAACGTCATGGAGGCTGCAGACAAAGACTCGGGGCAACGCGGAGAGCATGGGGCTGAAGCCCCATTTCTCTCACTTTAGATGATTTGCGGCACGACTGAAGTCGTGCCCTTTCAAAGATCTACGTCAGAACCCTCAAGTTCGCCTGGGGTCGTTCCCTTTCAAAGATCTACGTCAGAACCCTCAAGTTCGCCGGGGGTCGTGCCCTTTCAAAGATCTACGTCAGAACCCTCAAGTTCGCCGGGGGTCGTTCCCTTTCAAAGATCTACGTCAGAACCCTCAAGTTCGCCGGGGGTCGTGCCCTTTCAAAGATCTACGTCAGAACCCTCAAGTTCGCCGGGGGTCGTGCCCTTTCAAAGATCTACGTCAGAACCCTCAAGTTCGCCGGGGGTCGTTCCCTTTCAAAGATCTACGTCAGAACCCTCAAGTTCGCCGGGGGTCGTTCCCCTTCAAAGATCTACGTCAGAACCCTCAAGTTCGCCGGGGGGCGTGCCCTTTCTCAGATCTACGTCAGAACCCTCAAGTTCGCCTGGGCGTTGTGCCCTTTCTCAGGCGTAGTACCGCAGTCCGGCAGACGCTCGGCTCAGCCGGCGGTCTCTGCGTGGAGCTGCTGCAGGGCGAAGACGGTGGTTTGGTGCTTTTGCATGGCGGCGATTCCCTCCACGGCGGCCTGCGCGGCGGCGATGGTGGTGATGGTGGGAATGCGTGCGAGGACCGCGGCGCGGCGAATGGCTTTCTCGTCAAAGAAGGTGTCCTGGCCACGGGGCGTGTTGATGATGAGCTGAATGCGGTCGCCCTTGATGAGGTCAACGACGTTGGGGCGGCCTTCTTTCACCTTGAAGACGCGCTCGACGATAAGGCCGGACTTCTCCAGCACGTTGGCTGTGCCTTCCGTAGCGACGATGCGGAAGCCGAGATTGACGTAGCGGCGGGCGAGATCGACGGCTGCGGTCTTGTCGGGGTCGTTGACGCTGAAGAAGACCGTGCCGCCGGTGGGCAGGATTTGTCCAGCAGAGAGCTGGGCTTTGGCGAAGGCCTCGCCAAAGGTGGAGGCGACGCCCATGACTTCGCCGGTGGAGCGCATCTCCGGCCCGAGAACCGTATCCACGCCGGCGAACTTGGACCAGGGGAAGACGGGGGACTTGACGTAGTAGAACGCGCCGGTTCCGAGATCCTTGCCGGAGGCGAGCTGGGCCGGAAGAAGTTCGCGGAGCTTGCGGCCGGTCATGAGGCGCGCGGCGACCTTGGCCAGAGGAATTCCGGTTGCCTTCGAGACATAGGGCACAGTGCGCGAGGCGCGCGGGTTTACTTCGATGACGTAGACGTGATCCTGGCCCTGGGCGTCGCGCTGGATGGCGAACTGCAGGTTGACCAAGCCTACGACTTTGAGCGCGAGAGCCAGTTTGCGGGTATAGGTGCGAAGGGTTTCCAGGGTCTCGGGACGGATGCTGACGGCGGGAAGGACGCAGGATGAGTCGCCGGAGTGAATGCCGGCTTCTTCAATGTGCTGCATGATGCCGGCGACGATCACGTCCTCGGAATCGCAGAGGGCGTCGACGTCGACTTCGATGGCGCTCTCAAGGAAGTGATCGACGAGGACCGGACGCTCCTGCGAGTATTCAACTGCCTGCGTCATGTATTGCGCGACAGCGTCGCCATCGTAACAAATCACCATGGCGCGGCCTCCGAGCACATAGCTGGGACGGACGAGCACAGGGTAGCCGATGCGCTCGCCGACGGCGAGAGCCTCTTCCACGCTGGTGGCTGTGCCGCCGGGGGGCTGGGGAATTTCGAGCTCTTCAAGCAGCTTGCCGAAACGCTTGCGGTCTTCGGCAAGATCGATGGATTCGGGCGAGGTGCCGATGATGGGCACTCCGGCTGCACGCAGGCGCTGGGCCAGGTTGAGCGGGGTCTGGCCGCCGAACTGGACAATCATGCCGATCTTTGCGCCCGACTGGGCCTCATGGTTGTAGACGGCGAGCACGTCTTCGAGCGTGAGCGGCTCAAAGTAGAGGCGGTCGCTGGTGTCGTAGTCGGTGGAGACGGTCTCAGGGTTGCAGTTGACCATGATGGTCTCGTAGCCGTCGTCTTTGAGAGCGAAGGCGGCGTGGCAGCAGCAGTAATCGAACTCGATGCCCTGGCCGATGCGGTTGGGGCCGGAGCCGAGAATGATGATCTTGGGCGTGTCTGTGGGCGCGGCTTCGTCTTCTTCGTCGTACGTCGAGTAGAGGTAGGGGGTCATCGACTCGAACTCGGCGGCGCACGTATCTACGAGTTTGAAGACGGGGATGATGCCTTTGCCTTCGCGCAGTTCCCTCACCTGCTGGATGCCGGCGTGGCCTTCGAGCTTCCACTCGGTGGCGATGCGCTCGTCGCTCAGGCCGAGACGCTTTAATTGGCGCAGGTGTTCGGTCGAGATTGCGTCGGGCGTGGTTTCGGCAATGCCCATCTGGGCCAGCGTGATTTCCTGGAGCTGGTAGAGGAACCAGGGATCCATGCCGGTGAGGCGGGCGATGGCGCGGACGCTCATGCCGCGCTCAAAGGCGTAGCGGATGTAGCTGAGGCGTTCAGGCTGGGGCGTGACCAGTTTTTGCGTGAGGCGGCGCGGCTCCAGGACTTCCGCGCCGGTCTTCTTGCCGGTTTCAAGGGCGCGCCATGCCTTCATCAGCGCTTCCTTAAAGGTGCGGCCCATGGCCATGACTTCGCCGACGGACTTCATTTGCGGGCCCAGCGTGTCGTCGGAGCCGGGAAATTTTTCGAACTGCCACTTGGGGATTTTGACGACTACATAATCGATGGTGGGTTCAAAGCAGGCGGGCGTTTTGCGCGTGATGTCGTTGGGGATCTCGTCGAGCGTGTAGCCGACGGCGAGCTTGGCGGCGATCTTGGCGATCGGGAAGCCGGTGGCCTTTGACGCGAGAGCTGAAGACCGCGAGACCCGCGGATTCATCTCGATCACGGTCATGCGGCCGTCGACGGGATTGACGGCGAACTGTACATTTGACCCGCCGGTTTCGACGCCAATTTCGCGCATGACGGCGATGGCCGCGTCGCGCATCTTCTGGTATTCGCGGTCAGTGAGGGTCTGGGCGGGGGCGACGGTGATGGAGTCGCCGGTGTGTACGCCCATGGGGTCGAAGTTTTCAATGCTGCAGATGATGATGACGTTGTCGGCGAGGTCGCGCATGACCTCGAGCTCGTACTCCTTCCAGCCGAGGACGCTCTCTTCCACGAGGCACTCGTGGACGGGTGAAAGATCGAGGCCGCGGGCGAGGATTTCCATCAGCTCTTCGCGATTGTAGGCAATGCCGCCGCCGGTGCCGCCGAGCGTGAAGCTGGGGCGGATGAGGACGGGAAAACCGAGTTTGGAGGCAAAGTCGAGGCCGTCGCGGAGGTTGTTGACCAGCGCGGATTTTGAGACTTCGAGACCGATGCGGAGCATGGCGTCTTTAAAGAGCAGACGGTCTTCGGCCTTCTTGATGGCTTCGAGCTTGGCGCCGATGAGTTCGACGTTGTAGCGCTCGAGGATGCCGGTGTCGGCGAGATCGACGGCCAGGTTGAGGGCTGTCTGGCCGCCAACGGTCGGCAAAAGCGCGAAGACGCCGGAACCGGGCTTCGAGGTGAGCATCTCGGACTCGATGCGAATGATTTCCTCGACGTACTCGCGGGTGAGCGGCTCGATGTAGGTGCGGTCGGCGAGGTCGGGATCGGTCATGATGGTGGCCGGGTTGGAGTTGACGAGGACGACCTCGTAGCCCTCCTGCTTGAGGGCTTTGCAGGCCTGCGTGCCGGAGTAGTCGAACTCGGCGGACTGGCCGATGACGATCGGGCCGGAGCCGATCACCAGGATCTTTTGTATGTCATTTCTGCGTGGCATTTTTCTTGATTTCCTATTTCGTCAAACTGGTGCGTTTCATCAAATTCGGGCTTTGGCTTTGAAAGGGCACGGCTTCAGCCGTGCCGCATAGAGTTCCCACAAAGTCTCCGGGCTTTAGCCCCTGAGGGATGGGGTCGAGTTTCCAACCTGGGTAAGCTGAAGAGTATTTGTATTCGGCGGGGATGGCACATAAGTGCTTCTTCACCGGGTTCAGATGAATGTAATGGAGATGCTTGTCATAGTCTTCAAAGTCTCGAATTCGATGATCTGCAAAGCCTCTACCCCAGATTTCTAAATTGGAGCCAAGTTCCTTCTTTGCTCGGAAAGAGAATCCGCCTTTGATCAATTGGACAGCTTTTTCCAGCGATGTGATTGGCGTCATCAATAGGTGGAAATGATCGGGCATCAGAACGAATTGGTGCAGGAGATAGGCATCCCCACGATGTGAGTGTAATGTCTTGAAGAACAGGCGCGCCCAAGGCTCGGCGTGGAAAAGTGCGCGACGTTCCCACGTATCGGACGTGATGAAGTAAGTCTGCGCGTTGTTCGTTGCGTGCTCGCGTGCGGGTTTCAAAACCATCCCTCAGGGGCTAAAGCCCGGCTTCTCTTCTTGCTTCTTCGGCACGACTGAAGTCGTGCCCTTTCAAAACATTCCCAAAGATCATCACTTTCCTGCGCTCAAAAAACAGCGGAGCCGGGGCCCCGCTGCGGTTGCGAAAACTGTCTTCTGTGTGGCTAAGTGCTTCATCCCTTCCACTCCTCCATCATCTTGCGGAAGTCGTGGAACAGGTAATGCGAGTCGTGCGGGCCGGGGGCGGCTTCGGGGTGGTACTGGACGCTGAAGAGCGGCAGCGTCCTGTGGCGCAGGCCTTCGAGCGTGTTGTCGTTCAGGTCAACGTGGGTCAACTCGACTTCGTTGGCGTTGATGGAATCGGGATCGACGGCGAAGTTGTGGTTGTGGGCCGTGATTTCGACCTTGCCGGTGGTGTTGTTGCGCACCGGGTGATTGCCGCCGTGGTGCCCGAATTTCAGTTTGTAGGTCTTCCCTCCCAGGGCGAGACCGGTAAGCTGATGGCCGAGGCAGATTCCAAACACCGGGACGCGGCCGAGGAACTTCTGAATGGCGCGGACGGCGTAATGGACCGGTTCGGGATCGCCGGGGCCGTTGGAGAGGAAGATGCCGTCGGGCTTGAGTTCTAGCACGTCCTCTGCCGTAGTCTCGGCCGGAACGACCGTGACGCGGCAGCCCTCGCGGGTGAGCATTCTGAGGATGTTCTGCTTGATGCCGAAGTCGTAGGCGACCACATGGAGATTCTTCCCTTCCCACACGTCGTTGGGAGGGAGCAAAGAATCGCCGCTCTGGTTGCCGGGGCTGGAGGAATCAAATTGGTAAATGGACTTGGTGGAGACCACGCGCGCCAGGTCGGTCCCATCCATCTTGCGGATGCTTCTGGCCTTCTGGACGAGGACTTCGGGATTGGTTTCAACCGTCGAAATGACGCCGCGCATGACGCCGTGGGTGCGCAGGTGGCGAACCAGGGCGCGCGTATCGATCTCGGCGAGAACCGGGACGGAATACCGCTCCATGTACTCGTCGGTGACCTGCTCGGAGCGCCAGTTGGAGCTGATGGCGGAGAACTCGCGCACGATCAGGCCTTCAATATAGGGCCTGGCCGACTCGTTGTCTGCCTGGTTGGTGCCGTAATTGCCGATCTGGGGATTGGTGAGAACAACGATTTGACCGGAGTAGGAGGGATCGGTGGCGATTTCCTGGTAGCCGGTAAGGGATGTATTGAAAACGACTTCGCCCTGGCATTCGCCAGTTGCGCCAAGCCCGAGGCCAGTGAAGATGCGCCCGTCTTCGAGCGCTAGGATTGCCTGCATTGCCTCTCCGAGGAGTGGATTCAACCTATGCTAACAGGTTTGGTCGTGGATTTCAGGGCAGAAACCCGCTGCGCCCTCGCCTGTTTAGCGGACGACGCCGGCGTCGCGGGTGGGCCAGTAGACGAAGACGGCTTTGCCGTAGATGAGCGAGCGCTCGACGGGGCCGAACTCGCGGCTGTCCGAGGAGATGGAGCGGTGGTCGCCCATCATGTAATAGCTGCCGTCGGGAACGATCATCTCCTCAATGGAGCGGGTATCGCGGTACTCCTCGGGCACATAGCGCTCAACCTGCCGCTTGCCGTTGATCCAGACGGCGCCGCGATCGATGCGCAGCCGGTCGCCCGGAAGTGCAATCACGCGCTTGATGTAGCTCTTTTCCGGGTCGCGGGGATAGTGGAAGACGACCACGTCGCCCCGTTCAATGGCAGAGAGGTGGTAGACAAACTTGTTGATGAACAGGCGGTCGCGATCTTCCAGGCGCGGCAGCATGCTGGTGCCTTCCACGCGGACGGGCTGGTAGAGGAAGGTGATGATGAAGATTGAAGCAACGGCGGAGATCAGCAGGTCGCGGACCCACAGGCGAAAGGCGCCGCGGTTCTGCTCCGGTGGGGGCGTGGGGCACGCTGACGGCACGAGGTGCGCCGATTCAGGGGTGTTTGGCTGGTTCAGGGGGTCGTTGGGGGCCGTTTGCATCTCTCTTCTAGATTACTCGCAACCGAGCCCTCCGGGGGGACAGAGGATGCGCATGTGCGCCGGTTTGGCCATCGGCTTGGGCTGGTTGGCCGAAGGAACCAGGGCCGGAGCCGTTCCAGGGGCGCCAACTTCGGCCAGGTTTGCGTCTTCGAGCAGCAAGGGGCGCTGCAAGAGCATCTCCACCTGAGAGCCCGATTCGATGTTGACGTCTGCGCCGCGGGTGAAGAGCGAAACCAGGCCGGCGGTGGCAAGTCCCGCGCCGATTCCAACGAGGCCTCCGGCAAGCGGATGCCCCGAGCCGAGGCCGCCGATGGAGCCAACCGTGCCGCCGACCGGAATGGCGACCTCGGCTACCTTGGCGGCGTTGCGGCCTTTGTCGGCGTTCTGCTCGATGGTTCCCTCTCCATCGTCCTTGACTTGCTGTTTGCTTGCGCCGGGAAGGCTGTTGACCAGTCCGGGAATCTCAACCACCGAGCCGTTGGGAAAGATGATGGAGGTGAAGTGCATATCGAGTTGAGCCCTGCCCTTCACGTGGCCGGCGCGTTCCACACGGTCCACCACGCCCTGCACATATACGCCCGCGGGAATCATTACCCTGTTGCCGACCACCACGGGAAAAGTCGAAGACAGGTATACGCCATCGCCGAGCTTGGCGCTCCTGGTGTTGATGGAGCTGCGCAACTGGAGCAGGACTTTGGTTCCGGCGGGGACGGTGTAGGTCTTCTTCGCGGGTGCGGCCGGGATGGTATCGACCGGCGCGGACGGAGGGGCGGTTACGGCGGGAGCGGCTGTTTCCGGCGGAATGGGCTCCTGGGCTGGCGCAGAACCGGAGGCCGCGGCAAACAGTCCCAGGGCAATTGCGACCGTCACTCCTTTGAACACACGCATACCATCCTCCGGGAGTCCGTTACCACGATAGACGATTCACTTGCATCGAAGGATAGCTTTTTTCGAAACGAACCCGCGAAAAATGCGCCTGTATCACTGCGGTGGAAGCCGATTCGCGCTACGATGCAAGACAGCGATGGAGCCAAACCCCTCTCAACCAATACCCTCCCCGGCCGGTGAGCGCGATCGCTTTGCCGCGGCGTATCGCGTGCTGGAAGAAGCAATTCGAGCGCAGGCGTTTCCCGGCTGCGCGTTTGGAGTTCTAAGCGGCGGCCAGGTGGTGCTTCAGGACGCGCTGGGCTTGTTCACCTATGAAGAAGGCGCGCCGGCCGTCACTCCGGAAACGATCTTCGATGTTGCCAGCCTGACCAAGGTGGTGGCGACCACGGCGGCGGCCATGCTGCTGCATCAGCGCGGCTTGCTGGAACTGGACACGCCCCTGGGGGAGTTTTTGCCGGGCTTTGTGGTGGGGCGCGCACCGGGGTCCAAGGCCCGCCTGGTCACCCTGAGACACCTGCTGGCGCATAATTCCGGGCTGCCGGGATACGTTGAGTTCTTTCAGACCGCAACCACGTCCTCCGCCCTTCTGCGGGCCTGCCTGGAACTTCCGCTGGCGGCCGATCCAGGCGTAGGCGCCGAGTACTCCGATCCGGGCTTCATGCTGCTGGGCAAGGCGCTGGACGTGATCAACCGCGAATACCTGGCCACATGGGTGCGGCACCAGGTTTTTCAGCCCCTGGGAATGGCTTCCACCGGGTTTTGTCCTCCACCGGCGGCCCGCCCGTTCATTCCGCCTACCGAAGAGGACACGCATTTGCGTCACCGGCGGATCCAGGGTGAGGTGCAGGACGAAAATGCCTGGCTGCTCAAGGGTGCGGGCGGCCACGCAGGGCTGTTCTCGAATGTTCCAGACCTGCTGCGGTTTGCCGGTGAGATTCTGAAGGCCGGCTCGGAAAGCGAAGAAAACGGGCTATTTGAGCGCGGCACGTTGGAGATTTTTGCCGAGCGGCAGGGACCGGAAGGCAGCTCCCGGGCGTTGGGGTGGGATACGCCGTCGGAGAACTCCTCGTCGGGCAGCCACTTTTCTGCGCATTCGATTGGGCATTTGGGTTACAGCGGCTGCTCCCTGTGGATTGACCTCAAGGCGGGGGTTGCGGTGGTGCTGTTGACCAACCGGACCTGGCCGGACCGGAAGAGCCAGTTGATCCGCCAGGTGCGGCCCGCGTTTCACGATTCTGTGCGTAAAGTATTGGAAATTATGTAAACAATTTCATTCCGTGGTCATGATCAACGTGGGTCCCAGCGGCGGAATTCTCTCCGGTCTTGCGCGTTTTACAGATACAATCAAGTCTCGGAGACTTACGCATGATTACCAGTTCACCGATCCAGGAGACGGCCGGCACACAGCCGCACGATACCAAGAAAGACCAGGCCTCCCTGCTTCAGCAGTTGACCACCGAAAGCCAGAATGAGGCCTCTCAAGGCTTCGACACAAAGTCCGCACTCGAAATAGCCCGGATCATCAACCACGAAGACTCGAAGGTGGCAGCAGCGGTCAAGAAGGCGCTGCCGGAGATTGCCCAGGTAATCGACCAGGTGGCTCGCAGCCTGCGCGACGGTGGCCGATTGATCTATGTAGGCGCTGGATCGAGCGGACGGATTGCCGCACTCGATTCATCGGAGTGTCCACCGACTTACTCGACGGCTCCAGGACAGGTGCAGTACATCATGGCCGGCGGACCGAAGGCACTGGCCTCGGCCGTCGAGGTCAACGAAGACTCGGAAGAGCTTGGCCAGCGGGATATTGCACGCCGGCGTCCGACGCGCAAGGACGTGGTGGTGGGGCTCTCCGCCTCAGGCCGCACCCCTTATGTAGTTGCCGCCGTGGCCTATGCTCGCGCCCGCGGAGCGCACACCGCGGCAGTGACCTGCAACCACGACACGCCGCTGGCAGGAGCGGCAGACATCCTCATCGTTGCCGAAGTGGGCCCGGAGGTCATCTCCGGCTCGACGCGCATGAAGGCGGGGAGCGCGCAGAAGATGGTGCTGAACATGATCACCACTGGCGCCATGACGCGGCTGGGCTATGTGTACGAGAACCTGATGGTCAACGTGCACATGCAGAACTCGAAGCTGGTGGAGCGCGGCATCCGCATTCTCATGTGCGCATGCAAGATTGACCGGGAGACGGCGGTGAACACCATCAAGAGCGCGGGACGCAGTGTTCCTGTGGCGCTGGTGATGCTGAAGGCGCGCGTGGACAAGCCGGAGGCAGTGCGCCGGCTGGCGAAGTCGGATGGGAATGTGCGGCTGGCGATCGAGGATAATGTGCTGGAGCTGTAGAAGCCTCTGGTTCGGTCGCTGCAGATTCCGCTAGAACGTCGTCATTCGCACTTTCAACAGCACGTTCTCGTCTGCCTTCAGATTCAGGCCGTAGTCGGTCTGGTCGCCGTTCCAGATTCTTGCGGTCTTCCAGTTCCCTGCCGCGTCGTAGCTGCCTTCTTCCACCTTGAGCCACAGCCGCTTCTTGTCCTGCGCAAAGGTTGGCTTGAAGTCCACACGGACATGGTGGCCGGCAATCAGGAATTCGTCCGGTCCGAGTTCCAGAATCACCGCTCCACCATCGGGAGGGGAGTTGCCCCTGGGCTGCATCCAGTTGCCGAAGGACGGCATGCCGTACTGAAGAACCGCGTTCCAGCGACCAAAGGCGAGCGTCTGCGTGTGGTTCTCGGGATCTTCACTGGCGCCGCGGACCTTGCTTTCCAGATTTCCTGCTGCCAACTTGCGCGCAATCGGCTCCAGCAACGCATACTGGCGCGCTACGGGCTTGAGAGCGGTGTTTTCCATCGCCTCAGGCCCCTCCGTCTGATTGCTATAGCGCGTCAGGTCAAGGCCGAACGGCGCCCAGCCCATCGCGCCCTGGCCGATTGCTGCGTACACGTAACGCGCGTAATCGGCTGAATTGCCGGTCTCTGGAATGAGCAGCGGATTGTCTTTGCGCCGGTAGAGATCGATCACCTTCATGTATTTCGCGTAGTCCGACATGTAGATATCCGGAGCCACGATGCCGATGGAAGGCGCTGCGATCTTCCACAAATCGATGTTGTTGTCGGTGGGCGCGCCGGACTCGTAGCTGGGCGCATGGCCGGGTTTGAATGGATCGCGCAGCGCGGCATTCACATACATGGGAAGCGGGTACTCGGTTTTGCCCGCCGCGGCCACTTGTTCGATATACGTTGCCGTGAACCATGCTTCAAAGGTTTCATCGGCATCATCGCCGAAGACCTGCTTCCATGAGCCCGGCTGTTTTCCAAGACCTGCGACAAGCCTCTCCGGAACCGGCTCAGCAAAGGCTTTTTCCGCTTCAGGGCCGTAGTCGCGCACACCGCCCCAGACGCCGGATTCATTTTCAACCTGCACCATGAGCACAGTGCGTTCGGGATCGGCCTGTTTCAAGTGACGCATCAGCGCGCGGAAAGCTGTCTTGTCCGCCTCCAGCCATGGTTTTGAAAATGGCGATGGGGAATCCACCGTCTTGCCTTCCTTGTTGAGCAGGAACGGGTACTTCGCCTGATCGAGCTTGATCCACTCCGGCGTGTAGTGCGAGCTGCCGTTCTTCCACGTGCCGAACCACAGCAGAACCAGGTGCAGATGGTGTTCGCGCGCCTGCTTCAACATCAAGTCGACGACACTGAAATCAAACGTGCCCTGGGTTGCTTCAATCTGCTCCCAATAGATGGGCAGTTCCACGGTGTTGGCATGCAGAGTTTCGGCAGCTGGCCAGACTTTGTCGAAGTACGCAGGCCACGCACTGGAATTGTTGGCCTGCACGCCCAGCATCAGGTAGGGCTTCCCGTCGACTTCGAGCGCATAATGGCCGTCCTTTTCGATGACTGCCGGCAGCGGTTTTGTAGTAGCCGCGGACTTCAATGGGGCCTGCGCCGATGCCAGGGTCAGAATTGCGAATACTTCCATAATTGCCAACGCCGCTCCTGCAGAGCATCTCCAGAACCGAGTCCCAATCATTGCCAACCCTCCCCTATAGGTGAAAACAGTAATGCGCGGTCAACCCGCAAGTATAACGTTTGATCCCTGACGCAGCACAGGAATCGCGAATCACCGAGGGCTGCCAATTTACACTTGAGACTCAGGAGTCATTCAGGATTCATGGATAAATTTGTCATACGCGGCGGGAATCCGCTGGTGGGTACGGTGCGCATCTCGGGCGCAAAAAACTCGGCGTTGCCCTGCATGGCCGCGGCCATTCTTACCGAGGAAGAAGTCACGCTCGAGAACATTCCGCAGGTGCGGGATATTGAGACCGAGCGCAGGCTGCTGGTGGCCATGGGCGCGGAGGTTGAGCTGGGCTATGGCCGCGCGCAGCACCGCACCAAGATCTGCTGCAAGACGCTTTCAGATCCCGAGGCCAAGTACGAGATCGTGAAGACAATGCGGGCCAGTTCGCTGGTGCTGGGTCCGCTGATTGCGCGCGTGGGCATGGCGCGCGTGGCCATGCCGGGCGGATGCGCGATTGGCGGACGGCCGATCGACCTGCACATCAAGGGGCTGGAGAAGATGGGCGCCACCATCACCCAGGAACACGGCTATCTTGAGGCGCGTGCGGACAGGCTGCGCGGCGCGCACCTGGTCTTTGACAAGATCACGGTTACCGGAACGGAGGACCTGCTGATGGCCGCGGTGCTGGCCGAGGGCGAAACGCTGATGGAGAATTGCGCACGCGAGCCCGAGGTCGCGGACCTGGCGGCGCTGTTGACGGCGATGGGCGCGAAGATTGAGGGCGCGGGCACTTCAACCATCCGCGTGCAGGGCGTTGCCCGGCTGCATGGGGCGCGCTATCGCATCAACCCCGACCGCATTGAGGCGGGTACTTTCCTGGTGGCAGGCGCCATCACGAGCGGAGACCTGATCGTCGCCAACTGCAACGCGTCGCACCTGAGCGCAGTGATCGCCAAGCTCGAAGAGGCAGGCGTCCGCATCGACATTCTCGGGCCGGACACGGTGCGGGTGCGCAGGGATGGCCCGCTGCGGGCAGCGGATATTTCGACAGAAGAATACCCCGGCTTCCCAACCGACATGCAGGCGCAGTACATGGCGCTGGCCACGCAGTCGGAGGGAGTGAGTTCGGTGAAAGAGAACATCTTCGAAAACCGCTTCATGCATGTGCAGGAACTGGTGCGCATGGGCGCGAACATCAAGGTGGATGGGCGTACGGCAACCGTGCGCGGCTCGGCCAAGCTGTCGGCGGCTGCGGTGATGTGCTCCGATTTGCGCGCTTCGGCGTCGTTGGTGCTGGCTGCGCTGGTGGCGGATGGCGAGTCGATTCTGGATCGCGTGTACCACATGGATCGCGGGTACGAGCGATTTGAGGAGAAGCTGCGCGGCGTGGGTGCGCAGATCCGGCGCATGGGGAATGTGTTCAACACCAGGGAGAGTGAGTCGGCTGCGGATTGAAGTACTAACGCCAACTGACGGCCAGATGCCAGCGCAGGCCGTGCTGGGCTGTCTTGGTGAGAACGCGCTCATACTCGCGCAGTTCCAGCAGAACCGGCTGCGTCTCCGATCCGAGTGCAGCAGGAGCCTCGGCCAGAAAATGGATGAGGGCGCGAATCGTGACCAGGCCTTCTGCGGCGCTGAACCACTGCGGCTGGGGCAAATGGCGGGCCCATTCGGGGTTGCCGGCTCCCTGCTCAAGGAGCAGCGCCATCGAATTCTCATCCGCTGAAAAGAACTCGAGCAGCGGGCTGACCCTGAGCCGCCCGGCCAGGGATTCCAGAGCATCTTCGTTGCGGGCCAGACCCTGGCCGTTCACAAAGATGTCGAATCCCGGGTCCTCTCCCTCAACGACGATATAGAGACTAGCAGCCATCGCACTGAGTCTAACGGACATAACGACTTATGTGCCAGAAATTCCCACGACGGTCATCCGATCAATTACCGGGCCAGGGGCTGGCATTGTGTTCCTTTCGATCACCACAAAGTTCTCCCTTTAAGGCAAAAGAGTTATTGTCGATGTTATCTAAATCAATGATTCTGTAGAGTCCTAGTCATTCTGTGCAGAGGTACTCGCAGTGAATTGGAGCGATCTCCCGGATCTTGTCGCCGTTGCTCTGCTGACATGTGCCTTTGCATCCGTCGCACGGCGCAGTCCCACTTCTGAATCGGGAATATGGCTGACTGGCTGGGCGATGATTGTCCTGCACTTTGCGGCCTTTCTCTTCCTGAAGCTTCCGGGAAATGAAGGGATCGTCGCAGAAGCGATTGGCCTCTCCGCGTTGATCTGGGCGGGACTGCTGTTCATGTGGTCGTCAGTTCCCTACCGCGGTGAGATATCGAGCCGCTGGATGTTTGCCCTGTTGGCCATTGCGAATACTTTATACATCGCTCTCGCCACAATGAACCCGATCGCAGCCTGGGCGCTGACCCCGGCAGCTGTTCTACTGGGCGTGTTGCCGCTGGCGGTCACGCTGTGGGTAGTGAGGAAATTCAACCCCAGGCTGCGCTGGATTCTGGTTTGCCTGTATGCAGCTCTCTCCATCTTTATCCTCCTGGTGCAGCATCGGCTTGCGAACGGCATCGATCTGGCTGTGAATGCCGTACTCTTCACGGTCTATTTCAGTTGCGGCATTCACTTCTGGTATAGCTATCGCCGGGTTACAGCGGGGGCGTTCATTACCATCGCTGGATTCGCCACGTGGTCGGTAGTCTTTGTGATGGCGCCTTTGAAGGAAGCATTCTGGCCCGCAGTCCAGATTGAGAGCGAAGTCTGGAATCTACCCAAATACGTGGTCGCCGTGGGAATGATTCTGCTTCTGCTGGAAGAGCAGATCGAACACAACAAGTACCTTGCGCAGCATGACCATCTGACCGGACTGGCCAACCGCCGGTTTTTCCAGGACAAGCTGGAAGCCGCGCTCGAGCACGCCCGGCGTTCCGAAACACAGGTTGCCCTGCTGGTGGTCGATCTGGATCAGTTCAAACAGGTCAACGACACGCTCGGCCACCATGTCGGCGACCAGGTGCTGAAGCGCGTGGCCGACATGTTTCTGGCCAGGGTGCGGCGGACTGACACGGTGGCGCGCACCGGCGGCGACGAGTTTTCGATCATTCTCTCCGAGCCGACCAGCCGCGATCGGGCAGCGATCGTGGTTCGTTCGTTGCTCCAGTTGCTGCTGGAGCCCATTCAGTTGGACGATGCGGTATCGGCGAAAATCGGCGCCAGCGTTGGAATCGCGGTGTTTCCCGACGACGCGAAGGACCTGCAAACTCTCTGCATCGAAGCTGACCTGCGGATGTATGACTCGAAATTCGATGCTGTTGAACCGCAGGCCCAGACAACTGTTTCGCAGACCTCGCCCGATGACCTGCGTAGCAAACCGCGCCTTCCCCATGCATTGCGCCGCGTAACGGACCGGTGAATCGATTGCCGGTGGAAACGGAAAGGCCCGGAGCTGAGTCCGGGCCTTTCAGGCTGTTGACAAAAGGTTGAGTCGCGGAGCGAGCGGAATGGGGCTGAAGCCCCAATTCTCTCTTTTCAACGGCCTTTTGCGGCACGACTGAAGTCGTACCCTGATACAAAGCGCATCCACGGCAGAGTTTGTCAGCAAGCAGAAAGGCCCGGAGCTGAGTCCGGGCCTTTCTTGTTGGTACTTTGCTTAGGGCCTGTTAACACTACTGGGGTGGACGGCGTTGCGGATGAAAATCGGGCCAGAACCGGGCCCCCACGGACAGCTCTTGGTCCGTGGGGTGGAGACGAGGCGGAGGACGAAGGCTTAGGCTATTC
>Ga0302200_10002383_pt1 | contig 16595 bp, 13 predicted proteins | sample II_Bog_N3_1_FD_194585 | JGI IMG/M metagenome (GOLD analysis project Ga0302200, IMG submission 194585) | Peat permafrost microbial communities from Stordalen Mire near Abisko, Sweden - II_Bog_N3_1 | ecosystem: Environmental > Terrestrial > Soil > Wetlands > Peat | place: Sweden: Abisko... | reverse complement strand
AAACCCGTGAACGAGTCCCTGCTCATCGACAAGATTGCTACTATTTTCGGTGTCAAACCCAGCCATTCCAACTCCGACTTGCGGTCGGAGCCTGGATACTTCCCCGCCGAGTTGGCAGGTCGCCGAGTGCTGCTGGTCGAGGACAACGAGGTGAACCGTGATCTCGCCACAGAATTGCTGGGCGATCTCGGTATTCTCGTGACAATCGCGGCTAACGGTCGTGACGGCGTGGATCGGGTGGCAGCTGAACCCTTCGATCTGGTCCTCATGGACATCCAAATGCCGGTCATGGACGGATTGACGGCAACAAAATTGATTCGCACCGATGATCGCTTCGTCAATCTTCCGATCCTCGCCATGACGGCCCACGCCATGAGCGGCGACCGCCAAAGAAGTCTCAACGCCGGAATGAATGACCACATCACCAAGCCAATCGATCCCAATCGGCTGCTGGCGGCGCTTATCCGGTGGATGCCGGAGAAGATCGGGAAGAAACCGGAGCCACAAGTGGAACTAGTGAAGCACGCGGCTCCCGAGTATGGCTTACCGGAGCAACTTCCTCCATTCGACATTCCGGCCGCCCTTGCGCGCATCGGCAAGCCTATGCTGGTTCGCAAGTTGATGCTGGGATTTCGCGATCTATACAAAAGTGCAGGATTCGAACTACGCGAGCATATCGCAAAAGGGAGAGTCGAAGACGCAGAACGACTCGCCCACTCAATCAAGGGTGTTGCCGCGATGTTGGAAGCGAAAGATCTCACTGAAGTTGCAGCCTCGATCGAGCATGCCTTCCGCACGGGACAACTTGAAGGCTTGAGTTCGCTGGTCGATAACTTTGAGGAGGCACTTGCGCCAGCTATCGCCGCGGCCGATTCATTGGATCAGAGGATCGTAGCAACACCCGAACCACTGACTCAGCTAACATGTCCGTAGGATTCGGCAGAAGTGCGCTCAAACTCAGATGACGATCATCACAACGCATGTCCGATGATGCAGAACAGGTTCACGATTAGCCGTGCAATCGGACTCCGTGCTTCGCGAGCCGTCGCTCCCAAATCTTGAAGCTATCCGCCTAATCTTCGGTCTGTCGAAGACCCGGGTTCCGTTTTTCCCAACCCGACAATCGAATATAACGCGCCCAGAGACTTTCAAGCTACGCTCCTTACCTGGACATCCGGCTTGAAATGCCGATAAGGCAGAATGCGGTGGCCTCATTTAATGAAGTATGGGCGACTAATCCTTGTCGCAGAATTCGTGGCGTGTCTGTTTTCTGGCTGGACGCTCAACGCACAAAGTCAGAGCGATCCGGGCGCGATGTCATTGAGCATCGAAGAACTGACACACGCCAAAGTTTTTAGCGCTTCGAAACACTTGGAAGATTCGCGTCAGGCCCCTTCGTCGGTCAGCACGATTACCGCTGAGGACATTCGACGGTATGGCTGGCGGACGCTTGGCGACGCGTTGAGCAGTCTCCGCGGCTTTTACACATCCTATGACCGCGACTACACCTACCTGGGAGTGCGGGGCATTCTACGGCCGGGAGACTACAATTCGCGCGTCCTGTTGCTGGTAAACGGCCACCGAATGAATGACGACGTATTCGATAACGCATTTATTGGTACAGAGTTTGCGTTGGATCTCGATCTGATTGATCATATCGAAGTCGTCCGTGGCCCGAGTTCCTCCTTGTTCGGCACCAACGCTTTATTCGGAGTGATCAACGTGATCACCCGCCACAACGTTTCCGGCACTTCGATTGAACTCTCGGGAGACACTTCCTCATTTCTAGGACGTACCGGAAGGCTGAATACCACCATCCAAAAAGGCCAACTGTCCGGCATTTTCTCTGGGAGCCTCTATCGCAGCGCCGGTCAGCCCCGGCTCTTCTTTCCCGAATTCGCATCACCGGCAACGAACAATGGGTGGGCCGTGGACGTCGACGGCGACCGCTTCGAGCACGCTTTTGGCGACCTGCAGTATGGAAACTTCCGCATCCATGGCCTGTACTCGACGCGGGTGAAGATTATCCCGACAGGGTCCTTTGGAGCGAACTTCAATGACCCAACCAATCGGTCTACTGACTCCCGCGCCTATGTCGAGATGAGCTATCATCGCGCGGTTTCTCTCGGCGACATTGATATTCGTGGCTACTACGACTGGTACGGCTTTCTGGGCATCGCCGCATTCGGTGGACTTACTCCTCCCAACCGCCTTGTGGGGAAAACCTTTGGGGGCGCCCATTGGGTCGGGACCGAGGCCAGCCTGAACCGCCAGATCGGCCGGCATCGGATCATTATTGGAGCTGACTACGAGCACGACATCAGAATCTTGCAGGAAAACGATTGGGTAGGCCAACCTGCGAGTTTCGTGGATCGCCGGCAACCTTCGCGTGCGGCACTCTATGGAGAAGGGGAACTGAACCTTATTCCAAAACTCTCTATTCGCTTGGGTGCAAGGTTGGATTGGTTCAGTCTTTACGGGACCTCGCTCAGCCCGCGCATTGCGATTGTCTACTCGCCAGATTCTCGAACGACCGTGAAGTATATATATGGCCGGGCGTTCCGCGCACCAAACGTCTATGAAAATTATTACTCGGACGGAATCGTTTTGGAGGCACCGACCACACTTCTGAAGCCGGAAACCATAGGGACTAATGAGGTCATTCTTGAACGGGGCCTCAGTTCCTGGTTGCAGGTAACTGTGGATGCGTCATACAACCATCTGCAAGACCTGATCGACCAGGTGCCCGATCCCACCACGGGTCTTTCGCACTTTGTCAACGTCGGCCGGGACCGGGGACGGAACCTTGAGGTGGAGCTGGAGGCAAAGCGAACCTCCGGCCTCGCGGTGCGTGCCAGTCTTTCCATGGCTGATACATCTAACAGCACTCTGCTTACGAACTTGGAAAACTCGCCCAGGAAATTGGTCAAGATCAACGGCACTGTTCCACTTTCACGCTTCTTTTTTGGCGCTCTGGAATCACGCTATATCAGCGCGCAGCAAAGCTATCAGGGCACCCGAGTTCCACCCGCATTTCTTACCAATGCCACCTTGTCCACCGGTCCGGCGTTGCGAGATTGGGAAATCTCGGCCAGCTGTTACAACGCGTTAAATAATGGCAGGTTTGATCCAGCCGGCCCAGCGCTTGAGCAACCCGAGATCCGTCAGGACGGAAGGACCTTCCTCTTCAAAGTCTCCCGCAGCCTGTCCTTTGAGCATTCCACCAAGTGAGCCGACGCCGCATGGAGTCCACGTTGCATCCACCTGGCATGAGGCTCTCGTGCCTTGCGGCCGGGATTGCCGCGTGGATCCGTGTAAACAAATTCTGCTGCCTCCTGGTTTTTTTGGCAGCCTCACTTCTCGGGTCATTTCTGAACGCCCAGGAGCTCGATGAGCGCGCAATCAGGGTCGCGTACGTTTACAACCTGACAAAGTATGTGGACTGGCCAAGTGCCGGGAATCAGTTAGTCGTGTGCTATGTCGGTGATGGTCCCATGGGAGAGGCATTGGAGAAGATGCTTGCCGGAAAGACCAGCGAATCAAGGCTGATTCGAGTTGTGCTCTCGCCCAACGACGACGACTTGGATAAATGCGATGTCGTGTATGTTGCCTATTCTTCTCCCTTGAAGGTTCACGCAACACTGGACCACCTGCGTAACAAGAGTGTGTTGACCCTGGGGGATTCCGTGTCATTCCCGAAAAACGGTGGAATGATCGGACTTGTCAGGGTGGGGCAACAGGTGCAGATGATAGTCAACCTGGATGCAATACAGAGAACGCGGCTAAAGATCAGCTCACGAGTTCTGAATCTGGCAACCATCGTGCATGACGGACCTGAGGCGAGGAACTGAGATGCAGCCAGTCTGGAACAATACTTTCGCCCACAAGATCACGCTGGCCTCGTTGTTGGCCACCTGCATTTCCGTGGGAACCCTGACGACTGCGTTTCTAGTTCTGGATAGCATCAGTTCACGAGGTTCCCTGGATGCGCATCTGTCAACCCTCGCAGACGTCGTGGGGAAGAATTCAACAGCAGCTCTGAATTTCAGGGATCAAGCCGCTGCTATTGAGGTCTTGGGGGCTCTTCGCGCCGAGCCATCGCTCGTCACCGCCTGTCTTTATGATTCTTCCAACTCTCTGTTTGCTCAATACGAGCGTGACTCAAGAACACAGACCTGTCCGAAGGACCGTAAAGAGGTCCTCGCTCCCAGCCGGGATTTCCCAAGCGTTACCCGGTCAGTATCGCACCGCGACGAATTCCTGGGAAGCGTTGTTCTAATCTCTGATGTGCAGGAATTGAAAAGACGACGGGAACTACTGCTTCTATCGGCAGGCATCTTACTTGTACTCGCGCTCTCCATCGGCGGGGCCTTCGGCTTACTATTGCGGCGCAAGATATTGAAACCGATTTCCGATCTTTTCCTGGCAATGAAAAGAGTTCAAGTGGAACGCGCATACAGCGCACGGGTCTCAGTTTCCGGCAGCGATGAGATAGCTCATCTCGGGATCGGTTTCAATGCCATGCTAAGTGAACTGGAGCGGAGAGAAGCCGAGAAGATTGAAGTCGCGGCGCAGTTGGAACTCCAGGCCCATACCGACGCCCTCACTGGGCTACCCAATCGCAGACTGTTTGGTGAACGACTTGCTCTAACTCTTGCCGCGGCGGATCGAGGGTTGCTCACTGTGGCAATGTTATATATCGATCTCGATGGATTCAAGCTCGTCAATGACAGCTTAGGGCATCTAATTGGGGATTCGTTACTCATCGAGGTAGCTGCACGCTTTAGCGCACGTGTTCGGAAGTCCGATACGCTAGCTCGACTCGGGGGAGATGAATTTACCGTAATCCTCAGCAACCTGCACGACGAAGAGGAAGCGATGCTTGTGGGGAAGACGCTGCTCGATACCCTGGCGCAGCCCTTCGATATAGAGGGCCATCTGCTCACGATCAGCGCCAGCATTGGTATCAGCATTTATCCGGCAAACGCCCATGACGACTCTGAGTTGATGCAACAGGCTGACGGCGCCATGTACGCCGCTAAGCGAAATGGCAAGAACCAGGCCATGTACTTCACACCGGACCTTGGCATTCAGGTTCGGGAACGGCTCAACCTCGAAAACCAGCTTCGCTACGCGCTTGCGCAAGGCGACATTCATTTGGTTTACCAGCCCGAATTCGATGTCTTATCAGGTCGGTTGGTCCGGTTTGAGGCATTGGCGCGCTGGAATCATGCCACCCTGGGAGCGATCGCTCCCGACAAATTCATCCCCGTTGCAGAGGAAAGCGGGCTGATCATACCAATGGGCGCTTACATTCTGGAGCAAGCCTGCATTGAGGCGATGAAGTGGCAGCCCCTTGCTTCTTATCCGATACAAGTGGCAGTGAACGTTTCCAGTATTCAATTTCGCCGCATCACGTTCCTGGACGAAGTGGCCGATATCCTGCAACGGACTGGGCTGAGACCTGATCTGTTACAGCTTGAGCTCACCGAGTCGGTCATGATTGATGGTATTTCTTCCACTGCCACGAAAATGGAACAGCTGAAGGACCTGGGTGTTAGCTTCGCTATCGACGACTTTGGGACCGGATACTCTTGTCTCAGTTATTTACCGTCGCTACCGTTCGATGCGCTCAAGATCGATCGATCTTTTGTCAAGACGTGTCATTCGAGTTCTGAAGGCAGGATACTGGTGCAGTCGCTGATTACCCTCGCGCAGAATATTGGTTTGCGCGTGATCGTCGAAGGGGTGGAAAGTACAGACCAATTAGCAGTGATAAAGAGCCTGGGAGGAAACGAGGTGCAGGGCTATTTGCTTGGGCGTCCAAATTCGAATCCGACATCCATCATCCTCTCGCATTGCGATAGAGAAAAACAGGCAACTGCTGAACCGAAACGTCAACCAGGAGAAAGCCTGCCGTTTTTCGCCGTAGAGATAGCAACCGTTCCCCTCTGAGCCGAAGCAAATCATAGAGCGTTCCGCACGACGGCAGTCTCCCGGCCGAGCGCGCAACAGGATTCACTGTCCAACTTACTTCATTTATAAGGACGGCAGTAATGCCTGAATGCGAATTGTGTGGGACAAATCGACAGACGCCAGTGCTCCAATGCAGAGATCGGATAGGCCTTTAGAATGACGCGTTGCGTTGGCATGGGCGATGAACAACTCGACGATCCCTTCGCCGAACTCTTCATCGTTCTGGTTTGTAAGAGTGGGAATTCCATTGGTGCGGTGCAATTCGGTCATGTTCATTGGCGACTACATCCTTTTCTCTTGGGAAACAAATCTCAACTCGGCGCCCCAGCGAACTCCGTCGCGTTGTATTAGATCTGCATTAGAACGATTAATTGTCATTTCGTGGCGCATCCAGGCAAGAGTTCAACGGTAATCCTCCGCGCGCATAGTCTTCCAGCGTTGCGCGGCTCAGAATTGTCATCATGGAACCTTGAACAGCCACCAGGCGGCGATTCTTGAAGTTAGTTAGCGTGCGCGTCACAGTTTCCCGCAATGTGCCCATGAAGCCGGCGATCTCAAGATGTGTCAGTGAAAAGCGCAGGTGACTACCGGAGTCCCTCACTGGGGAGATATCGCTCCAATCCAGTAGCAGTCGCAGTCGCGCTAGTTTTCCTGATGCAGAAGAAGAAAGCCCCAAATTGAGCTGGTTTTTTGCTCCCAAGGTGTAGAGCGGTTTCTCCCCACTCCTTGCACAGTTCAACCACCCACGGGTCGGCGAGCCGTCCATCCAGGGTTAGCTTGATCAAGCTTTCTTGCTCATAAACTGTATTCCTCAGAGCCATGCCTACTCACATGCACGCGTCGGGCCAAACGGGTTTGCCGTCGGCTTGCAAACAACTCGCACTATGAAAGGAAGGGACCTACTCTTATCCGACCAAAGTCGACGCTCGAGTCTTGCTCAACCGCTGCTTATTCCGTTGCCCTTTTCCTGAGGTAGGTAACAAGCTCGAATACTTCATCAGGGTTACTGACCACAAAGCTGTCGGCTACAGGTGGGGTCTTGTCGGCCCGGACTTTGCTGAGCGCTGCATGCAGACCAACTTCCACCACCGCCAGTTTCTGGTTCTCTAACGCTGGCTTCAGTTCCAATATGGTGTTCATTACGCGCGTAGCACCAACCTCGCTGGTGAAGAAGCGGATCGGCCGTCGACCGGGGAAGCGATGGTCGGGAATTGCCAGGTATTTTCCACTCTTGCCTTGTATTGCCCAAACACAGGAAAACTCAGTGCGTGCGCCTGGAATCAGGTCAAGTGACTGTGGCTGGATCATCTTGTTTTAGTCTCCCCGCACTCGTCGTATAGATCAGTCTAACTGAAATCGGCTGCGTCTCCGACCTCCCCATTCTTGCCCCCGCCGACCGAGAACCGCTCCTTCACCGCACTTCGTGGGGTTTTCAAATGAATGGAGCCGGAGCATCGGCAAATGAAAGCCCATCCGCGTTTCTCCCGGCGCTTTCGGGCCCAGATTCGATCTCTCGCTTTGTGGGCAAATCGATACAGGATTCGCAAGGAATAGCGCGCTCGAAAAGAGGGCTTTGGAAAAGATGCTGAGTTCACGCATGGCGCGGTCTTGCATGGGCAACGTCTGCTGATCTTGAGTGGAAACGCGGCCATAAAGGGCGGCGCGAACCATTTTAGCGTTCACTTGCCAATGACGAAAAACCCTCTCGGGTTTCTTGACACCCGACCCTTGTTTTGCGGGCATTTCACGACGCTCCCTGCTTGTGGCCGAAGAGTATCCTTTTCGGCCATCAGGGATTCATCATAACTCTGCCGAATCGGGGAGGGACACACTTTGCTCCAGAGTCTCGCGATAGTTCCACGGCATCCATTCCGCGGGACGGGCAGCCAGTTCCCGGGCGTGGCGCTGCAGCTCGACCAGGTAGTCGAAGGAGTTCACGCCGCATAACTGACAGGTGTGGATCAGGCTCATGAACAGATCGCCGACCTGCGCTCCGTTCAGAGTGCGATAAAACAACGCATTCTTTCTATGAAGAACCACGCGCTTTAATGACCGCTCGACGATGTTGTTATCAAGTGGGGCCGCGGCTTTGCGAACGAACAACGTCAAGGGATGCCAGTGCCGTAGCAGATACGAGATTGCCTGGCCGAGCCCGGAGTTGGGCTCCGTCCTGCGCTCGGTTAACTGCGCCTCCAGCCACGCGTGCAGTTTGTCCATCACCGGTCGGCTGCGTTCCTGATGAAGCCGCAACCGCTCCTCAGGTGTCAGGCCGCGCTCACGCGCTTCGGCATCGTGGAGATATACCTGACCCAGCATCTCCAGCACATAGCGGCATTCGTTGGGGAAGTTCTCCGCCACATCCACGAACTGTCGGCGTCCGTGCGCAAGGCAGTTGGCCAGCAGGATCTCCACGCCCGTGGGCAACTTCGGCACATTGCGCGATAACGCATCGCACATCTGGATCGGGCTCGGCAGCTTCGCACTCCGCTGCTTCAACACCTCAGCGAGGTTCTCGCCGGCATGTCGGCCGCCCGTGAAGTAGAGCGCGATTTTGTGCCCCTCACCAACAGACACGATCCCGCTGGTGAACACGCCCGTGCGCTCATCGGACGGATCGCGCTTCAGCATCAGCACGCGCATGCCGGTGTCATCGTTGTGGACCACCGTGCCCTGTGCCGCCTGCCGGATCAACTCATCTCGTGCCGGCTTGATCACCTGCGCTTCTTCCTCGACGATCTCCCACTGCGTGGCCGCCGGTAGAGGGATACCCAACTGGCTCTCCAGTTGTTCCAGCCGGTAAAACGGCGTCCCGGCGCCGTACTTGAGTTGAGCGATCATCGCCGCAGCCGTTTCATCGTACTTCTCCGGCCCCACGCCTTCCGGCTCCTGCGCCGTGAACACCTGCCCGCAGGCGCCACAGCGCACACTCCGTGCTTCACGGGAGCAGCGCACCGAAGTACGGCAAGCAATATATTGCTTTTCGGGGGATGCTCACGTGCGCCCACGATGATTGCGCAGTGACAGGGGAGCTAAAGAAGAACAAGTACGTGTAATACCGTTGCACAGGCTACCGGGGCAAGTGTGCCCTGCCCCGGTTCCGCGAAGAACAAATCGCGGAAAGATTGGGGCACGTGCTCCGGGACGTGTCCCTCCCGGAAGAGGTCGCGCGGAGCATCCAATCGTCGTTGGAACGGGTACACATGCAGTTGCGCCAACAGGCAGCGCAGGAACGTGCCCGCTTACAGCGCGAACTCACAGCGCTATACGCACGAATGGATGCGGCCTACGCGGACAAACTTGACGGCAAGATTTCGGAGGATTTCTGGCAACGCAAGCGAGCCGATTGGCAGAACGAAGAACTAAGAATCAAATCGTTGATTGAAGGTCAGGGAGAGGACCAGAGCAGCGCGAAATTGCTAAATGTGCAAAGGATTTTAGAACTCGCGAAAGATGCTTATTTTCTGTATCTTACGCGGAATCCGGCGGAACAGGCCGAATTGCTCAAGAAAGTACTTTTGAACTGCTCAATTGACGCCGTAAGTCTTTATCCCACATACAGAAAGCCCTTTGATCTGATATTCAACAGGGCCAAAAATGAAGAATGGTCGGGGAGAGAGGATTTGAACCTCCGACCCCCTGGTCCCGAACCAGGGCATGGCACTTATTGAAGATTACTGAAAATCGGCGATTTTAACTGCTTTTGATGGAATGGTTTGCAGGCGGCATCATGAGCCCTGTTGATATTTGCGGGACTTGGGTGCTTTGGCTGCTACAAATTCGACTACATCGGCTCGGTATCATTCGATTCTCGCGGTCCGCAATCCGGCGCAAAAACTGGCGATCCCCAATGGATCCTGCACGACCTTTTTTCAGATGTTTCTTGGTACAAAGGTCGCTGGCCACTCCACCTTCCCCAACCCCAAAATCCACGCTGGCGACGAATAGCCTGTGACGAGCCCAGAACCCGTGAATCAGCCTTCAAGGCGCTCAACTCGCTCTTCGGCAATTTAGCGTGAATCCAGAGTTCCTCCCGGTTACATGGAAGTTTCCGAGGACCAATTCCGCCCGGCGACAGAACCACGCGAGCATCGAAAGTTGATAACCCTCGCCGACCGCATGTCTATCTAGCCGCCTGTCGGCGCAGCTAGGGCCGGATGTCGCCGGCTGTTGCTGCGCGACAACGTCTCGAATTTTAAACTCAGTTGAAGCAGATACCGTGATTGGGAGCAAAGCTACAGTTGGAACACCCTGCTCCAGCAACTGTTTCTGATGTCCTTTGCTCAAATCGTCCAATCCTTCGCCTCTTCATAAGCCAGGCGCAAAAACCTCATTGTTTCCCCTCCGACGCTTTGGATATCTACCGCGCCAGGGTGGTTCGGTCCTGTGTAATTCTCTCAACGCCGAGCGTCTCAGCCGCCTGACTTCATCATGTTTTAATCTGCTGTGACTGCGATCACAACTGAATTCATGTGAGCCACCTCACAATTGTCCACAACCGAGGAATAAGGCGGTGCGCTGGATCACAAAGCGTTATTCGCAACTGGCAATTGAGTGTGCCAAGCCGAATGACCGTTGTGAATAGGAGGATTCATGAGGCGTCGTATCTCAATCTGTGTGGTCGGGCTTTTAGCCAGTGCCGTGGGATTAGGTCCAAGTGCAAACGCGCTTCCAAGTTATGCCCGCCAGACTGGATTGCCGTGCAGCGGCTGCCACACCACGCCTCCGGAATTGAACAACGGCGGTCGGCTGTTCAAGCTGTTGGCGTACACAGATCGTGCTCAGAACAAGAGCATCACCGTCGATCCCAGCGCGCGCCGCGCCTCTCTCAACCTGCTTGAAAACCTTCCGTTGAGCGCATTTTTCGAAACTTCGATGACCGGGACCAAGGTTCCCCAGCCCGGCACCCAGAACTGGAACTTCCAGTTTCCTCAGGACATTTCCCTTTTTCTTGCCGGGGCCTGGACCTCCCATGTGGGCAGCTTTGTGCAGATCACCTATGAACTGCAAGGCGATCATTTCAGCATGGATAACACCGATGTCCGCTTCGCCAACAAGACAACGGCGTCGGGTAAGGAGCTGGACTACGGCCTGACTTTGAATAACAACCCTACACTGGAGGATCTGTGGAACGGCACCCCGGCATGGGGCTATCCATTTATCGCCCCGAACGGGGCTCCGACGCCCACCGCATCGCCTCTCATCAATGGGGCGCTGGGCCTGGATGTGGCGGGATTGGGCGGCTACACCATGTGGGATCAGCACCTGTACTTTGCCGGTACCCTTTATCGCTCCGACCACGTCGGCGACGCTCAGCCCACCACGGGAACCTGCTGCCACAACAACATCCAGGGCGTTGCTCCCTACTGGCGGCTTGCGTTCCAGCAAAACGGGCGAACACGAAGCCTGGAAGCAGGCGCCTACGGCATCCATATGAAAGCGACGCCGGGGGCCGTTACCGGCACGGAGAACAGCTATACGGACTTTGGCCCGGACATTCAGTATGAACAGACGATTGGCAAGGATGTCCTTTCTGCGCGTGCAACCTATGTACGGGAAAACAGCGCATTGGTTGCAGACGCCGCCAGCGGAACAGCAAACCCCGGTCCGCATCATCTGAATGCGAGCGATGCCAATGTCGAGTACCACGTAGGGAATCGGTTCTCGGGAACGGTCGGGTGGTTCCTGACGGACGGGACCAACGATCCGCTCCTGTACGCTCCAGCCTCGATCTCGGGCAGCGCCAATGGCGGAGCGCGCAGCGAAGGCTTCATCAGCAATGTCTCTTACTGGCCCTATCAGAACCTCGATCTGGCCGTTCAGTATACCGACTACACCCGGTTCAATGGCGGCGCCGCCAACTACGACGGCTCAGGACGCAACGCCAGCGACAACAATACCGTTTATTTGCTTGCTCGTTTCGTTTTCTGATGCGAGCCGAATTCCCCTTCGGACCCAACCGAATTCACACTCAATCACCACCAGGAGATTCTATGAAACGCATCGCTCCCGTTGTAATCATGGCAATCGCCGCATTCAGCGCGGCTGCGGTTGCAGGCACCATCCATGGCAAGGTATCAGGAGTCAAAGGCGAGTCCGTCGTGTATGTGGAAGCCGCTGCGGGCAAGACCTTCCCCGCTCCCATGCAACACATCACCATGGACCAGAAGGGTCTGATGTTTGTGCCCCATATCATTGCCATTCAACAAGGAACCACGGTCGAGTTCCTCAACAGCGATAGTGTTGCGCACAACGTCTTCTGGCCTTCCATCAGCGGCAACAAAAAGCTGAGCCACAATCTGGGCACCTGGCCGCAAGGTCAGCGCCAATCGTTCAAGTTCGATAACCCTGGGATCGTCGCGCTCTTCTGCAATGTGCATCCGGACATGGCTGGTTATCTCATCGTGTCTCCGACGCCGTATTTCGCCACGACTGACAAGACCGGCACATACAAGATTGAGAACCTGCCGGATGGCGACTACACAGTGACCGCCTGGAACGAAGGCGCCAAGAGCAAATCCAATCCTGTGAAAGTCGCCGGGGACACCTCAGCCGACTTCACACTCAGCAAATAGACTCCGCGGGTGGCCCAGTCCTGGCTGCCCGCAAAATCTGCATTCAATCTGATGAGGTCCCGGGATGCTCGAGCGCTTTGTCAACAAGAAGGTTGACAGGGATTGGTTGAACACCAACTTCCCCTGCATGATGGCCTGTCCCGCGCATACCAATGCCGGCCGTTATGTAGCGCTCATTGCCGAGGGAGAGTTTGAAGAGGCCTATCGGACTGCGCGTGAGCCCAATCCCATGGCCAGCATCTGCGGCCGGGTCTGCGCGCACCCCTGCGAGACCGCCTGCAGACGCGGAGAGATCGACAAGCCCATCGCCATCCGTGCTCTTAAGCGCTTCCTCACCGAACGTCATGGACCTGAGTCCCGGCATCCTGTTGATGTCAACGCGGGACGCACGCAGCCCAGGCTCCCGTTCCGGATTGCCATTGTTGGTGCCGGGCCGGTGGGCTTGTCCGCGGCACACGACCTGGCGCTGATGGGCTACGCTGTCACGATATTTGAAGCATCCCAGGTTCCCGGCGGAATGCTTTATCTGGGCTTGCCCGAGTATCGCCTGTCGCGCGACGTGGTGGAAGCGCAGGTGCGCGAGATTCTATCCACGGGCGACATCACGCTGAAGCTGAATCATGCCGCCGGGCGCGACTTCGCCGTCGCCGATCTGCGCCGCGACTTCGATGCCGTGCTGATTGCCGTGGGCGCGCACCGCAGCCGCGATCTCACCATTCCTGGCGTCAATCTCGACGGAGTATACAAGGGCATCGACTTCCTGCTGAACGTCAACCTCGGATATCGGTTCACGATCGGCAAAAAGGTCCTGGTCATCGGCGGCGGCAATGTGGCCATGGATGTTGCCCGCTCCGCTGCGCGCGAGGTGCTGCGCCAGCACGCCGGCGGAGTGGAAAACTTTGAGCCTTTGCAGGGCAGCATGGATGCCGTCGCCGCTCGCGAGATGATGGACGTTTCCCTTTCCGCCTTGCGCCTGGGCGCGCAGGAGGTACACCTGGTGTGCCTGGAGAACCGCGCCGAAATGCCCGCAGCGCTGGAAGAAATTGAAGAAGCCGAAGAAGAAGGCATCATCATCCATCCCGGCTTTGGTCCCAAGCAGATCATTGGCGAGAACGGGCGCGCTGTGGCGCTCGAAGTGCTCAAGACCAAATCAGTCTTCGATGCCAATCGACGATTCAGTCCCACCTTCTACGAGAACAGCGAGACGCGCCTAAGCTGCGACACCATTATCATGGCCATCGGCCAGGCGCCGAATCTCCAGTTTCTTGGTCCGGACGATGGTGTGGATGTTTCGCCGCGTGGGCTGATCGCGGTGAACCCTCAAACGCTGATGACCTCGGCCAGCGGCGTGTTCGCAGGCGGCGACTGCGTCTTCGGTCCGCGCCTCATTATCGACAGCGTCGCGGATGGCAAGCGCGCGGCGGTGGGTATCGACGAATTCCTGCGTGGGACGCACGCCTCCGATCCGATTGTGGAAGTTGAGGTGCTCGAACGCCATCGCATGCCTCTTGAATTGCTCGACCTTGTGCGGCAGCCCATCCCTATGTTGCCCCTGAATCGCCGCACCGGAGTCACGGAAGTCGAGATCGGATTTGACGAGGAAGCCGCTGTAGCCGAAGCGCAGCGCTGCCTGCACTGCTGGGTCAATACCGTCTTTGAAGGCAATGCCGCGGACGCAACCTCCTGCATACTGTGCGGGGGCTGCGTCGACGTTTGCCCTGAGAATTGCCTGGAGCTTGTTTCGCTTGATCGCATCGCCTTCGACGAAGCAACCACCAATCACCTCGCTGAGGCCCGCGACCTGCTCGGCGTGGAACTAGACGACATCCAGGCAAAAGAGCTTGGCGTCATAACCGGCTCCGCCATGCTCAAAGATGAATCGCGCTGCATCCGTTGCGGTCTGTGCGCCATGCGCTGCCCCGCCGGCACCATCACCATGGAGTCGTACAACCTTCTCTCCGCGGATCCAACCGGCTTGATCTCGGTCGAATCCATCGATCGCTCCCTGCGTTCAAAACCGCCGCTGGCAGGCGCACTGAAGAGGTAACCGATGCCCGATGAAGCACAAACAATAACGAAGAAGCTCCCCACCGAGTTCGATCGCAGAGCGTTCTTCACGAAGATAGGACTCGGGTCGCTCGGCATTGCTGCTGCTGGCACTATTGTCTTCTCTTACGAATATCTCTCCCCCAACGTCCTCTATGAGCCGTCGGCCATTGTCAATGCCGGCAAGCCTGAAGGCTACTCCGTGAACTCGGTAACCATGGATGTCAATTCCGGTATCTACCTGGTTCGCGCTGAAGAGGGCTACTTTGCGCTCAACGCGGTGTGCACGCATCTGGGTTGCCTGACGGCTTGGAACCAGGACCTGGGCATCATCGCGTGCCCGTGCCACGGCAGCAAGTTCAAGCGTACCGGAGAGAAGATTGAAGGCCCTGCACCCAAGCCGCTGCCTTGGCTCAAGACTTGGGTCAGCGATGAAGGAGACCTGATAGTCGATCGTTCCACTGACATTCCGCCGCTGCAGTATTTGAGGATATGACCATGGCCTTCAACGCCGATCAGATGATCGATAAAGTACGCGGGAGTCGGGTGTGGCGATCGGTCTTTCGCAGCGGAACAGGAAACAGCACGCTGCACCGCGCGCTCGCCATCCAGCAGAACATCTTCCTCCATCTGTTCGCGACCAAGGTCCGCAAGCGGATGGTGCGCTTCAGCACTACCTGGTATCTGGGCACATTGACATTTGGCACGTTTCTAATTCTGGTAATCACCGGCATTCTGCTTATGCTGTATTACCATCCTTCCGTGCCGCAGGCCTATGCGGACATGAAGGACCTGCAATTTGTAGTTTCGTCGGGACTCTTTCTCAGGAATCTGCACCGCTGGTCGGCCCAGTTGATGGTCTTCCTCGTCTTTGCGCACATGTTCAAGGTCTTTTATCGCGGCGCCTACCGCACCCCGCGCGAGTTCAACTGGGTCATCGGAGTTGTGCTTCTCGTCATTACGCTTCTGTTGAGTTACACCGGCTATCTGCTTCCCTGGGATCAACTCGCCTTCTGGGCCATCACAGTGGGTTCCAACCTTTCCTCTGCTGTGCCGCTTGTCGGCAACAAGATCCACTTTCTTCTGCTGGGCGGCAACCAGGTCAACGCGAATGCGCTGCTCCGCTTTTATGTGTTGCACTGCGTCGTTCTGCCCCTTGCGGCGATTCTTTTCATCGCTGTTCACTTCTGGCGTATTCGCAAGGACGGCGGACTCTATGTGCAGCAGTCGGAGCCGAAGGCGCAGCCAGGCACCGAAAAAGCGACCAACGTGAAGGAGGCGAAATGAGCGATCCGAAAGACTTCGTTGCCGGCATCGACTCAGACCAGCGGCGCTCACCCACGCGAGTGGTCTTCGTTACGCGCCGCACTTCGGCGCAGGTGAAGGTCACGCAGGAAGACCAGGTCCAGACCTTCCCAGAAGTGCTGTTCCGTGCAGCCCTCGCCATTGAGCTGCTTGCCATTGCGCTTGTGCTATTCTCGCTTTTCTTCAATGCTCCGCTGGAGGGAATTGCCGACCCAACTCACACTCCAAACCCAGCCAAGGCGCCGTGGTATTTTCTCGGCCTGCAAGAACTGCTGCATTATTTTCCGCCCGTGGTTGCGGGCGTGCTGGTGCCTACCCTGCTCATCCTTTCTCTTGTAGTTATTCCTTACTTCAACGTCAATATCGAAGCCAACGGCCTGTTCCTGAAAGATGGAATCAGGAGAGTGCGGCTGTTCTACCTCACGGCTTTGGGGATGCTCGTTTTCCTGTTGGCATTCAAAGTCTACGTCGCTGTTGCGCCAACCGTGATCGTGGCGCTGGCCATGATCGTCGGGGCCTACAGCTCGCCGGAATCGCCTTCAAGGTTGCGCCGGTACCTGGCCGCTAAACCGCTGGCTTACTGGATCATGACATGGTTTCTGTTTGAACTGATTGTGCTCACCGCTGTCGGCACATGGTTCCGCGGCCCAGGCTGGTCCTGGGTTCTGCCCTGGAGGAGTTAAGTGCAACCGATCA